>Ga0315901_10010805_pt1 | contig 10345 bp, 4 predicted proteins | sample LakEriMetagenome_10_FD_203761 | JGI IMG/M metagenome (GOLD analysis project Ga0315901, IMG submission 203761) | Freshwater fungal communities from buoy surface, Lake Erie, Ohio, United States - Buoy 2 MA116 | ecosystem: Environmental > Aquatic > Freshwater > Lake | place: USA: Lake Erie, Ohio... | reverse complement strand
CGTCCACCTTTGACGTTAAAAGAAAAACGGCCAACTGAATAGCCGCGTTCTTTCGCTTGTGGCACGGTAGCAAACAAATCACGAATCGGAGTGAATAAACCTGTGTAAGTAGCAGGATTAGAGCGGGGTGTTCTTCCAATTGGTGCTTGATCGACTGAAATCACTTTATCGAAATGCTCAAGGCCGGTGACGTTATCGTAGTCAGCGGGTTCGGTTTGTGATCCATATAAATGACGTGCGAGCACATGATAAAGCGTGTCATTCACGAGTGTAGATTTGCCCGAACCAGAAACACCGGTAATACAAGTCAGTAAACCAACTGGTAAATTGAACGTGACATTTTTTAAATTATTGCCACGTGCGCCAGTCATCACTAATTGTTTTTCAGGATTATTCGTGTGACGTTTTTCAGGGATGGCAATCGAGAGTGCGCCACTTAAATATTGTGCAGTGAGTGACTTACGACTTTTCATAATGTCAGCCAAGGTGCCTTGCGCGATCACTTCGCCACCATGTACACCTGCACCTAAACCCATATCAATCACATGATCTGCGCAGCGAATAGCATCTTCATCATGCTCTACAACTAATACGGTATTGCCAATGTCGCGTAAATGTTTGAGGGTTGCAATCAGTCTATCGTTATCACGTTGATGCAATCCTATCGAAGGCTCATCGAGTACATACATCACGCCGGTTAAGCCGGATCCAATTTGAGAAGCCAGTCGTATACGTTGTGCTTCGCCGCCTGAGAGTGTGTCAGCACTGCGATCCAAGGATAAATAATCCAGCCCTACATTATTTAAAAAAGTTAAGCGCGCAACGATTTCTTTAATGATGCGATCTGCAATCGCTTTTTTTGCACCTTTAAGTTTTAAGGTTTCAAAAAAATGTAAGGCTTCACGTAGCGGTTTAGCTGCAACTTGATAAATCGCGCGCTCTTGCGATCCTGTGCCTACTTTAACAAAGCGTGCCTCGACTCGCAGTCGAGCACCGTGACAAGAAGGACATTCTTTTTCATTGATGAATTTTGCTAATTCTTCTTTAACGGCCATGGAATCAGTTTCGCGATATCGACGCTGTAAATTTGGTACTACGCCTTCAAAGGTGTGTTCACGTATGGCAGTACGACCACGTTCATTAATATAAGCAAAAGGAATTTTTTCTTTGCCTGATCCATACAAGACAGCTTGTTGTGATTTTTCAGATAATTTTTCAAACGGTACTTCCACATCAAATGCATAATACTTAGCGAGTGAAGACAACATTTGAAAATAAAATTGATTGCGTCTATCCCAGCCTTTTACTGCGCCAGATGCCAATGAAAGATTAGGGAAGGCAACGATACGTTTAGGATCAAAGAATTCAATATGACCTAGACCGTCACATTCAGGGCAAGCACCCATGGGGTTATTAAAAGAAAATAAGCGTGGTTCAAGTTCTTGTAGTGAATAGCCACAAGCTGGGCAAGCAAATTTATTCGAGAAAATTTGTTCATGCCCGCTATCCATATCTAATGCAATAGCACGACCTTCTGCGAGTCGTAATGAAGTCTCAAAACTTTCAGCGAGTCGCTGTTTAATATCTGCTTTTACTTTGACTCTATCGATCACAACATCAATCGTATGCTTTTCAGTTTTTTTGAGTTTGGGTAGTGATTCAGCTTCAAAGATTTTTGATTTGCCTGTGCCGCTTTGAATACGAAAGCGCACAAAGCCTTGTGCTTGCATCGCTTCAAATAAATCACTGTGCTCGCCTTTGCGATTGGCGACTACGGGTGCCAAGATCATCAGCTTAGTATCTTCGGGCATCTCCATCACAGCATCGACCATTTGTGAAACTGATTGCGCAGCGAGCGGGCTTTCAGGATGATCAGGGCAGTAAGGTGTGCCTACACGTGCGAATAGCAAACGCAAATAATCATGAATTTCTGTGACAGTGCCAACTGTTGAACGTGGGTTGTGTGAGGTAGCTTTCTGTTCAATGGAAATAGCAGGCGATAAACCTTCAATCATATCGACATCTGGTTTTTCCATGAGCTGCAAAAATTGACGTGCATAGGCAGAGAGTGACTCCACATAGCGTCGTTGTCCTTCCGCATACAAGGTATCAAAAGCGAGTGAAGATTTGCCTGAGCCTGAGAGGCCAGTAATCACAATCAATTTATTGCGCGGTAAGTCCAGACTGATGTTTTTCAGGTTATGGGTGCGTGCGCCGCGAATACGAATTTCTTCCATGCTGATACTTGCCTCGGTTGGGCCTGACTGTTAATGGAGCTTGTCATGATTATTAAAGGATTAAACTTTCTTTTTCATGACAAATACTGCCAATTCAATCATGCCGAATTGGTAAAACCCCTGCGTCTTTTAGTGGGGCAACCTGCTACTATAGCGGGTTTTCAAAGATCGCTTTAATCTCTTAGATTAAGTTGTCATTCGTGTTTATTGTCGGCGCTGTCGTCGTAGGTAGCTGGCTTATAATTGCGACTTGCATGAAAAAAATTTCTAAGTCGCAGTCAATCACAGCAAGCTGTTCCGGTTTAACAGGAGAAAAGTATGGCATCGGTTAATAAAGTTATCGTTGTTGGAAATCTCGGGCGTGATCCCGAAACGCGCTATATGCCTAGCGGCGACGCCATGACGAACATCGCCGTCGCAACGACGGATAAATGGAAAGACAAAGCAACCGGTGAACAAAAAGAAGCGACTGAATGGCATCGCATTGCTTTCTTTGGCAAGCTGGCTGAAATCGCTGGACAGTATTTGAAAAAAGGTTCGCAGGTGTATGTAGAAGGTAAGCTGCGTACTCGTAAGTGGACTGATAAAGACGGCATAGAAAAATATTCAACCGAAATCATTGCAGATAGTTTGCAAATGTTGGGTAGTCGTCAGGGTGGTGGTAGTGCGCCTATGGATGAGATGGGATCTTCTGCGCCAAAGTCTGGTGCGCCACGTGCCCCAGCTAAGCAAGCTCCCAATATGTCCGAGATGGATGACGATATTCCATTCTAATTTTTGTTGAAATTATCATCCTGCCTTGCAGCGTGAGGTAGGATGAATCGCTGCAGTTAACCTAGCATCCATCAAGTGCGATGCTGCTCTCGGTGCGATACATATGGCACGCCTTCCCAGACTGGTCGTTCCTGGCCAACTTCATCACATCCTTGCTAAAGGCCATAATCAACAACCCGTGTTTAGGGAAGATGTTGACTATCAAGCATTTCTTCGTTGTTTGAAAGACGCAGCAAATCAGTATGAAGTTGCATTACATGCCTATGTCTTGCTGCCAGCACGTATACAACTGCTCGCCACACCATCTACAGAACTGGGTTTAGGCAGAATGATGCAAGCCCTGGGTCGACACTATGTTCCTTACTTCAACGCGCGCCACGCTAGAACAGGCAGTTTGTGGGATGGTCGATTTAGAGCGACGGTGTTGGAGGCATCGCAGTATTTTTTACCTTGCTGCATCATGATGGAATATCAGTCGATCACAGCAGGGTTGAGCGCTGAGTTAGCTAGCTATCCTTGGTCTAGCCATGCGCATCACCTAGGTTTAGAAAAAAATCCTGTGATTACAGACCATCCTGAATACTGGGCTTTGGGAAATACGCCATTTCAGCGTGAAGCAGCCTATAAAACTTTGTCCGAATTCGTGCCGCAAGCTAGTTTGGTGGAGGAAATTGAAACCGCCACCCAAAAAGCTTGGGCCTTGGGATCGGAAGAATTTAAGCGGCAACTGGCTAAATTAACACCGCGCAGACTATCGCCAGTGGCGCGGGGCCGGCCATCTAAATCGACAAAGTTGCTTAAAGACATCAAAATTAATGCAGAGTCTTAAACTAGCCACTCCAAAAAACCGTCTATAAGCATTATTTTAATTATTCTGTCCCTAATTAAATTTGCACCATTTGGATGCTGGATTAAAATAGGTTCAGACCCTATTTATTTTTGATTGATGTCTAGGTGTGCTTGCTCTATCCTTCACGGTTCTATTGAAAATGGCTGTGGAGAATTGCGATGCAAGCCCAAGGACTGTACGACCCAAAAAATGAACATGACGCCTGTGGCGTAGGTTTTATTGCGCATATCAAAGGAGAGAAAAGTCACTCTATCGTTGAGCAAGGACTGCTCATTCTGCAAAACTTAGATCACCGCGGTGCTGTCGGTGCCGACAAGTTAATGGGCGATGGTGCGGGCATACTGATACAAATTCCTGATCAGTATTATCGTGATGAGATGGTCAAACTAGGTGTGCATTTGCCACCACCTGGTGAGTACGGCGTAGGCATGGTGTTCTTACCTAAAGAAAATGCATCGCGCATCGCTTGCGAACAAGAGATAGAGCGTGCAGTCCATGCAGAAGGGCAAGTGGTATTGGGTTGGCGTGATGTGCCAGTCAATATGGACATGCCTATGTCGCCGACTGTGCGTGAAAAAGAACCTGTCATACGCCAAATTTTTATCGGTCGTGGTCAAGACATCATGGTGACCGATGCATTAGAGCGCAAACTCTATGTCATTCGTAAAGCATCTGGTCACGCTATTCAAGCTTTGAATTTATTGCATGGCAAAGAATTTTTTGTGCCATCCATGTCAGCACGTACCGTTGTATACAAAGGTTTGCTATTAGCTGATCAAGTCGGTGTGTATTACCGCGATTTGCAAGATCCAAAATGTGTCTCCGCATTGGCTTTAGTACATCAGCGTTTTTCAACCAACACTTTCCCTGAATGGCCGCTCGCTCATCCTTATCGCTTACTCGCGCATAACGGTGAGATCAATACCGTTAAAGGTAATTTCAATTGGATGCGTGCACGTGAAGGCGTGATGAAATCTGCTGTGTTGGGTGAAGATCTACAAAAACTTTTCCCACTAATTTATGAAGGTCAGTCAGACACAGCGTGTTTTGATAATGCACTCGAATTATTGGTCATGGCGGGCTATCCAATTGCGCAAGCCATGATGATGATGATTCCAGAGGCTTGGGAAAATCACACACTGATGGATGACAATCGTCGTGCATTCTATGAATATCATGCTGCCATGATGGAGCCATGGGATGGTCCAGCTGCAATGGCATTCACCGATGGTCGTCACATAGGTGGCACCTTAGATAGAAATGGTTTACGTCCAGCGCGTTATATCGTTACCGATGATGATTTAGTAGTGATGGCTTCTGAATCGGGTGTATTGCCTATTCCTGAATCAAAAATTATTCAAAAATGGCGTCTGCAACCAGGCAAAATGTTTTTGATTGATCTCGATGCAGGTCGCATCATCGATGATAAAGAATTGAAAGATACCTTCGCGAACGCTAAACCTTATAAGCAGTGGATTGATTCGGTTCGCGTTAAATTAAATGAACTGAAATCAACCGAAGAGCATCAAGAAAGCAAAATTCCTCTATTGGATAGACAACAAGCATTTGGTTATACCCAAGAGGATTTGAAATTCCTCATGTCGCCTATGGCAGCCAATGCGGAAGAGGCGACAGGCTCTATGGGTAATGACTCGCCATTGGCGGTAATGTCGAATAAAAATAAAACGCTTTACAACTATTTCAAACAACTGTTTGCGCAAGTAACGAATCCGCCGATTGATCCGATTCGTGAAGCGATGGTGATGTCACTGGTTTCTTTTATTGGCCCTAAGCCTAATCTGCTTGATACCAATAACATTAATCCACCAATGCGTTTAGAAGTGTCGCAACCCATACTGGATTACAAAGATATGACGCGACTACGTCACATTGGTGATCACACGGGTGGAAAATTCCGTTCCTTTGAATTAGATATTTGTTATCCCACAGCGTGGGGCAAAGAAGGTGTAGAAGCACGCCTTGCATCATTGTGTGCTCAAGCTGTCGATGCTGTGAAATCTGGTCACAACATTTTAATTATTTCTGATCGTAAATTAGATACCGACAATGTTGCTATTCCCGCTTTGTTAGCAACCTCAGCGATTCATCAACATTTAGTTGGTCGTGGTTTACGTACTTCAACTGGCTTGGTCGTAGAAACAGGTTCGGCACGCGAAACACATCACTTTGCTTTATTAGCAGGCTATGGAGCAGAAGCGATTCATCCATACTTAGCGATGGATACCTTGGCAGATATGGCTAAAGGATTGCCAGGTGATTTATCGCCTGAGAAGGCAATCTATAACTTCCAAAAAGCGGTCGGCAAAGGCTTGCTGAAAGTGTTCTCTAAGATGGGCATTTCTACATACATGTCTTACTGTGGTGCGCAAATCTTTGAAGCGATAGGTTTGAATAAAGGTTTGATCGAGCAATATTTCAAAGGTACTGCGTCCAACGTGGAAGGTATAGGTGTATTTGAAGTTGCAGAAGAAGCATTACGTTTACATCATTTAGCTTTTAGTACTGACCCAGTATTGGCGCATGCATTAGATGCGGGTGGTGAATATGCTTATCGTGTGCGTGGTGAAGATCACATGTGGACGCCTGATGCGATTGCAAAATTACAGCACTCCACACGTGCAAATAATTTCAACACCTATAAAGAATATGCACAGATCATTAATGATCAATCTAAGCGTCATATGACTTTGCGTGGTTTATTTGAATTTAAAATCGATCCATCCAAAGCTATTCCATTAGATGAGGTTGAATCAGCCAAGGAAATCGTCAAGCGTTTTGCTACCGGTGCTATGTCACTCGGTTCTATTTCTACTGAAGCGCATGCAACCTTAGCGATAGCCATGAACCGTATCGGTGGTAAGTCGAATACCGGTGAAGGTGGTGAAGATGAAAATCGCTATCGCAATGAATTGCGTGGCATTCCTATTAAAAAAGGCGACACACTGGCATCCATCATTGGTAAGGATCGCGTAGAAGTTGATTTACCTTTGCAAGATGGTGATTCACTACGCTCGAAAATCAAACAAGTGGCTTCCGGCCGTTTTGGTGTGACTACTGAATACCTCACATCAGCTGAGCAAATTCAAATCAAGATGGCGCAAGGTGCAAAGCCAGGCGAAGGTGGTCAGCTTCCAGGCCATAAGGTTTCTGAGTACATCGCTAAATTACGTTTCTCCGTACCAGGTGTGGGATTGATTTCTCCACCACCGCATCATGATATTTATTCGATTGAAGATTTAGCGCAGTTAATTCACGATTTAAAGAATGCTAATCCTACTGCATCGATTTCAGTCAAGCTGGTATCGGAAGTGGGTGTCGGTACAGTTGCAGCGGGTGTAGCGAAAGCGAAAGCGGATCACGTTGTGATCGCAGGTCATGATGGTGGAACAGGTGCATCACCACTCTCATCAGTCAAGCATGCAGGCTCACCTTGGGAATTAGGTTTGGCAGAGACACAGCAAACCTTGGTGTTAAATCGTTTGCGTAGTCGTATTCGTGTGCAAACAGATGGCCAGATTAAAACGGGTCGTGATGTGGTGATTGCTGCATTATTAGGCGCAGATGAATTAGGTTTTTCTACAGCCCCACTGGTAGTAGAAGGTTGCATCATGATGCGTAAGTGTCATTTGAATACTTGCCCAGTTGGCGTTGCTACACAAGATCCAGTATTGCGTGCGAAATTCCAAGGTAAGCCAGAGCATGTGGTGAACTATTTCTTCTTTGTTGCAGAAGAAGCACGTCAAATTATGGCGCAGTTAGGTATTAAAACATTCAATGAATTGATAGGTCGTACCGATTTACTCGATAAATCAAAAGCTATCACGCATTGGAAAGCACAAGGTCTGGACTTTAGTAAGATTTTCTATCAACCGAATGTGCCTGCGTCTGAACCACGCTATCAGGTGGAGACGCAAGATCATGGTTTAGAAAAAGCACTAGACCATAAATTAATCGCGCAAGCAAAACCTGCAATTGAAAGAGGTGAAAAAGTCTCTTTCATTTCACCCGTTAAGAATTTAAATCGCACGGTAGGCGCGATGTTGTCGGGTGAAGTGGCGAAAAAATATGGTCATGAAGGTTTGCCAGATGACACCATACATATTCAGTTGCAAGGAACAGCAGGCCAATCATGCGGTGCATTTTTAGCGCATGGTGTGACGCTAGACCTAGTTGGTGAAGGCAATGACTATGTAGGCAAAGGATTGTCAGGTGGTCGAATTATCGTGCGTCCCAACACAGAGTTTCGTGGCCGCGCATTTGAAAACATCATCATTGGTAATACCGTGTTGTATGGCGCGATTGCAGGTGAAGCTTTCTTCAACGGTGTAGCGGGCGAACGTTTTGCTGTGCGTAATTCAGGCGCGATCACCGTGGTTGAAGGTACTGGTGATCATGGTTGTGAATACATGACTGGTGGTACGGTGGTTGTGCTGGGTGCGACGGGTCGTAATTTTGCAGCAGGTATGTCAGGTGGTATTGCCTACATCTACGATGAAGATGGTAGCTTTGCACATAAATGTAATCTCTCTATGGTTACATTAGAAAGCGTGTTGAGTGTGGCGGATCAAGAGAGCAAACTTGATAAATCTATTTGGCATAGTTTGAAACGCAATGGCGACGTTGAGGCAGATGAAGCGATTGTCAAAGGTTTGATAGAGCGTCATTTCAAACACACTGGCAGTACACGTGCTCGTAATCTTTTAGATGACTGGACCAATGCACGTAGCAAATTCGTCAAAGTATTCCCATCCGAGTACAAGCGTGCTCTGGGTGAAATGCATGCTGCGAAAACTGTTAAAGCAAAAGAAAAAGCACTGGCTTAAAGATGTCATAGTTGATCGGTGATGCGTTGTGTCACCGATAATTTTCTACACAAAATATTGTGAGTAAAAAATGGGAAAAGTAACTGGTTTTATGGAATTTAAACGCTTGCAAGAAGCAAGCGAAGCTCCTCAGGCGCGTAAAAAACACTACAAAGAATTTCAACTGCATTTGTCGGATGCAGATGCAAAGACGCAGGGTGCGCGTTGTATGGATTGCGGCATTCCTTTTTGTAATACAGGCTGTCCAGTAAATAACATCATCCCTGATTGGAATGATCTTGTTTATAACGGCAATTATGAAGAAGCTTTAGAAACACTGCATTCAACGAATAATTTTCCAGAGTTCACAGGAAGGATTTGTCCTGCCCCTTGTGAAACAGCATGTACCTTGGGCATTAATGATGATCCAGTCGGTATTAAATCAATCGAGCACTTCATCATCGATAAAGGTTGGGAAAATGGTTGGGTAAAACCACTACCTCCAGCAGCAAAGTCAGGTAAGAAAGTAGCGGTAGTGGGTTCTGGTCCTGCCGGTATGGCAGCAGCGCAGCAGTTGGCGCGTGTTGGTCATGCAGTAACCGTGTTTGAAAAAAATGATCGTGTCGGTGGCTTACTGCGTTATGGCATTCCTGACTTCAAAATGGAAAAAACGCACATTGATAGACGCGTGGAGCAAATGCAAGCAGAAGGTGTGACTTTCCGTACCGGTGTGTTAGTTGGTAAGGATTTTCCTGCAGAGATTTTGAATCTAGCTAAAGAAACGATTTCACCTGAACAGTTAAACAAAGAGTTTGATGCAGTTGTGATTGCAGGTGGTGCTGAAGTGCCGCGTGACTTGCCCGTTCCAGGTCGTGAATTACAAGGCGTACACTATGCAATGGAATTTCTTCCTATGCAAAATAAAGTCAATGCGGGTGATAAAGTAAAAGATCAAATCATGGCCACTGCTAAGCATGTGGTGGTGATCGGTGGTGGTGATACAGGTTCGGATTGTGTTGGTACTTCGAACCGACATGGTGCGACATCAGTGACGCAATTTGAACTTTTACCTCAGCCACCTGAGGTTGAAAATAAACCTATGGTTTGGCCTTACTGGCCGACTAAGTTGCGCACTTCTTCTTCACATGAAGAAGGTTGTGAACGTGATTGGGCAGTAGCGACGAAACGCTTAGAAGGTAAGAACGGAAAAGTTGAAAAACTGATTGCTGCGCGTTTAGAGTGGAAAGACGGCAAGATGTCAGAAGTGCCTAATTCCGAATTTGAAATGAAAGCAGATTTAGTTTTATTAGCAATGGGATTCGTCTCACCCGTGGCAACAATATTAGATGCGTTTGGTGTTGAAAAAGACGCACGTGGCAATGCGCGTGCTAGCACAGATGGCGAAGGCTGTTATCACACCTCAAAAGCAAAAGTGTTTGCTGCTGGTGATGTACGTCGTGGTCAGTCATTAGTTGTGTGGGCTATCCGCGAAGGACGTCAATGCGCGCGCGCAGTCGATGAATTTTTAATGGGTTCATCTGTATTGCCGCGTTAATTCAAGGATTAACAAGGATTTCATGCCTTGTTTGTTTTTAATTGATGAAATAGCCAGCATGCGCTGGCTATTTTCACAATTACAAGTTCTCACTTTCAATAATGTA
>Ga0315901_10010801_pt1 | contig 10347 bp, 20 predicted proteins | sample LakEriMetagenome_10_FD_203761 | JGI IMG/M metagenome (GOLD analysis project Ga0315901, IMG submission 203761) | Freshwater fungal communities from buoy surface, Lake Erie, Ohio, United States - Buoy 2 MA116 | ecosystem: Environmental > Aquatic > Freshwater > Lake | place: USA: Lake Erie, Ohio... | reverse complement strand
AAGAGCTCGAAGAAGTCTTCATCATGGCGTTCACCAACGCCATCACGCACGGCTGCGGCTTTATTCGAGTCTTTCACACGCCTACGGGGCTGCAGATTGATGTGGTCGAACCCGAGGAGTATCTGGACCTGAGTCTGGCGCTGCAGTGGGCGGCGGAGAACAGCCTTCACCGCCCCACGCAATGAGCAACATCCACAAAATCTTCGGCCCTCCCGGGGCCGGCAAGACGACGTACCTGCTCAACCGCGTGCAGCAGGAGCTGGAGGCGGGCGTCTCCTCCATGCGCATCGGCTACTTTTCCTTCACCCGCAAGGCCGCCAACGAGGCCCGGGATCGCGCCATCGAGAAGTTCCCGCGCCTGCACCCCAAGACCGACTTCCCGTTCTTTCGCACGCTGCACAGCCTTGCCTTCCACGCCCTGGCGGTCAAGGCCGACATGATGATGCAGCCCGAGCACTACCGGGAGTTCGCCGCCGAGGCGGGCATCGAGATCAACGTCGGCAGCGAAGAAGACGTCGATCTGGCCAAGGCCGACAACCCCATCCTCAACGAGATCAACCTCGCCCGCATCCGGGGGCTGGACTTGCGCCAGCACTACAACCAAAGCGGCTTGGACATCGAGTGGTATCACTTCGAGTTCGTGGAGCGCACCTACCGCCACTACAAGCGCAGCCGGGACTTGCTGGACTTCACGGACCTGCTGGAGATGGTGGTCGTCGAGCAGGACCGCCTGCCCGCGCTGGAGGTGCTCATCGTCGATGAGGCTCAGGATTTGAGCCGCTTGCAGTGGCAAATGGTCGAAATCCTCGCCACAAAAGCGAAACGGGTCTTCCTCGCCGGAGACGACGATCAGGCAGTATTTACCTGGGCTGGAGCCGACGTCAAGAGCTTCTTGTCGTTCCAGGGCCAGATCACCGTGCTGGAGCAGTCCTACCGCGTTCCCAGCACCGTCCACCAGCTTGCCGAGCGCATCGTTCACCGCATCCGCGAGCGCCAGCCCAAGGAGTGGCGCGCCCGGGACTTCGAGGGCGAGGTCAAGACCTACTACCGCTTCGAGGACGTGGCGCTCGGCGACGGCCAGTGGCTCATCCTTGCTGCCACCAACTACATGCTCAACCCCGTCCACGAATGGCTCAAGGGCCAGGGCGTGCTGTTTGAGCGCAGTAGCGTGCCCAGCATCCCGCCCAAGATGGTCCAAGCTGTGCAGAGTTGGGAGAAGCTGCGCCGGGGCGAGCAGGTGATTGGGTCAGAGGTGGTCGATCTGTACAAGTACCTGGGAGCAGAGTTCGTGGCCCGAGGACACCGGACCTTCAAAGGGGGCGACCCCGGGGTCCTGTACACGCTGGATGACCTCAAACTTGACCACGGGCTGCTGGATGCGCCCATCTGGCACGAGGCCCTCACCCGCATCGCTGACGATAAGCGCGACTACCTTGTGGCCGTGCTGCGCAGGGGCACCAAGCTGTCCACCATCAGCCGCATACGCCTGTCCACCATCCACGGCGCCAAGGGCGGGGAGGCGGACAACGTCCTGCTGCTCATGGACCTCTCGCCAAAGTTCGCCCGGGAGTACGCCAGCAACGGCGACAACATGCACCGCCTGTTCTATGTCGGGGTCACCCGCGCCAAACAATCGTTGCACCTAGTGCTACCCAAGCACCAAGAAAAAGGATTCCGACTGTGAAGACCATTCCGATGTTCCCCTTGACCACCGAGTGGGTGCCGCCGCAAACCTTCCCCAACCTGAGCGAAGCCAAGGAGATTGCAATTGACCTCGAAACTTGTGATCCGCATATGGAATCTATGGGTCCCGGTTGGCCTCGCGGCGACGGGTTCATTGTTGGTTACGCAGTCGCCGTCGATGGCTGGGCTGGGTATTTCCCTGTTGCTCATGGCGGTGGGGGTAACCTCGATAAACGTCTTGTGGAGCGTTGGGTACGGGACGTCCTCGCCACCCCCGCAGACAAGATCATGCACAACGCCGCCTACGACGCTGGATGGCTTGGAGCAGCCGGATTCACCATCAACGGGCGCATCTACGACACCATGCTCGCCGCCCCCCTCTTGGATGAGAACCGATTCTCATACAGTCTCAACGCGCTCGGCTTTGATTACCTCAAGGAAGTCAAAAGCGAGCAGGCTCTCAAGCAGGCCGCAGCCGATTTCGGTGTCCACCCTAAAAAGGAACTGTGGAAGCTCCCGGCCATGTACGTCGGGGACTACGCCGAGCAAGACGCTGCGCTGACGCTCAAGCTCTGGCAGCACCTGAAAGTCAAGATGCGTCAGGAGGAGGTCGAATCCATCTTCACGCTGGAGACCGACGTCTTCCCGGTCCTCTTGAACATGACCCGCCAGGGCATCCGCTTTGACCGCGCTAAGTGCGAGCAACTGATCCATCAGATGCAGCGGCGCGAGAAGGAGCTGCTGAAAACCATGAAGGAGCAGGCCGGCACCCAGGTCGATGTCTGGGCCGCGCAGTCCATTGCCCAGGCCTTTGACCGCCTTGGAATCCCCTACAGCAAGACCACCAACGGCCTGCCCAGCTTCACCAAGGGCTTTCTGGACTCCTGCGAGCACCCGCTTGCCAAGATGATCGTAGAGGCGCGCGAGACCAACAAGACGCACAGCACGTTCCTTCAGCCCTATCTGGACTTCAGCGCCAAGACCGGGCGCATCCATCCGCACGTCAACCAGATGCGCTCGGATGACGGCGGCACGGTGACCGGGCGCCTGTCTATGGCCAACCCCAACCTGCAGCAGGTGCCCGCCCGGCACGAGGTGATCGGCCCGATGGTCAGGAGTCTGTTCCTACCGGAAGAAGGCGAGCTGTGGGGGTCCAACGACTTCTCGTCCCAAGAACCACGGCTCCTGGTCCACTACGCCAACCTCCTGGACCTGCCCGGGGCCGACGTCATGGTGGACGCCTACCAGAGCGACCCCAACACGGACTTTCACCAGATGGTCGCCGACATGGCCGAGATCAAACGCAAGGCCGCCAAGACCATCGGCCTGGGCCTGATGTACGGCATGGGCAAGAACAAGCTGGCCGGCCAGCTCGATCTGTCCGTGGACGAGGCCGGGGAGCTGATCGAGCGCTTTCACAAGAAGGTGCCGTTCCTCAAGGGCACGGTCAACGCCGTCATGAAGCGCATCGACCACCCGGCTGCCGGCGGGTCCATCCGCACCCTCTTGGGCCGCAAGTGCCGCTTCCCGCTGTGGGAGCCGATGGAGTGGGGCGTGAACAAGGCGCTGCCCCGTGAGCAGGCCGTCATTGAATACGGCCAACGGATCAAGCGCGCGGGCACCTACAAGGGCCTGAACCGCCTGATCCAGGGGTCAGCCGCAGACCAGACCAAAGCGGCCATGGTGGCCCTGGCAAAGGCCGGGATGCGCCCGATTCTGCAGGTGCATGACGAAGTAGCCCTGAGCGTCAAAAGCCGCGAGGAGGCGGTGGAGGGCGCCCGGATCATGGCTGCTGCCGTCCCCTTGCAGGTACCCAGCCGCTGCGACGTGGAAGTCGGCCCTAGCTGGGGCGAGGCAAAGTAGGTATACTGGCCCCGTGACGACACGTTGTTGTTGAAACTCCCTGAGTTTGCGCGATGGGAGAAATAAAGGGGCCCTTAGCGGGGCCCCTTTATGCTTTGTAGTCGTGGAAGATGAAGCCCTCGTCGGGCATCTTGTGTCGGTTGACGATCATGTTCTTGACCGTCACGATCTTCCCGCTCTTTAAGCGCCTGATGTGCCCCCTGCGCATGTGAGGCTTGGGGCTGGCATGTGTGCCGCCCTGGGGCTGCGTTGCCACGGAAGGCTTGATCTCCACCGTCGTCCACTCGAAGAACGGGCGCTTGCCCTTTCGGGCACGCTTGGCGTTGACCGCAGCATCTGTAGTGCACCGCGCCACAGTTGCGTTGGAATCCCCCATGACAGCCAGGGCCAGAATGCGGCGCATCGCCACCATGAGGTTTTGTGCCCCCAGCTTGGCGCAGTCCTGTTCCGCCCTGCTCATCGCCTTTACAAATTTCGGGGAGACATTGATGCGCTTGTCCTGCGAAAAAGAACCCGAAGAGCGAATGATGACGCTACCGCGCTCTGTTTCCGCATTGGTCCACCACTGGTAGATCAACTCATCGCCCACCCTTTCCAAGGTGATCGTCGCCGCACCTCGACTGACCGTTTCCCCTGTCATGCGAACAGGCAAAAGGATTGACATCCGCTCGAACGGGAGCGGCCAGTCTTGGTGGGGGGTGTAGTCTCCGAAAGGAAGATGTCCCATCGACTCTTTCAAGCGACGGGCATCTTCCTCCGTGGCCATCGGGCCACTGGCAAAGTCGATCCACGTGTATCGCACAGGATCAAACGGCACCAGCGGCGCATACTCACGGATCAACGGGCTCATCGGAACCACCCCTTGATCCGCTGCCAGAAGGTCGGCGGTCGCCCACCGTCTTCGAACAGATCGAGCTGCGTGAGCTTAAAGAGATACTCTCCCGCGCCCCGCCCCGGCATCAGCTCCGCCTGGAGCTTGTCTTTGGCCGCCAGATACAGGCCCGCCCGGCGCACGACAGAGGACGGCATGCCCGTCCACGTCGCAAGCTCAGACGTCCTGCCCTGGTAGCCGTTCCTGCGCAACTGCGCAAGGACCATGGCCCGCGCATCCTCCGGGCTGATCCGCTTGGAGTTCACCTCAGAACACCCCAAACCAGATGCCCGTGCCATGCACGCAGCCCACGGGGAAGAAGATCGCCCCGGCGATCAAAAACCCCCACTTGGCCGCCTGCAAGCACGTGACCACATGCGTGAGCCACGCAGCAGCGACCCAGCCAATTGCCAGGATTGGAAGTAGATCGCTCATCGTGCCTTGCCCTCCAGCCGGTCGGCCACCAGCATTGCGTAGCCGGCAATGTCGGTCCAGGAATCGACGTTGTCAGGGTTGCCGTTAACGATGCGCGCCATCTTGTGGACAACCATCTCCAGCGCTTCCCACTGATCATCCGCAAAGGTGCGCCCATGCTTTTGCGCATGCGCAGACAACGTGCGCTTAATCGACTGCATGAGAGCAGCGCCATCGGCGAAAGTGCCGTACTCCACGGCCCGCTGATCGAGGACCTGATCCACCACGCTGGGCTCCTCCTCAATCTCGGGAACAGGCGGCACGGGCAGCAGCTCGGGCGGCGAGAAGAACCCATCGCGGACCTTCTTGCGCATGTTGTAGATGTACGGGGTGCTCACCTTGAACTTGGCCGCGACGTCAGCAGGCTTGGCGTCAGGGTTGTTCGTCAGGTAGGCTTTGATTTTTGCAGTCTTTGATTTCATAGCAGTGCTTCTTCCCAGTCAGGGTTTGGTTGAGGTTTCTCTTTCGGCGGCACGGGCATGCGGTCGGGGTCCAACCGCTCAAACGGCCACCAGCGTTTGAGTTCTTCTTCAGTCAGTCGTTTCTGCTTCATCTTTCTCCTTTCTGATCATGCTTCTAGCTTTCTTGTTGAGCAGGCACTGCGTGACGTAGTCCATCGCTTTTTCCATGTCACTAACAGTGCATGCCTGCAACTGCGCATCGTGGATTTCCATCCCCAGGTTCAGCGCAGTCAGTTCGGGCCCTCGCAAAATAAACTTGCCAGTCTCCACTCCTCGGCGTCCCAACTCCAAAAGAGCGTCTTGCGCGGCTCGAATCTCCTCTGCCCAGTCGTCTCCAAACTTGAAGAACGCCAAGGCCTCAGTCATGTTGAGCGCGCCAATGAGGACATCAATGTCCTCACGGGTGCCCACACCTTTTCTCACAGCTTCTAGGGCCGTGTGGTTCTTGATCATCAGCGTCACGCCCTCGCTTATCGAACCCACGCGCTTGAGGCCCGACAACACGTGATTGATAGGGTCAAGAATGACCCCCTTCGGACGGTATTTGCTGCGCTTTCTCACAACTATGCTTTCTGTTACTCAAGTGTAACTCAGTTATTTTTTAGATGTCAACGACTTCACAAGCAGCGCCACCACTTTCGGGATGGGCACTTCTTGTTTGATCCACCGGCTGACAGTGCGGTAATGGACATCTATCAAATCTCCGAAGTCCTTTCGCGAGATGCCAACTTGTTTCAAGCTGTCTTGCAGTTCTTGTCCGGTCATTTCGGTTGCTCCTTCTTTCCTTTTTCTCCTGCCGCCCTGGCGGCTTTCTCACTGGTGTATTGCTTGCCGCTGCTCTTGAGGACGTACAGGCCGCTCAGGTCGTCCTTCTTGATTTCTTCAACCACTTCCCCGTCTTCGGCTTCCAGGACCCAGTGCGTGATGTTCCACTGCTTCCACTTCATCCCTTTTCCCCTTTGGGCACCTGAACGTGCTGCATGGACAGCAAGATCAGGGCCTTGCGCCGCACTTCCACGGTTACGGCGTGGCCGAGGCCTTCGGGGTCGGATAGCTCCAACAGGAAGGTGCGCAGTTGCACGTTGTGCGCTGCAATACGCTCGGCAGCAGCTTTCAGGGTCTCCAGATCAGTCATTTCATCCGCCTTTCATCGATCCACAAAACAAGGCCCAACAGGGCCAGCGGGGCCATGCCCGCCACAAACACGAGATACATCACGATTTGTCTCCTTGCCGCAGTGCAGCAGCGATTGCCAGGGTGCCATAGCCTTCTTGGCCCAAGCGCTCGACCATCTGCGCGCAGGCCTCTCGCTGGGCGGCAACAGCGGCGCGCAATTGCTCCCCGGTTTGCGCGTTCACGCTGTGCAGGCGGCGCAGTTCTTCTTGCACATTCTCAGGAATGGCTGCGAACTGGTGGACGCAGGCCGGGCAAATCACCTCATTGGGATTGGATCGCTCAGTCATTCCCCACCCCCGATCAAAGCCCAACCAAGGAACCCAAGGCAGACTAAATTCCAACCAATGAGAAACCACAACAGTGCGTCAGTCATGCTCATAGCTGCCTCCCCGGGGTTCTTGCGGCGCACGGGAATGCTTGTTTCAGCACGTGCGTCACGATCATGTCGGCGGTCAGGTGCCGCACTGCCGGGGTAGCCTCCAAGTAGTTGCGCACCATGTCCAGCACCTGCCCCGACGTGACGCTCGGGGGCACGCAGGCCGTCACGCTTTGGATTGAATCGGCCACCCCCATCACGTAGCCCAGCGCACTCATTTGGAATCCGTGCGAGCCCTTCATGTCAGACAGGAGTTTGTTGCCGTCCAGAAACTCTGCATGCGCAGAGCCGCACAGCGTCAGCAGGATTAAAAAGCGTTTCATGTCTGCTCTCCTTCCCACTCGGCCTTCTCCGCCTCGTACCTGCGCATGAACTCGTCCCATGTGAGCTTGGGCACTTCGCCTTCCCAGTTGCGCTCATACCAGTTGGCAAGCACAAGCTCTACGTATTTGCTTTCCAATCCGAATGCCTCGGCAACGGTATCCCAAACCCCGGCCGCCGCTGCCGCTGCGCACCCGTTGATAACCCCGTATGCCGGGGAGTACTCTCCAATCTGATCGTCCTTGAACATGTGGTTCCACAAATCTACTGCGTCGGTGCCAACATCACACCAATCACGCGGGCGAGCGTCCCCGTAGTAGGCATGAATGGCATCACATACATCCATGTCCTCATCGTCCAACCAGTGGTTGATGATGTACTCACGCATCTGGGCGGGAGGTAGCTCCCAATACTTGGGGGTCATTCGAACCTCCACCGGTGGTAACAGTCCGGGCAGGACCGGTACGTCGTCTCGATCCCCGTGACCAAGGTGTTGTGCACCGAGTACTCTGGACAGCCGCACTCAGGGCACGCCCTTTCCTCAAATGCATCCATAACCTGTTGCGTCACCACAGCCCAGAGCTGGTTGTCGTGGCTCTTCCACAGGCACAACAGGCCGTAGCGCTCCGGGTCCAGAAACGTCAACCGGTGTGCCTCGGCCTCGTCCCGCGTGCCAAGGGCTATGCACGTGATGGACTCAGTGATCATTTTTGCTCCCCTGTGAAGCGCAGGGCCCGCAGCTCCTGCTCCCCTCTTTCAGCGTTCTGGACCATGTGCCACAGGCGCGCGTACATGTCGGCACCGGTGTTCTTCATGTACTCCTTCATCTCCATGATCGGGGGCAGGGCCTTCTCCGGCACGTTTACCTCAATCAGGCAGCCGCGCTGCTCCATGGTGATGCGCAGGACAGGGATGTCGTCATGCTGCGGATGGGTGGTGGTGGGTTCAGTGGTCATGTCGTTTCTCCGTTTCAGTTGTCAAAATCGTCCCAGCTCTCGTCGCCCTGCGCGATGGCCTCTTCAATCCGGGCAATGAGCTTGTCCGACATCACCGGGGCAATGTCCACATCACTCCCTGGCAAATACACGTGGCACAAGGTCCACGTCTCCGGATAGTCAGGCTCCAACTGCAAGCCCGTACCGCGCTCCCTGGCCCCACGCTCCTCAGGCTCGTAGGCAAACCAGCACTCCAGGTCCAGCCCCAGGTCCTCCGAGGCCCAGGGGCGCATGATGTACTCGTCTCTTGTGTGATCGGTCATAGCTGCCCCTTCCCACACATCACCGTGCGGAACCAGGAATACAGGCGCACGGGCCACGGATCAGGGACCGCTGCAGTGTGGCCAGAAGCTTCGAGCAGGCCGGTCTGCAGGTCATACGCATCACGGCTCGGGTGCCAGTCACGCGGAGGCTCATACCGTGAGCCGATGAGTACTTTGCCAGTATTAAAGGGTGGCGTGCGGCCAGTCATTGCAGGTCCTCCTTGCCAGTAGTGGTGTCCTGAACCAGATCTTCATACGCCGCCGTCACACCCCCAAGCAGGGAAGGCAGCCCCATGCCCACGGCCCGCGCCATCACCGCCACGGCCATGATGTGCGCCAACAAAGCATCAATCGGGCGCTCAAAAGCGTCCTCGGCATTGGTCAAGACGTGCTGCGCCGCCGCAAAAATCTGGTCGTCAAAAATGTTTGGGTCACTCGTGTCCATGATGTCAGCTATCCTTTCTGTACGTGTGGTACGTGGTTGAAAAAACTTGTAACCGGACACAAAGTCTAGGGGGGATAGGGCAAAGTGTCAAGTGGGTGGGGAATAGGTGTTTACCCTAGGGGGAGGGAGAGAGGGGCGGGGGGCATGGACCGAGGACCACGGGACTGCGTGGATTGGGCATAAGAGACGGGTTCTTTATGCATTTTTGAGGGGGCCTATAGGATTTTTTGGGGTCGAGTATGTTTTGGAATTTTTTTTTGTGAAATTGGGCGTAATGACGTAATGGACGTAAGAAGTGAGCACTGGTGCGGGTTTCAGGGCATTACGAGGCATTACGGGGATCGAAACAGTGTAATTTTTCAGGGGAGACTTGGACTTATAATTTTTCGAAAAAAAAAAACGAGGACGACCCCAAAAAGTCCTATAGGGAACCCTGTTTCTTTGACGGCGGGCCCTGCCTGGGGTACACTGCCCGTAGCTGTTTTTACGGGGCTTCCCAATCATGCTACAAATTGAACGCGGGGTGACGTTCCCCGTTACGCGCTCGAAGTATCCGTTTGCTGACATGGAACCGGGCGATAGCATCCTGTTTCGCGAAAAGGCACACGCGAATTCCGCCCGCATCTCATCCATGCGCTTTGTGCGCCTTCGTCAGCCCACGTGGAAGTTCGTCATGCGCAAGGTCGAAGATGGCTGGCGCATGTGGAGGACTGTCTGATGACCAAGAAGGATGTCTGGAACGTCCCGCCGGTGGTACCGGATAAGGCGCGGGCCAGGATGTCCCGGGAGGTCGCCCCGCTGCGCAAGCAGCGTAAGACCCTGAATGCCAAGGAATGGAAATTCGTCACCGAGTATGTGGCCGGGGACGGCCGGGTGACGCTCAAGGAAGCCGCCATCCGTGCAGGGTACAAAGACACCTCCGCGTCCGTGATGGCGTGGAAGTTGACGAACCCTGAGATCAATCCCCACGTGGTCGCGGCCATCCAGGCCTACCGCGCCGAGCTCAATTCGAAGTACAACACCTCGTATGAGCGGCACATGCGGGACCTGCAGTTGATCCGCGATAAGGCCCTCGAAGCTGGGGCGTATGCTGCTGCTGTCCAGGCGGAGTACCGCCGGGGGCAAGCCCTGGGGACAATTTACGTTGACCGCAAGGAAATCCGGCATGGGACGATTGACTCCATGTCGAAGGAAGAGGTCCAACGCAAGCTTGACGAACTGAAACGCCTGTATGGCGGCCCTCCGCCTTCGGCCATCATCGACGCCGAGACCGGCACCGTCCTGGACACAATTGAACGTGAGCGAGACCCTGCATTTACTTCGCCCGTGGCAGAACCTCCCCCCGATATATTCGAACGGGATGCCGATATGGGTCCCCCCGATGACGATGAAACCTGAAGCCGCTTTTGCCGCCAGGGT
>Ga0315901_10010797_pt1 | contig 10348 bp, 13 predicted proteins | sample LakEriMetagenome_10_FD_203761 | JGI IMG/M metagenome (GOLD analysis project Ga0315901, IMG submission 203761) | Freshwater fungal communities from buoy surface, Lake Erie, Ohio, United States - Buoy 2 MA116 | ecosystem: Environmental > Aquatic > Freshwater > Lake | place: USA: Lake Erie, Ohio... | reverse complement strand
TCCAATATAATTTTTATTCTTCTGCGGTCGAGACATTTCCGGCTTCTTTTGTGTCACATCCCTACTAGCGGGTATATTCTTCTCTAGGATTTTAAGAGGCACCTTTTTGTAATCCGAAAACCCCTCACTATGCCGACATTTCTTGGATTCAGGCAGATTCATAATTCGACCCAACGTTGGTGATTGATATCCAGTAATTGAGACGCCGGCCTGACGAACAAGCCATGAAAAGCCGTGCGAATCATCAAGCCAAATACTATTAGCTTTTGAGTTACCGCTATTTTCTCCTCTTGATACCAAGCGGTGCTTAAAAAAAGGTATCACTTCTTGATTATCTGGCGCCATGAGTACTGACAGGCTATGATTGTCTTTTATTAACAATTTTTGAATTTTAGCCACGACACCCTTCCGCAAAAGAACACATCCCATTGGAGCAGTAATATATTCATATGTCCTTTCCTTTTGATTTAACGTTGAATTTTTTATAGGAACCGCTAAAGATGATCCATTACTCTTAGCATAATTAGCAAATACAGCTTCAGCACCCATATTAATCATATTATTTATATCATTTTCAGTAAAGTACATATCAGGACGAAGAAGCAAAAAGTAATCAGCAAAGCCAATATTTCCACTCATCCAAGTGGACAACAAAAGCGACTGAGCATGTTCCATCGTAGGCTGATTACGTTCTAGCCATACTTTAATTTCATGCTTCTTAAGATTCGCAATAAGGTTCTGAATACAAACAATGGTATTTGTACATATCGTTGACATAGTACATGCAACACCGATGGTAATTGTCATTTTATCATAACGTTATTAGTTTAAGATATAGCAACATAAATAGTATTAAACTTATAAAGTTAAAAGATTTGTTATTTATTAGACCACGGATGTTCCGGCAACATCGAATGGATTTCCCCCTTTAAGCCTTGTTTCTTATTTGTGGATATGTTTTGTTAGTTTTCTCCGAGGCCAATTTAGAGAATGTGAATAACCAAATATCTCTTTTGTTGTTTATACCTAAATTAAAGTTATTCATCCCATTTATCCGAATGGTAAAGGGTTGCACCCGATCCGTACAAAAATGCTGGATCCATAAAATATAGTTACTGGGCTAAAAGAAAATTATCGTATCCAAGTGAACAAATATTTGGCTTACAGGTGACCTATTATAACAACAATGGCCATGCTGAAATGAGGCAAGAAGAATTAAAAAATATGTCAATCAATTAACAAATGCAACTGGTATTCGTTTAGGCAAATAATAAAATAATAAAATGTCCCGCCTGTTACTTTCGCATTATCGTGGCATAATTATAACAAGCTCCGATATAAGATATCGTGGTAAATTAGCCTTTTGTCTTTCTCAGCAAATACCCAACGCCATGATATTATCTGAAAACACCAAGCGTGAACAAATTAACACGTATAATAAACATCAGTTCCTAATCATTCACAGGGAGCCTATATATCCTCTTCAGCATTACGACGACTTTTTCCATGTAAACATGCCATTTCAAGAACTAACTGGTGATGAAATTAAATTGTGTGGAGATCTTATATTCCCCTTATCAAAAAATAGCTGTATAAACAGTATCTCCGAAAAGATACTCGCTACTCTTGATATTGACCCAACGAATCTAATAAAGTTTCATAACTAATACCCAAGAAGAATTCAGCATATCGCTCAAATAATTTCATCCACGTATCATAAACAACATTTATGTTTGGTTTAACCACATTTCGATAATTAATCATAAACTCATCCGTGCATTCACGCGCCAAGCCGATAATAGCCCAAAACATAGACCGTAAAACCTCTTTCTCTTCTTGACTGACTACAATGCCGTATTGCCATATAACATAATCCAATGATTCATACATGAGGTTAATTATCAAAAACTCGTCCCATAAGCGTATGAGCATCTCTATTTGCTGGAAATATTTTTCAATGACTGTACTATTTGGCAATTTAAGCATGTACAGTTCTGGTCTTTTATTTATATTCATGGACCTTCTTAAAAATATCATTCTTTCTAAGATATCTTGACTAACCATTCGCAGGTATTTTAAATCCTTCTTCACCCGAGTCATAATATCTGACCTGAAAGTTTCCAGCACCAGTGGCATTTGTTCATTGTTTATGTTTGACCAGGCGATATTATAAAGCTCGAAAACAGAGGATGGTTCAAGCTTTCCACTTACACCTAAACGTGTCAGCCATTCATTTGTTGATATATTATCATTTATATATAAGCTTGAACTATGTTTAGTTTCAGAAATCATATCATTTACGATTACTGCAAATTCTTCAGTTATATAGTCAACGAACGTTGACATGTGCATTTTTGCATATGGTTCTTTTGGTGGCAATATATAATAAGGTGACAACTTTTTCCTATGTAAATCTATGTTTTCGTCCGAAAAAAACCTAAAAATTCTAGCAATAACCCGAGATACCTCTTTATTTTTATACGCCTTACTAGCGTCATATAAAAACATAAGAAGACGATAAGCGTCACCAAAAATAAAAGAAGAGTCATTCGTTATGCCATAGCATTCGTACCCAAAGGGTCCGTAGTCCTTACCCTCATACACAATATGGGATAAGCCTAAGTCTATAAATGTCGCAATTGATTGACACTTTAGATATATATCTTTTGATGTGCCTCCATAAGCTGGAAAAAAGAGTTCAAACTCTTTTTTGCTTACATCTCTTATTAAAACATTTCCGGCGTGCAAGTCATTATGCGAAAAACTAATTGCATTATTGGCAACTCCAAGAGTCAATAACACTTGTAGATATAGATTAACGAACCTTTTTTCTGAACAATTACATATCGCACGCTTAAAGTCTATCGATGGAAAAATCTTTTCATATATCACATAATGAACCTTATTTTTTGGCGATAGACCCCATGTGAGAACTTCATCACTATCAGAACAATAAAGTGGGCTAGCGAAAAAACTACCAAAAATATAAGCAATGTTAGGTATTTTCTCACGCAGTTGATTTGTTCCATATAAACCAATAAAGGTCTCATGGCTTATATCTTCATAATGAGACCATTCATGAGGTTTTCGCCTATCCTTTGGCGTTTTGACGACAAATACATCTTCGACCTTACCAAAGGATGTTAAGGAAGCTATACCATGGGCAGAATCATCGCCTATCCTTTTAAACCCTTTAAACCAATGACGGATAATATATGGGTTATTTGATATGGTAACCGCATAGATAATACATATAATGGCCATTAACATATTATTGCAAGTAAATTGATTTTCTAAACTATCAGAAAATATGGCCGGGTCTAGACTAAACAACTGATGCTGGAGATCCTCGAAATTATAATGAGAAAAACAATTAGAAGTGTGTTTTTTTAATAAAGTGCTTCGTTCTGTTATTTTTTTTATTCGCAAACGAGAGTTTACTTTGGTAGTACGAAAATTATCATATAATTTTGTAATCTCTTTATATGTATATTTCATTTTGATATACATCAAAGTTTATTGATATATATTATGACTCTATAAGATGTTACATTTTTCCGGTTCTTCTGGTTCATCAATTGTCCATTCGTAGATCGGTATCGTATTGTCGTAGTTTTTTATTTTGCGATACTTCATAGATTTTTCCTTTGCGATCAGCATGGCGTCATCTAAGCAAATTGTATAACAGTAAACAGTGTTAAGATATACTTCATAAAAAACTTTCCTCGCGTTAATTAGTATCACCGGCATTTTTATGTCTTTTTTCTATCTCTATAGATAGTTCTTTCTGAATAACTTTAACCATCTTAAGGGTATCTTCTTTGGCTTTTTTGAACTGGAGATTATCATCGTAGTATTTTGTCAGCGCTTCAAAACACATAACAAGATTATCAATCGGAAGATCAAGAACATCGCAAATGAGAAGGGGCGATTTTATCTGAAGCAGTTTTCGGGCAAGTTCACCCGCTAGTGGCTGGGTTCCATAATGAGCCAAGGCGATAGCCAATGTCGATTCTGGCAAATTAATGTTCATTTTATATAGTTTTTATAGATTTATAAGATCATTATCAAACAGAAGTATAAATTAGTATTCACCGAATCAATCATCTATAATCGATAATACGTTTTGGAGTACTAATTGTTACTCAAGATATAATTAAAATAATGGATTATTAATAAAATTTATAGTACAGATAGTCTGTACTATAAATAGATACATATCGTATGATAATATGTAATAAGCTTTATTAAAATATGGATTATCTAAATTATTTAATAATATCTGATATTATTAAGTTTATTAGTCAGACTCTTTAGTTCTTTTGTTTTTGAATGGCGCCTTGGCTACTTTGGACGCAGTTTTTGCTGGTGCCTTCACCTCTGGTGTCTCTTCGGCAATCGTTGATGCTTTGGCTACTTTGGACGCATTTTTTGCTGGTGCCTTCACCTTTGGTGTCTCTTCGACGATCGTTGATGCCTTGGCTACTTTAGACGTGCTTTTTGCAGGTGCCTTCACATATGGTGTCTCTTCGGTATTCGTTGATGCCTTGGCTACTTTAGACGTGCTTTTTACTGGTGCCTTCACATCTGGTGTCTCTTCGGTATTCGTTGGTACCTTAGATACTTTAGACGCAGTTTTTGCAGGTGCCTTCACATCTGGTGTCTCTTCGGCGATCGTTAATGCCTCGGCTACTTTAGACACTGGTTTTGCTGATGTATTGGCTTTTGTTATCTTCTTATCCTTTATCTGTCCTTTGGGTATGTTAGACACATTCTCTGACGAAGATTTTTTATTTTTTTCAGACTCATTGTTCTTCAAGAGTGGTTCGTCTGGTCTTTCAGGAACAGGATAAAACTGTATGTTTGGATCCATTAGTTCGCGGAACGCCTTTATATTAACAGGTTGTAGAGTGCTTGTACAATAAGATCTAGGACGAACTAGTGTATAGGGTGTTTCACCCTTGTCCTCAAATGAAGCCAAGTCATAAACTACATTGCCATTCTCGTCACGAATTAGAGCACTCAAATCAAAAACCGCCTCTCCAGTTGCAGGATCATATCTGTTAACACTCAATGGTTCTTCTGCTTGGTAAAATCGCCTAACTAGATTCTTGACGTTTATGCGACAACAATCACGAGCTTGAATACCCAATTCATCAAAAACATTTTCGTAAGACTTGCCTTTTTCAAGCTCGGCTTTTAACTTGTCCTGATATTGAGCAAGAACAACTTTGCATGTGATACAACGGATAGATGATTCTTCATAACTAACCTCACTCATTTTATGCCAAACAAAATATTTTATGAATCAATTATGGATAAATAAAATGAACAAGGATGATAAACGCGTGACATCACCACACTTGAAAAAATTGATCAAGAACGATGGCTATAACAGTGATGAGGAACTCTGGCAGAAAGATAAGATTACAACAACATCACACGAAAGACCCATGTTGTATCGCCGTTTAACATCACCAGCTATATTGTCTAGGTGTAAAAATAATGAATAAGATAAAATTATATATTAAAGTATGGTACCTTCCTATAATCCTCCTAACTTATCGACATATGTTGAAAATTTGGGACAACCAACAGAACCTAAACAACCAGACAACATATCACCCGAAACCCTACGTCATGCAAATTTAAAGACACGTTTTGAGAACCAACAAGTTAAAAAGAAAGGAAACGATAAAAATCAAGATGAAGATGGTAAACTATCGGAAGATTTTACATTTAAAACACCAATATCTACCGAGAAATCCCCAGAAAGAAATAGGTGGCTATTGTTTTGGTCAATACTACTATGTATTGTTTCTACTGGTTTAATCTTATTTTGGAGTTATATTTATATGAACGAAATATTTATTGAAGATGACCTTTATTTATGGCTATTTTTTGGTGGTATTATTATTATATTCCTAGTTGCCATGATATTACTCTATCTCTATTTCTCTAGTTAAGTTACTATTAATTAATTTATTTCCAATGATAAATATGTCGTCTACCGGTGCATTTGTTAATTTTGGTGATACTCTTGTTATAAAGTATCATACAGATGATGAAGCATTTATTCGTAAAGATGAAAACAATATTTTTTACTTGACAACAGATACAACTATCCCAATTGCCGTTTTTCAATTGCGTACTTCTTCAGGTTCACAGAAAGAAACTAACACACGGGATCTAGATAGTAACGTAGTGCAATATAATTCTAGTATTTCACTTGGTGTTTTTCTCGACAGCACAAACGATGATAATGTACGAAACTATTTTGTTTGTACCAGCCACACGGATATCTGTCCACCCGACGGTAAGGCATGTTCTAGTGGCTATTGGAGTAGTGATTATAACTGTAAGAGAGTTATGCGTGGATCGTCAAATGGTAACGACTTTAATATAACACTAGGTAGTGATCATCGAAATTCCCACACGTCAACGAGTCGAATGAAAATCGCCGACACAACAGGAAATCAGAACAGCAATAAATTAACCTATGGAGCAGAATTTAAAATCAATCAAGACGACGATTCTTCATCCAACGCCGCTTATCCTTGGGTAAATAGAAATAATAAACTTTTGTTTGGACCGAAAGAATCACCATCGTCAGCCTTTAGCAAAACATTAATTCTACGTTTTTATAGATACGGATGTACAATAGGTGGTAATATAAACAGCCAAGGCTTTTATGGTTCGTGGTGTGCCGATTGTATTATGAAAGACTGGTGTGGATGTCAATACGGACGTCAGGCATGTGATATTAGCACCGGAAAATGTGAATCAAAGTGCTTTGAAGATGATAGAGGTACCCCAAAATGTGAAGGTAGTTGTTCGGAAGACTTACTTACTTGTATGGGAGAGTGTAGGGAAGAAAATGAAGCTGAGATTTGTGGTAATCATGTCTGTTCGGTTGACAATGTTTGTGTCGCATGCCATAATGGACGAGATGATGCCGATAATGGTTTTTTAACAAATTGCCTGACTGGTATGTGTAGTAACAACACATGTGTTAATTGTCTGGAAGATAACGATTGCTATAATACAGTTTGTGACCAAATAAGCGGCAAATGTATACAATGCACCGAAGATGATCAATGTGTTGGTATCTGTGAAAATTCTAGATGTATTGGTAATTGTAAAGAAGATGCTGATTGTGACGGTTTTTGTGACCAAAATTTTTGTACTGGTGGCTGCAAAAATGATGCCGATTGTATCGATGGTCAGAAATGCAAAAACGATATATGTACTATCGGAAGTTCAGATAATAATACAGCACGTATCATAATAATATCCTTTGTTGCTCTGGCTATTGTAATTTTTTTGGGTGTTATTATGCATAGTATACTTAAACGAAAATAATATACCAAAAATGTTTATACCTGATGATTTTACGGATAATACCGTAAAAATAACAATTAAAACCAAAGATCATGTCTACACATTGAGTGGTATTGATGCCCAATTGTGGACAAATCACATTAAAACGTTCTCTGAATCGCATAATAGGTCTGAATCTATTACCCAGTTCCGCAACGGCATCTATAGATGGAAGATACGTCAAAATCCTAGCCAATGGATATCAAATAAGCTACAGCATCTAAGAACTATAACAAGCCGTAGATATCAGAAAACCTATGAAGACGTGTCATTATTAAGAGGCGTTAACGTTTAGTTGGATAAATTATATACAAAATGGCACCCAGAGTGTATATGATGTTAGGAAGTGCGCCCTGTCGTCTCGTACGTCTTGTTGCCTCGCTCTGTAATTATGACATTGATATTGTTGAAATTGATTTGATGAAAGGCGAGCATAAAACCGAAGACTATCTTAAAATAAATCCACGACACTGTGTGCCTTGTTTGGTTGATGAAGATTTGGTGATGACTGAAAGTAGGGCAATTGCCCAGCGTATTCTTACGCTTACGAATAGTTCCTTTATCCCTGAGAATATTGATGTTCGTAGCAAAGTCGACGAGATGGTCCAATATGATCTTGGTATTCTGTATAAGCGTATCGGTGACTTTGTATATCCCCAGCTCTTTGCTAATGCTGAACCAGACCAAGATAAAAAAGAAATGGTCAAGTCTAGCTTGTTATATTTAGATAATATTCTCAGCAAAAGTGAAAATTTAGTAAGTAGTACATTTACCTTAGCTGATCTGACAATTCGCATTAGTCTCACCATGCTGGAATTTACAGATCTCGATTTTACTGAATACCCTCATCTGTCACGTTGGATGAAGAAAGTAGAAGAAATCAATTCAAACACATGGAAAATAGTCAACTTACAGTTTAAAATGTGGGTAACATCAGTAAAAAATAAATCTTAAAATATATACTATATTATAGTATATGCTTTAGTTTACGCTAAACTCCTGGAGTGCTTCTATATATCTCACATTGGTTAATGCTTTTGGTCTCTTTTCTCTTACAAGAACAATTGCCTCGTTTAGAGTCATTTTTTCATACCGCATAAGATATGCTACAACAACGGTCGCGCTTCTTGTTATTCCGGACATACAATGAACTAATACTTTTTTTTTTTCAGATAAATTGATATGAATAAACTCAGTAGCTTGAGGCAGATATAGCTTTATCTTTTGTTTGTCACTTTCTGATTTATCTCTGTCATTAACTGGTACCCTGAAGTATTCTATTTTTTCATGTGAGTTTTCAAGCCTCGGTGTACAATTAACAATTGCCCCGATATCGATGATAATGACTGAGTTGTCTGAATTTTTGATCGGGATATCTTTATATTTGTCTAGTTTAACAGCTGAAGTCGCATTGCCAATAAAAAGATCGGGTATAATTTCATCTGCTTCAGGTGGATAGGCTTGCCACTTCATTTTATTAGTCAACTTCCAAATAAATCATCAATTACAAACGTAAATAACTTAAAAAAATAAATTATATTAGTGGACCTGTCGTTCAAAGGTTAGGACGCCGTGCTTATAACGCGGTAATGTGGGTTCGATTCCTGCCGGGTCTACATTATTTATAATTAATCGATAACTATAAATAAAGACTATAATGTAAAATATTAACTTTCATGAATACAAGCGGGTCTAGTATTCTTTATGATTTAGTACTTAATGTATTAATAAATAATATATAAACATGCATTATAAGATATTATATAGCTCATACTAAAAAGGATAAACAACCGATTAACAATATAATTGATTTTTTTTATATGTTCTGTCTAATTATAGACAGAAAATATACACACTCTTTAATGTCTTTCTCTAAGAAATACATGGCTAAATTTCCGAATGGTCCATATCCTAACGGGACATTCCCGACGACCTTTGCCACAACAGCAGATAGGCTAAAAGCCTATTTAAATGGTGAAGATGCAGGTTCAAATGCCATGCTCATTGACTACGGATTGTACCCTTACTTTTCGATAGGAACGCCTCAATTTGAGGATTATATTATTCGCCTAAAAAAGCTTATGGAAAAGCATGGACCTGACGGACTACACCAAGCCCTTCGGGAAGGAAATTTCTTCACCCTTTAAAAAGTCCCTACTTAGATAGATATGAATTACTCTAGTGATTTATATCTTTGATATAAACAGATTTTTTCAAATAAATAAATGAGAGTATTTCTTTATCTTCGTCGAAGCACCCGTAGTTTATCTGATATATCAATCAGCGAACCTTCTATTGAAGCCCAGAAAGAAACTATGTTAACCTTTGCTGATAATAATTACCCTAATATACCTGTTACTGTTTATCAGGAAATAGTATCTGCTAAAGATATGACTAAACAACGTCAACTTAAAGCTCTTGAAGATTCCATCACTAACGATGATATCCTTTTGTTTTATAATGTCTCTCGCCTCTCCCGTAACATAACTCAAGGTGTTGCCCTTCTTGATCGGCTTCACGCTAAAAAAATTAACATCTTTAGTGTTGCTGAAGGTATCTCGTACAATGATATTAATCAGAAGCATATTATGCGTATGGCTTTATGTTCTGCCCAACATGAAATAGAGCAATTATCCGCGCGTATTCGTCACGCTATTAAGCATAAAAAACGTTTGGGTTCCTGTTTTGGAACTCCTCCTTATGGCATGCGTGCTGAATATCAAAATGACATCCGTCGATTTGTCCCTGACCAAAAAGAGCAAGACAGCATTGCCCTTATCAAACGTATGTCACCCCAAAAAAATCCTAAGGATATAGCAAGTCGCCTTAATAAACATAAGATCCTTAAAAGAGGTAAAATATGGACGTCACACAAAGTAAAAACGATATTAAAAAAATATTCAACGACATTGTAGATATAGCAATATTTTAACATACAAATGTTAAAATAGTATTAACTAGCGGTTTA
>Ga0315901_10010796_pt1 | contig 10348 bp, 14 predicted proteins | sample LakEriMetagenome_10_FD_203761 | JGI IMG/M metagenome (GOLD analysis project Ga0315901, IMG submission 203761) | Freshwater fungal communities from buoy surface, Lake Erie, Ohio, United States - Buoy 2 MA116 | ecosystem: Environmental > Aquatic > Freshwater > Lake | place: USA: Lake Erie, Ohio... | reverse complement strand
CGCCGACAACGTCGCGCTGGCCACTGAGGCTCGCGACCTGATGGGCGATCCGCGGTGGCCAGAGCTGCCAGAGCCGGTTCGGGAGCACCTCGACTTCTTGTCGCCGCGCGCGGCGCGCACGCAGTTCCTGCGCGAGTTCGAGCGGCTGACGAATGCGATGGGGGCGCTGCGAGCATGAAGCGCATCCTCGTCTGCGGCTCCCGCACGCATGACTACGCCGCGCTCGTCGAGGCGGCGCTCGACGACGAGTTCCGTGCGTCGCCGATCGGCCTGCGCGTGATCCACGGCGGCATCGGCGGCGTCGCGGCAGTCGCGCACGCCTGGGTGTTCGGCCAGCGGGCGCTTGGCCGCGGCGTCCAACCGATGGAGTTCCCGCTGACGCCGGAGGAGGCGCGGGCGCCGCGCGAGTTCCGATCGCGCAACGTGCGCATGCTGCGCGTCGGCAAGCCGCAGCTGGTCCTCGCTTTCCCCGGCGACGAGGAGAGCAAGCACCTGGTGCAGCTCGCGCGCTGCGCCGGCATCGAAGTGGTGGAGGTCGGCGAGGTCGCGATGGGGGCGCTGGTGCCGTGAGCAGCACCGCAATCGAGAAGATGGTCACTGGCCCGCGCCTGTCGGACATGCTCGGCATCCCCGTCGACCAGCTCTACGCCGCGTCCGACCGCGGCCAGTTCGCGCGCTACTACCTGTTCGGCACGCGCAAGTACTACCTGCCGAGCGAGGCGCTGGCGTCCCTCAAGACCCTGGTGCCGGGCGATCCTTCGAAGTTCCGCCAGATGGTGGCCGCGCTGGACGCTGCTGCCCCTGTCCAAGCGCGTCGGCCGCGGCGATCAGCGCGGGGTCCGAGGCGTGGTAGTACCGAGGCAACTGCCTGAGGCTCGTATGGCCCACCAACGAGGCAACGACGGGCGGCGGTGCACCCTGGTTCAACAGGTCGCTGACGAAGCCGTGGCGAAGAACGTGCGTGCTGAACGCCTGCAGGCCGAGCTTCTTCTTCCAGAAGTAGAACACCTTCTCGACCTTCTTCACGCTGCTGACCAGCGTCGGCTGCCCGATGGCGCGCGCCATCATGCGCTCGAGCACGGGCACCAGCGCGGTCGCGATCGGTCGGTACCGGTCGTTCGTCTTGCCGCGCACGAACAGCCTTCGGTTCGCCATGTCGATGTCTTCGTGGTGGATGCGCGCCAGCTCGGACAGGCGCAGCCCCGTGCGCCAAGACAGCTCGATGATGTCGGCGTGGTCCTGGTTCTTGGCGCGAACCTTGGCGAGCGCCGCGTCCATCTGCTCGGCGGTGACGACCTCGAAGCGCCCCGTTCGCACGCGCGGCAGTTTCACGCCCTGCATCGGGTCGCGGCCAAGTCGCCCCGTCGCCATGGCCAGGCGGATGATTCGTCGCAGGGTGCCGAGCTCCTTGCGCACGATGGTCTGCAGCGCGACGCCTTCCCGCTGGCGCCGCTCGATGTAGAGGCGGATCGCGGCGCCGTCGATCCGGTCGAGGGGCGTCGCGCCGTCGAACACGTAGCACAGCTCCAGGTGCGCGCGGTCGTAGAAGCTCCGCGTGCCCTCGGCCGCGTTGCTGTCCCGCAGATCGTCGAGCAGCAGGTCGAGGCCGTCATCGAGGGTCAGCGGGGCGTCGGCCGGGGCGGGTCGTCGCGCGATGCTGTCGCGCCACGCCTCGGCCTTCTCGATGGTCTCGAACGTCGGGCTGTAGACGCGGCGACCGAGCACAGTGACCACGGCGCGGAAGCCGCTGCCGTGTGCCCGAACCCTCTCTGGAAGCCTTCGTTTTCGTGCCATGAGGGCCGAAAGGGTGCCAGAAGGGTGCCAGTATTTGCAAGGAGGGCGCCTAAGTCGGCGCGTAGCAACATGGTTATGGAAAAGTGGCGGAGGGAGAGGGATTCGGGCCGTAGGGTAGCTTCCGCTGGGAAGGAGGCAGCGAACGGGGGCGGAAAGGACCCCGAAAAGGTGCCTTTGGGTGCCAACTGGGGGGCCAGAGTTCTCGCCGGCTCCGCGCAGTGCGCAGGCGGTGTCGCGTGAGCCACCTCACCATCAGCGAGATGGCGCGCGGCGTCGTCGACGCGTTCTCGGTGCGTGCCGGGGAGCAGATCAGCGTCAGCGTGGCGGTCGGCGCTCAGCTCGACGTCACGCCCTACATCGTGATGCTGGCCCGCGTGCCAGCGATGCCGGACCCGTGCACCGCGTGGTCGACCCCGCTGTGTGTGATCGGTGCGCAGTGGAGCGAAGGCCAGTGGCACTGGATGCAGTTCGCTCCGAACACCAAGGAGCTGATCGGCCTGCACCTGGAGAAGAACGGTGCGCAGCCAGGCAAGTGGTACGCCCTGAAGGTCGAGCTGGCCGGAGGTGCTGCGTGAGCCACCTCCCTGACGACATGCTCCAGGACTGGGCGAAGAGCGAGGAGCAGCCTCGGCGCTCACTCGCGTTCGAGCTGATGCACGCCCGCACGGCCCTGCGTGAAGCCGAGGCGAAGCTGCGCGATCTCCAAGATCCGCATCTGACCGATGACGGCGTTGCGGTTGTGCCCAGCGATCTGCGCAAGGTGCAGCGCGAGGCTCTGGAGGCAGCCGTGGCGGCCTTCGGCTCTCGCATCAACGAGCTGCGCGAGACCCTGCGTCAGATGGCTGAACACGTCAGCCGCCTGCGCGCCAACTCCCCCGATACCATCCAACCTGCGGCGCCTGACAGTCTGCCGTCCCCCGAAACCCGGCCACCGAGTGGCCGTATGTGCGGAAGTCGGGAGCATCAGGCGCCGCTCTCTTCCCTGAGCAATCTCGGTCCCGCAGCGATCGCGGAGCTGACGAAGTCGGAGTCCGAGAAGGGCTACTCCAAGGCGCTTCTCGACGTCATTGCCGAGCGCCGGAAGCAGTTGAGCAAGTGGGGGCCAGAGCACGACGCTCAGCACGATCAGCGTCAGCTGCTCCACATCGCAGCAAGCCTTCTCGGGAATGTTCTCGGGATTCATACCAGAGACAGATGGGGCATCGCTCAGAAGCACCCCAGGCATCGTGACCAGGTGGTGATCGCCGCCGCGTTGCTGGTGGCCGAGCTTGACCGCACTGATGCGGAAGGCGGTGTCCAGTGACCACCCTCCGCCGCGGCGGCTCCGCCGTCGCCTTCACCTGGAGCCAGGCTGCCGACCCGAGCGACGCGAAGTTCGCCGACCAGCTTGCCGCACATCGCTTCCGCAGCATCGAGCGCGCGGCCAGCGAGGAGTCCTCAGCTGGTTGGGTGACGCCCGCCGACCCGACGGGTGACTCGTTCGCGCCCGACGACATGGATGCCGGCGGCCACTGGTGGCTGCGCTTCCGCGTCGACGCCAAGAAGTTCCCCGCCAGCAAGCTGCAGATGGAGATCGCGAACGCCGAGCGCACGCGCGGCAAGCGGCTGTCGGCGCGCGAACGGCGCGAGCTGAAGGACGACCTGCACGAGCAGCTGCTGCCCGGCATCCTGCCGCGCACGCAGTTCTTCGACGTGCTGGTGAGCCGGGACCTGCGCACCGCGCTGCTGCTGTCGACCAGCAAGGCCGCGCGCGAGACGTTCGCCAAGCTGGCCAAGGACTCGTTCGGGATCACCGTCGAGCGCCTCACCAGCGGGCACCGCCGCGGCGAGCGCATCGACAACCTGATGCCGACCGTGTTCCCCGGTCGCGGCCCGAAGCAGCTCGAGCTTCCGGGCGCCGGCGACTTCCTGGGCTGCGAGGCTCTGCTGTGGCTCTGGTGGAAGTGGGAGACGGCCGGCGGCGACTTCAGCATCCCCAACGGCTTCGTCGGCATCGCGATCGACGACCGCGTCGAGTTCGAGGCCGGGACCGACGAGACGTCAATGGTGCTGCGCCGCGGCCTGACGACGAAGTCGGCTGAGGCTCGCACCGCCCTGCGTAGCGGTCGCGTGCCGACGAAGGCGCGGCTGCTGGTGGCGAAGGGCAACCTGCAGTGGACCGTGACGCTCGACGGCGCCTCGCTGGCGATGGGATCGGTGCGGCTGCCGGAGGACTCGGACGACTGCGAGACGCAGGAGGACGTGACGGCAGACCGCGCCGAGAACTGGCTCGGGCTGCACACGATTGTCGAGCACCTGCTCGACAAGTTCATGGGCGACCGCGTGTCGATGGCGTGGGCCGCGAAGGCTCGCGAGATCGCGGAGTGGATGGCGTCATGAAGATGGCCAAGGCAAGCCAGCGCGACCTCGACGGCGCGATCGAGCTGTACCAGTTCCTCCAGGCGATGGCCGACGGACGCCCTGCTTCCGACGCAGTCGACGAGTTCGGCTACGAGGGCTACGGCGACCTGATCGACCGGCAAGCCAACGACGCCGAGTTCCTGCTTCGCGCGCACGAGCGGGGCGGCCTGTTCCGCGTCGTGTGGGGGATGCAGGTCCTGCTCGATCCCGCGAACGAGGTCGTCGACCCGAACCTGCCGCACCTGGAGCTGCACCCGAAGCACGGCCTGGCTGCTCGGGAACGCGAGGAGCTGTGCAAGGCGAAGAACGAGGCGATCGACGAGCGGGATGCCGCCCGCGCCGAAGCCGCCAAGGCCAAGGAGGAAGCGGCCCGCGAAGCGCGCGAGGCGGCTGGATACCAGAAGATCGCCAAGGAGGTGGCGAACGCAGAGCAGCCCGGCCTGCTGGTTCTGCTGGTCGATCAGCACGGCAGCGAGGTCCGCATCTTCGGCCCCGACCGTGATGCCGAGGAGCGTTTCGGCGAGACGGTGGCGCGCTGGTGGAAGCTCTTGCAGGTGACCTCCGACGGCATCGAACTGGAGGAGCGCACCAAGGAGCGCGACGCCGCGAATGCGCAGCGGGACGATCTGCTGTCGAAGCTGGAGACGTGGTGTCGAACCGGCGGCAGGCACTACGTGCCGACGCCGGGAAGCTCGGACTCGTTCGGCGATGGCGTGCGGCAGGCGCAGCGCGAAGTGCAGGCCATGGTGAGTGTGGCCATCACCCGCGCCCAGTCCGCCAAGCCTGCGCAGGAAGAGAACGACGCCGACGGCGACGACTGCCCGCCCTGCGACCACGTCGTCACGCGCGCCGCCGGCAACAACACGATGCCGATCGAGTGCCTGCACTGCGGTGCCTCGATCACGCTGGCGCTCCCGGTGTCGGTCGACGAGATGGCCGCGACCACGCACGGGTTCGTGGAGCGGCATCGGGCGTGCGCGAAGCCGGCGGGAGGTGTGTCTTGAAGCTCCGTCGCACTCACCTGTCCCTCGGCCGCACGCTGCGCATCCACGACGACGACGTGGGCAGAGATGGCTGCCGGCTGCTGATCCATGGTCGCACCGAGTCGGGTGCCGAGCACGAGATCGTGCTGCTCCTCGACTCGTCCAACCTCGCTTTGCTGGTCGAACGCGTCCGCGACCACTTCGTCAAGCTGGCCGCGAACGAAGAGTCGAGGCGCAAGCATCGCGAACGCGCGCTGCGAATGCCGGTGGCGGGAGGTGGCGCTTGAAGCGCATGGCCTTCTTCCTGTCCGCCGCCGCCGCGCTGGGAGCCTTGGGCGGATCGTTCGACATGCCACGAGGCGCAGGTCCTCGCTGGTATCAGGCCGACCTGCGCGCGTGGCGTCGTCGCCGCGACCGCAACGGGAAGCGGCGCCGCCGCGGGAGTCGCCCGTGAACACCCGAGTTGACCCGATCACGAAGCGGTTCCTACCGCTGACGCTCGACGAGTTGATCGAGACCTACATCTCGATCGAGCAGACCACTGGATGCTGGATCTGGATGGGGACGATCGACCCCGATGGGTACGGAAGCGCGAAGGTCGATGGGTCTCCGAGAAGGGCGCACCGCGTTGTCTACCAAAGGCTTCGCGGAGAGATCCCTGAGGGGCTGCACCTCGACCACCTTTGTCGACATCGCTTCTGCGTCAACCCGGACCACCTGGAGCCGGTCACCTCGGTTGAGAGGGTGCGACGGCTGAGGGCCGAGAGAAGGTCGAGTGCTTCCGGAGGTGTGTCTTGACGCCGGCCCCGTTCCCTGGTCCTCGCCGTGCCCGCGGCTGGGACGACTCGCGCGCCACGCCTCCTACGCGCCCGCCCAAGGTGCGCACGGTGCTTCTGATCCTCGCAGCCTACTGCCTGGCGCTGGGGGCTCTGGCGATCGGCGGTGGCATCGCGCTGTCGTGGTGGAGGTCGTCGTGACGTTCCTCGCCTGCTGGATCGTCGGCGCCGCGCTGACCTACTGGCTCGCCGAGCGCGAGTTGCCGGCCAAGTGCAGGCCCGGCCTTCGTCGCGAGATCGCGTCCATCGTGATCGTCGCGTGGCCGTGCGCGCTGGCGGTCTACGTCCTCAGTCTGCTGGGCATCATCGGCGATGACGAGGAGGGCGACGCTTGAACGCCGTCGACCTCTTCGCAGGCGCTGGTGGCTGGTCGCACGGCTGGCGCGAGGCCACCGGTGTCGAGCCGCTGGTCGCCGTCAACCACTGCGCGCACGCGGTGCACCTGCATCGCCTGAACCACCCGGCCACCGAGCACTTTCTCGAGGACGTGTGGTCCGTCGATCCGGCCACGGCCGTCGCCGGCCGCCGCGTCGACTGGCTGCACGGCAGTCCCGATTGCACCCACTTCTCGCGCGCCAAGGGTGGCAAGCCGCGCGAGCAGAAGATCCGCGGTCTCGCGTGGGTGCTCGTCGACTGGGCGCGGGCATCGCGGCCGCGCTTCCTGTCGATCGAGAACGTCGCCGAGTTCGAGACCTGGGGCCCGCTCGACGCCGAGGGCCAGCCGATCAAGGCGCGCGCCGGCGAGACGTTCCGCGAGTTCGTCGCGGCGCTGCGCGGCCTCGGTTACGCGGTCGACTGGCGCGTGCTGTGCGCCGCCGACTTCGGCGCGCCGACGATCCGCCGCCGGCTGTTCCTCGTGGCGCGCCGCGACGGGCAGCCGATCCGGTGGCCGGAGCCGACGCACGCCGACCCGAGCAAGCGCGACCTGTTCTCGGCAGGCCTGAAGCCGTGGCGCACGGCGGCCGAGTGCATCGACTGGTCGATCCCGTGCCCGAGCATCTTCGGCCGCAAGCGGCCGCTCGCGCCCGCGACGTGCCGCCGCATCGCCGCCGGCATCGTGCGGTTCGTGCTGCAGGGGCGGCCCTTCCTGGTCAACCTCTCGCACGGCGGGCGGGTGGAAGCCATCGACGACCCGATGCGAACGATCACGGCCAAGCCGCGCGGTGGTGACCGGGCGCTCGTCGCGCCGACGATCGTGCAGACCGCGCACGGCGACTTCTCCGCCAGGGCCGGGGTGCGAGCCCATCCCGCGGACGCTCCCCTCGGCGTGGTCACGGGAAGCAACAACCACGCGCTCGTCGCCGCGTTCCTGCAGCAGAACTTCACCGGCATGGTCGGCAAGCCGCTGCGCGTGCCGGTGCCCACGATCACGGCGCGCGACCACCACAGCTTGGTCGCCGCCACGCTGCTCGCCAACAACACGAACAACGCGCCAGGGCGCGTCGACAGGCCGCTGGGCACGGTCACGACTGGCGATCGGCACTACCTCGTCGCGTCGTTCCTGCAGCAGTACTACGGCACCGGCGGCCAGCACTCGCGCGTCGACGCGCCGCTGCCCGCCGTCGTCACCCGCGCTCGCCACGGCTTGGTCACCGTGGAGATCGACGGCGTCGACTATGCGATCGCCGACATCGGGCTCCGCATGCTGGAGCCGCGCGAGCTGGCCCGCGCGCAGGGCTTCCCCGACAGCTACGTGCTCGAGGGGACCAAGGCCGAGCAGATCGCGCGCATCGGCAATTCGGTCGTGCCGCAGGTCGCGGCGGCAATCGTGCGGGCCAACCTGGGGCGGGAGGCCTGCGTCGCATGAAGAGGAACGGGAGGGACATCCATGGTTGCACCGAACCCAGGGGCGCCGCAGCGCCCCAAGAAGGTCAAGTGGCGTCGCCACTGCTCGACCTGCGGCGTGCTGTTCGACAAGCCGAGCACGTGGGCCTACTGCAGCAAGCACTGCGAGACCCATCGCCGCGGCCGCGACCCGTCGGAGTCGCTGGGCGCCGACGAGTGGCTCGACCCGATCTACGCGCGACGGTTGCAGCTGGGCCTGCAGCTCGAGGTCGCGATGCCGTGGGAGCGCACCAGGCTGCTCGAGCAGATCGCCGCTACCGAGCGCGAGGAGGCCGCCGTGCGTGAGAAGCTCGCCAGCAACGTCGCGTCTCGCGACAGCGTCGACTTCTGGGCGCCGCGCGTGCTGCGCGAGGCCGACCGGTTCGAGACGAGTCTCCGCCGCTCGCTCGGCTTCGCGATCCGCCTCGGCAAGCTGTTGTGCGACGCGAAGGCCGCGCTCGATCACGGCGAGTTCGGCCGGCTGTTCGCCGACCACCCGAACCCGATCGAGAACGCGCTGAAGTTCTCGTCGAGCTGGGCGCGCAAGCTGATGGCGATCGGCGGGCACCCGGCCATCGCAAATCGTTCGTGCACGAACGATTTGACGGCACTGCCGGCCAGCATCGAGACGGTCTACGTGCTGTCGCGGCTGCCGGCCCCCGAGATCGAGCAGGCAATCGCGCGCGGCGAGGTGCGACCGGACATGCGGCATGCCGACGCTCGCCGCCTGATCCAGGTCGAGGCCGAGGATGACGACCAGGCCGAGGCCGCAGCCGACGACGAGATCGCACAGGCGCTGGGGCCGGTACGCGCGCAGCTTGCGGCCTTCGCGGCCGACCACCCGAAGCAGATGCGCCGTCTGAAGGCGCAAATGCGGGCGATTCTTCGATCGCTGGAAGAGGAGACGCGCCAATGAAGCAGCACCGCGTGAAGGTCGATCTGAAGGTGCTCCGCACGCAGTGGGGCAAGATGAAGCTCGACGTGCTGGCGACACAGCTGGGCACCACGAGCAAGACCCTTGTGGAGCGAGCGAAGGCACTCGGGCTGCCGCTGCTCGCGCCGCAGAGAGGGAAGCGCCTGGATCGGGCAACCAAGGACGCGATCGACGCCGACCTGCGCGCCGGCATGGCGACGTTGGCCGTCGCCGAGAAGCACGACGTGCACTACTCCACCGTGCGCAAGGCGCGGACCCGTGTGCTCGGTCGGCAGCGCAAGCATCGGCGTTGGAACCGATCGCGGCTCGCGATCGCGTGCGCGCAGGGAATGACCATCGCCGAAGTGGCTGCTGCGTGCCGGTGCTGCTACGGCACCATGCGGCAGGTCCTGAAGCGCTTCGGGCTGAAGTGCAAGCGCGTCGACAGGCGGATCAAGATCAGCCGCGCAGCGTTCGTGCAGGACTGGCGCGATGGGATGCCGTTCCGCCAGATGGCGCGGAAGCACGGCTTCAAGTCCGTGCACGGGGTGAAGACCAGGCTGCGGCGGGAAGGCGTGCCGGTGGACCGGCAGGCGGTGAGCGCGTGATCGTCCTCGGCCTCGATCCCGGCATCACGACCGGATGGGCGATCTACGACTGTGCCCACCGCCACTGCATCGCCGGCGGCGAGTTCCCCGGTCACAGCATCCCGAACGATCTCGCCGACCGTTCGCAGTTGTGCGTCAACGTCATCGAGCGCTTGCGTCCGCACGGCGCGAGCTACCCGCAGGTCGTCGAGGCCGCGTACGTCTGCGGACGCCTCGTGGGGATGCTCGGCGACGAGCGGCGCCCAGTGCACGAGTTGCGCCGCGACGACGTGCGTCGAGAACTGCAGATCGCGACGCACGGGGCGATTCAGGTCGCCGACGACACGACCGTTTGGGCTGCCCTGCGCCTCCTGCACGGGGACGGCTGCACGCGTCAGGGCGGGCCGCTGCACCTGCTGAAGTCCAGCGAGGCGGGGCACCAGCGCGCGGCGTTGGCCGTCGCTGTCGCCTGGTGCATCCGCGAGCGGCTGTTCGTGCCGGCGGGGGCCGCGTGACGCGTCTACTTCTTCTCGGCGGCGGCGCGGCTGGCCGCGATGGCGGCGCGGACGCGTTCCAGGTCCAGCTTCAGGCCGGCAGCCAGCACCGAAACCGTCCCGAGGTGGGGCTTTGCGACCTTCCCGTTGCGGAGTCGCCAGACAGTTCGGGGATCGAGGCCGTTCTCGGTGCACCACTCGGTCAGCCCGTGCCCGTCCCGCAGAGCTACAGCGAGCAGGTCGTCCAGGGTCTCGGGGCGCTTCGGCACGCGCTGCCTTCTAGCGCAAATGTCCGAGGGAATCCAACCGAGCCGCTTGACTTCATCGTGCAAATGTCCGAAAAGGACCGAAGCAAGAACGCCCCGGCCGCCGCCAGTCTTGGCGGATCAACGGCGACCGGAGCTGACCAGGAACCGCAAGGAACCCAGCCGATGACCACCGTAGCCACTGCGCCAGCTCCGGCGCAACAGAGCGCCTCGCGCCTCCCCGCTCGCCTTCGCCGCGCCCTGCTGCTCGG
>Ga0315901_10010788_pt1 | contig 10353 bp, 12 predicted proteins | sample LakEriMetagenome_10_FD_203761 | JGI IMG/M metagenome (GOLD analysis project Ga0315901, IMG submission 203761) | Freshwater fungal communities from buoy surface, Lake Erie, Ohio, United States - Buoy 2 MA116 | ecosystem: Environmental > Aquatic > Freshwater > Lake | place: USA: Lake Erie, Ohio... | reverse complement strand
AAGATATGAAACTAAGACATAACCATCTGGATTGGTAATAGTTGATTGGGTCGATAAACCAACTGAGCCAACTTGGCCAACTGAATCTGAAATTGTAAATCCTGTTGGCAGGCCATCTTTTGAAAGGCCAGCAAACAAAGATTTAGATGTACGGAAATTAATCGCAGAAATATCTTCAATAACCTTTTGATTTGAAAGATCTAAGTTTGAATCTGTAGGAGATGGAGTTGAGGATTGAGTCGAAGCCGGCGCTTCTTGAGTCATAGTTGAAAGGACAGAACCATTATTAAATTCACTTCCAGTTACAGAGTTAAAGCCTAGGAACGCCACCATTACTATGAGTAATGAAAGTGCAACCTTTGAAGATTTCTGTGCAAGCTCAGCGGCTTTCTTGTATGTTCCAGACAGTGCGTCTAATGCGGTAGAGCCAGTTTTCTCATCAACAACCCATTCAGTAAGCACGCGAACAAAGGAAGCACGGGCACGCTGCACAACATGGCGCACATTTTTCTCACTTGTTCCAATTGCTTGAGCAATCTCTTTAGTTGTACGACCTTCAACCTCCCACATAACAAGGGCGGTGCGTTGAGTTTCTGAAAGACGAGATAGTGCTTCACGAATAATTGAAGCATCCTCCGCTGCTGCAAGAGTTGAATCCATTGGGATGTGATTTTCTGCTGCGATCTCAGACAAGCGCTCTTGAGTGGCATCTGAATCAATTGCAACCAGGTTGGGACGAGATCCTGTTGCACGAATTACATTCAGGCATAGATTGTTAACTGTGGTGCGCAGATATGCCATGGCACGATCTGCGGTATCTAGCTCTGGGGCTGCCAAGATAAATTTGAGGAAAGCGTCTTGGACAACCTCTGCGGCATCTGCATCGCTTCGAAGAATTCGGCGGGCTTGAGCGATAAGTGATGAGCGATTTTGGGTATAAAGACCGGATAAATCAGAAACAGACCACGCAGCAACGCTCGCTGGGGCCTGAGCCTTTTTACGAAGTGACACTTTGATTTCCCGCTTTCAGGTGAGCCAACGTCTTGACCCCTCTACTTAGTAAGACACCAAAAGGGGGTAAATGTTGCCCTTTCCACGGAGAAATCCCACCTAAAGGCCAGAATTGAAGCATATATGGATTAACTTGGAAAAATAGAGTCGATGTAATGATTGGGGTACCGCTGTATTGATTCAGCGTACTACGGATGGCTTCCAAAGGTTCTAGGCGATAAACAAGTAGTCGTGATAGTTTTGGGTAGTGTGTGAACTGTGCCCAGAATAGAGCAGGACTAGTGGTGGGGCTGCTGAGGCTGGTAAAAGAACTAACCAAAAAAATATTTAGTAAATTTGGGTATCTAATAGTCAACGAAAACTTCCTAAGAAGTTCTACCCATTTTTCTTATGAACCGATAGATCAAAATCTAAGGCTCAGTCAAGCCGAAATAGAAACTTTATCTCTCTTTAGAAATGATCGATATCTTTACTGTAATGAATTGCGATGGAGAATTTTCCTCCAAACAGGAATTCCGTTGCACGGCCTGACAATTTTTGAGCCCGGGGCGGGTATCGGAGACCAAACTCAATGGTTGCTTAATCGCGGTGCTTCAAAAATTATCGTAAACGAAGGACGCATAGTTAATCTCTCAATCATTAGAAAACGATTTGAAAATGACTCTCGGGTGACTACGCTTTTGGGGAATTTAGAAGATTGTCTGCAACTTCCTGAATTTAAGTTCGAAGTAGACTTAATTTTCATGTGGGGAGTTTATTATCATATTAATGATCCTATACCTGATTTTCCAATCCTGAAGCAGCTTGCGCAAAAAGCTAATGTTGTGGTTTTCGATTACCTTGAGAGTGCTACAGGCATTGACTACATTGAAATTTATGAAGGTGATATACAGAGTGCATCTGTTAGTCAGGCATCTGGCAGACCGACAAGAGATTCGATTGTTACTGGGCTACGAACAGCTTTTGGATATGCTTATTTTCCAATTGAACAAATGGAATGGCATGACCCAGATGCACCCAACACCCCTAGGCGAATCATAATTGGATCAAAAACTCCTTTGATTTATTCAGGATTAGTTGAAGTCAAATCATGATTAATATTTGCCAGGAGATTTCTTCTATTCGGATTGCCTTATATCAATGATTTATTCTTAAACGCAAGCTAAAAATTTCGATGACCTTAATCAGCAAGTAACGGAAAAACTCTCCCCAACTAAATTTCAGTACTGCTAGTCAACTTAGTAAATGATCAGAATATTTCGTGGGCCCTGTCGGGATCGAACCGACGACCCACGGATTAAAAGTCCGTTGCTCTACCGACTGAGCTAAAGGCCCCAATACTTAGATAGTAGTCAAAAATTCATTTAGATTGAAATTGCTCTATTTTTCCTACCACCAACCCGCTTAGCCAAATAACCCTGCTCGCGGCAAATTAATCAATAACTTTAGAAGTTAACTCGATAATCTTTTTTTATCAATCTCAAGCCATTTAGGTGAGAAAAAATCACTATCCAGATTTTGTAATTTGGTAGAGCTCTACTTTTCCCGCCAATTCTTTTGCGGTGAAGGATATGGATGTCATCACTTTTTATTGAATTATTCATTAGCATTCGTATCACTACTTCAGTAATAACCAATACTTTTAGGAACCTGACTTCATCAATAATTTTACTTAGTTCGCTCCTACGCATAAGTAAAAATGCAGCATTAATGTCACTTATAAACAATCCAAACATAACTTGAATAATTGAACTCCATATATAACTTATCCCTCTCCTAAACATTGAATCTTTTCGGCCTAATTTAATCCCTTTTACTAAGTCATGACCTTTACGTCGGCTCCAAAGCTTCCAAAAATCATTTGGAACATATTGGCCATCACCATCTGTAAAAAAAATCCACTCGGTTCTTGGAATTTTTAATAACCGTATTGTTGCATTTCCGAACCCATCAGGTTTATCTCGATAAATTACCTTGAGTAAATTATTTTTGCTTTCTAATTTTTTTAATATTTGCTTGGTCCCATCTGTCGATCCGCCATCTTCGACCAAAATTCCTGAACCTTTTGGAAGTTCTCTTACCACAAATAACCAATCAGTAATTACCTGGGCTATTACTTTTGATTCATTAAATACCGGAATGCACACAGTGACCGCATTTTGTTTCATAGTTTAATTCAAATCTTTGCTCATCTGTGAATAATATCCGAATAAATCTCTTATGCCATCTTCGAGATTGATTTTTGGTGCCCAGAAATCGAGTAGAAAAGGATTTGGCTCTCTTAAACGTTGATCGTGTGTACTGTCGTTCGCTAAGCCAGGAATTACGGTTGCTCCACTTATTTCCGATATTATGTGGGCCACATCAAGTATTTTTGTCCATTTAAAACTTGAAATATCAATATTTCTAATATTAATAAATTCTTCATACTTCTCTAAGATAACGGCCAGGGCGTAACTGCAATCACTAGTGTGCAAAAAATCGCGATACTCGTTTCCGTTAGTCAGCAAATTGATTTTATCGGTTTGAACGGCCATACGGATGAAATCGTTAATGACGTGGAACTTTTCAGGCTCGGTTTCTTTTCCATATATGTTCCAAAATGTAGCACTTACCCCACTGAGCGACTCGGTGATTCTTTCACCGATCAATTTCAATAAGCCGTAATTTGAATTGACCATATTAGACATTTGACTTGATGCAAAAACAAATGGAGTCTTCTGTTCATAAAGTAAGGAAAAAACATTATTCATAATTTGCAAGTTATTAGCTATAAACATATAGTTTTTTTGCATAAGATTTAAATATTTTGAACCGCCTACATCAAAAGCTAAAAAGTAACAAAAGTCACTTTCTTTAATCATGGACTTTAATTTGATATTTTGTTGTATTCTTAAGTCCTGCTCCGGACTATTTTTTATATCAAATTCTAGTACTTGATGCCCTAAATTTTTAAGATGCCCTACTAAATTTTCTCCAATTTGCCCGGAAGAGCCAAGAACGCAAATGTTTATTAGGCACTCCCCTTAATTTGTAACTGAATTTTATAAGTATTGGTAGATTTCATTAGCATGATTAAATTTGCTTTTTATTCGCTGCTTTTTCTAATCGGTTTCGTATTGCCTCTGCCAGCCCCTCACCATGTGGTTGAAAAACTACTATTTTACCTAATTTTATACGATCGCCTTCTCTAAGGGCACTATAGAAAAGTCTTGCATACTGATTAATACTTGAGGGGGAGGCTAGCCTTATTCCGCCAGTTGGCGTTGGTATATTTTCCATAGCAATGAATCCATCTCCGGGTTGGGCAGTTGTTCCAATCACTACATTTGCACTTGGGGAGTAATGTGACCCCAGTGACCCCGATGCTCTTACCTTAATATTTTTTGAACTTAAAGGAATTTTATAGCCCGTAGTTGTTTCAATCATTTCAGCCGTGATCGCTCCGGGCCTTAATATACGTGGTATTTTGGTGGTGCAATCAATAATGGTTGATTCGATGCCTATAGAACATGGACCGCCGTTTAAAATTAACTCGTCCTCACTTAAGAACTCACCTAACTCATCAACAACTGCTTCGGCGGTAGTGGGTGACACTGCCCCAAATCTATTTGCGCTCGGCGCTGCAATTCCAAATCCACCTAGTTTTTCAAACTCGGTTAGTAGATCTAGTGCTATCAAGTGATCGGGCACCCTGAGGGCAACACTGTCTTGCCCTCCTGTAATGAAATCCTTGGCGAATTTACTTCTTTTAAGTATTAACGTCATTGGCCCGGGCCAAAAGTCTTTAGCAAGTTTTATTGCATATCCGGGAACATCGATTGCCCATCTATGCAATTGAATTAGTGACGAAATATGAACAATCAATGGATGATCTTTCGGGCGAGATTTAACAGAGTAAATTCGGCTGACTGCTTTTGCGTTTACTGCATCAGCGCCTAATCCATAAACAGTCTCCGTTGGAAACGCCACAAGATGCTCATTCTTCAAAGCTTGAGCAGCCTTTCTGATGTCATCAAGTGTGCAGTTTGGTATTACCTTCATGCGTGAATTCTCTCACTAAAACAGTTTGGCTGTACCGTATTTGACCGATATCCTTTTCCTTCTAGTCCCCATCGTCTAGTGGCCTAGGACGTCGCCCTTTCACGGCGTTAACACGGGTTCAAATCCCGTTGGGGACGCAAGAAGCTGAAAGTAATTTCAACTTCGAAAGTTAAGGCCCAGTAGCGCAGTTGGTTAGCGCGCCGCCCTGTCACGGCGGAGGTCGCGGGTTCAAGTCCCGTCTGGGTCGCGGCTGAGTAGCTCAGTTGGTATGAGCGAACGACTGAAAATCGTTAGGTCGCCGGTTCGATCCCGGCCTCAGCCACCATGAAAAGTTTCCTACGGAAAATTAACAAGATTGGTTTTAATGAAAACAAGATTTAGAGCTTTAAAAGATAAATACTTCGAGCCCTCGATGCTTCGTTGGGGCGCAGTTGGTATTACAACAACTGTCATTGATTACCTTCTCTTTATTTCTCTTTATCGCCCAACTAATTCAGTTTTTCTTGCAAATCTAGTAGCAGCAAGTGTTGCCACCTCGATCAATTACTATACCCATCACCGTTGGACATTTAAAAGTGATCAGGACCATTCACGCTCTGGCTTCAAGTACTTACTCAATCTCACTTTTTGGTGGTTTGTGTCCACTTCAATTATTCAAGCTCTAATTACAATAAATGTTGATCCAAGAATTGCAAAGTTAGCACCACTAATGTTTATTGTGCCAATTAATTACTTTGTCTTAAACAAGTTAGTTTTCAGGAACAAACCTTAAGAATCCCTTGTTCTAAAAAATAACATAAACATAATCACCCAGAGTAAACCTACTCCAGTGACTAAGTAGCTTTCTACTGATGTTTTAGTGGTTGAAATCAATATTGCTACTCCTGCAAAAAAAGCTGAAAGCGACCAAAGAGAAAATGCTGTCTGCTTGCGAGATAACCCCGCACGAATTAAGCGATGAGAAAGATGATCTTGTCCACCCTGAAATACTGATAGATGCCTACGAACTCTTGATAAAACTGCCACAGTTGTATCCAAAATAGGAATAGCCAATAACAAGATTGGAATCAAATACGACCCAATCTGGGTCTGAGCGTTTGGTTCAAATCTGACCGTTAACGTCGCGAGCAGAACACCAAGAAATAACGCTCCTGCGTCACCCATATATATCTTTGCTGGACTTTTATTCCAGACCAGAAACCCAAGGGTGGCTCCTGCCGTGACGGTTGAAAGCGCTGCGATCAAATATTGATCACCGTTTAGTGCCAATATGACCAGAGTAATAGATGAGATCGCAACAGTTCCGGCCGCCCCACCATCTAGATTGTCAAAAAAGTTTATTGAATTACATATTCCAACCACCCAAATAACAGTGATAATTGAATCAAATATCTGTGATCCAGTTGGGTTTCCAACGTTATCTCCTATTATCAATACCGCTGCAGTAAATAAACCTGCCACAGTTTGGGCTATAAATCTTGGTAATGGTTTTAGGTTTTTTAGATCATCCCAAAGTCCAATTAAACCTAAGAGCAATGCTGGCCCAAGAACTGATGTAGCTAACCAAAAAGTGGTTGATGTGAAATTTGAAAGGAGTGAGGTGGAGTAGGAGATGGTGATAACTCCAATAATTATTGCAACACCACCTAAATATGGAACGGCTTGTTTATGAGATTTATGCGCAGCATTTGGGGTGTCTACTATATCTTTTGCAATTGCAATCTTGCGAATTAAGGGAGTTAAGCCACCGACCAACAAATAAGTGAGTGCAAAGAGTAAGAAGTACTCCTGATTTGTAATCCCCATTTAATTACAAATTCTAATTATGCAGAGCCTGATTTACGGCGATGTATCTTTGGTGCGGCACCACCGGTTTGACCAGCGCCAAGCTTTGAGCCAGAGGACGGCCCAGCACTTTTACCAGTATTATTTCCTTTTTGCTTTTTTGCAAGCGCCTCTAACATCTTGGCTTTCGCATTATTCTCAGGTTTTTTATCTTCACTCATTATTGATTGCACCACTTCCAGTCATTGGCATTGAAATTGAAGTTAGAAGGGATTTAACTTCAGACTCTTTATACCTTCTATGTCCACCTAGAGTTCTTATTGATGTTAATTTGCCCGCCTTTGCCCAGCGAGTTACAGTCTTTGGATCGACTCGAAATAAGGAGGCCACCTCAGCAGGAGTAAGTAGTACCTCTTGATCAGAGCTCATATTTACACCTTCCAACGAAATCTTTTCGTAAATGTCCATTTCGTACCTTATGGGGCAAGTATTCTGGTTTTAAGAAGTAAATGCTATCTATTGCTCACATTGCCTGCTCAAAGGATGCAACTTTACGCCAGCGGGTAACTAACCGCTCATAGCCTTGACCTGCCAGCGCCCCATCACCAGTGGCCAATCCAGCGATGGATTTAGCAACATCTTCTACTGATGTGTCGGCATTTAACCCAAGTTCACCATTTTCAACAATTGATTTTTCTAAATAAACAGCCAGCCCACCATAATCACATTCAACAATAGATTGATTATTAAAGATTCCAAGCCATTGCAGTAAATCTGAAATCTCTTGCTCGATCGGGCCATTACCAAATGCACTCACAACTGCTTGATGAGCGAATAAACATCTTTGTTTGGCATTTGAAATTGAGGTTCGAAGTATTGTGTAGGCACCATCATCGTTGCTTCCACGAAGGCGATCTGCAGGTTCAAATAGAGCAAACCAGCGAGGTGGAATACTCCAAGTAGCAGTAATAATGTGCGAGACCTTGTCCTCTACAACCTCTGAATCAACATTAATCGCATCCTCTATTTTTTGAGGTAGAAAAAACTTACTTAAAGTAACAGGTAATGAAGATTTAAAATCATCTAGAGCTGCCCAACATCTGGCAGCGGTTGACCATGGGGCGATGTATTTTTTTCCTTCATGCTCTAACACATGAGCGCCATCTGGCTCTAAAGCAGGTGGCCCAGTAACAATAGTTCTGCGTAGTGCTTTCTTTTGTTCATCCCAGCCAGTTGGTGAGGTAACAGCGATTTGATTCCACATTGCTTGATCATCAGGCTTAAAAGCAGTTATTGGTTCATAAACTCTTAAGGATGCAACATAAGGTGTTGGTCGCATTTAGTAATCTATTTAATTACGAGGAGTGTAGTTATTATTAGAGGAATCATCATCGAATCCTTTATCTTCTTTAGCTTCGCCATGTAACTCTTTTGCTAAACGCTCTAAATCCATATCCTGATTTGAGTATTTAAGATCTCTTGCCACTTTAGTTTGTTTTGCTTTTGAACGGCCGCGTCCCATATCTGGCCTCCTTTAACGCTTGCTTTTCTGTCAGACGGGTAGATTAGCGCAAAGCCGGGCCATCAACCATTGCAGGCTTTCCGCCTCGTAATAGGGTTTTAAGGCCTATTGCCTGTAAGAAAAGACTTAAGCCCATTATTGGTATACGGAAACGATGATCCCCAATAGAGACTAAGGAGATTAGCCAGTTAGTAGAAATTACAATCATTGCCATATTTGCGATAAATCTTTCAAGTGAATTTTGCCGCCATAAAGTTAAATAGCCATAAAGTAGTAAGGCTAAACCGCTGAGTAACCAAAGCCAAGAAATGAATTTACCAAAGCTGCCATAGACCAAATTCACACCCTCTGGCGTGGAGGTAATGTTTTTAACTGGACTGATTTTAAGCCAAGGATTCCTTGCCATTGTTCCATTTGCCTCTGGCCCAAACCATGGTGACCAGAAATAAAGTGTTTTGTTATAGAAAAGTTTTACTGCTTTAGTTGGGTTTGTTAAGTACCACTCAATAACACATCGGACTCTTTGATTGTCTTGTTCTGCCTCTGTACCAGAAGTAATGCATGTTACTCCATATCCTTCCTGCATATAACCACCAGTTGCATTATCACCAGCGCCAATATTCATCGTTACGCCCAGGTTTGTTGAAACGCTATTTAATCCAACAGCCTGATTATTTCTATAAATTAGAGTGGCTGGCACCAAAAGAGTAATTAACACACTTGCAATTAAAGTTAAGGAGCCTAACTTTAATCCTTTTCTGACAAAAACCCAGAGTAAATTAATCAATAAACCTGAAACTATTAACCTAGGTTGCATAAATGCTAGTAGACCAAAAATTAATGAATTCATTACAAGGTACTTAACGAAATTTTTATCATTTTTTTCAACCAAATCTTTGATAATTAGTGCTGAGGTGATAAGAAAACCTGAAGCAGTAAAAGATTCATAACCGATTGCTAGTGAACTTAAGGATAACGTTGGATTTAGTAGGATCAACAATAAAACTAAATAAGAATAATTTTTTAGACGCGTTCTATAAAGTTGTGCTGCAAAGTAGTAGACCGAAAAAGAAAAGAATAGAGACTGGGAAATTGCTAAGGATGTTAGAACCCAACTCTTACCAAGAGCTGACAGGAATAAAATGATTAATGGATAGCCCGCTGGCCAGTAATTTAAGATTCCTTCACTCGAAAAAATGCCATCACGGACTAGTGCGTCAAAACCTTTTAGGTAATTTTCACCATCTGCCCCAAGCCAAATTCCGTCAAGCAAAAATGGCTTGCCATTAACCTCGATATTAAATGCAGGTATATTGAAAGAGATAATCACTTTGATGAAAAAAACCATAATTGCCCAATACATAAAAGTTTTTTTGAGGTCACGTTGCGGTGCTAACCGAGCGCGCTTTGACTTACTCGCCATTCTCACTCCTTGCTTCAGAGTTCATAAGTTTACTTACTTGGGCAAATAAATTACCCAAATTTGAGTTTGCGCCTGATGCTGAAATGGCTCCTGTCTCACAAAATTGCTGCCATTGATCTGGGCTCACCAATAAGCTGATTAAAGTTTCCACTTTCATCTCAACAACATTAGGAGGCGTACCTCGACGATGAATACTCCCACCAACACATTGAATTGCAGCATATGATGAAATTCTTAGTTCAACAGATCTACCAGGTGCTAGCTCTTGGACTATTTTAAGTATCTGTTTAACTTGAGCTTTCAAATCCAAATCTTGGTTCATCGAAGGTCTGTTAATTCAACCTTTGAGACCTTATTTTTTATTCGCCCAGTGATCATTTCCTTTACAGAAAGAGTTTGCACTAATGCAAGACCGGCAAAATCTGCTGGGTTTAAAATTGCCTTGTTTAACTGATCGAGTGATAGTGGAAAATCTTTTTCGTTCGAAAGTGCTGCAAAGAATTTACTTGGAGTGGTAGTTGTGGCGTGTTTTTTAATCATTTCATGTGCTACCTCTCTACCCATTCCT
>Ga0315901_10010782_pt1 | contig 10356 bp, 8 predicted proteins | sample LakEriMetagenome_10_FD_203761 | JGI IMG/M metagenome (GOLD analysis project Ga0315901, IMG submission 203761) | Freshwater fungal communities from buoy surface, Lake Erie, Ohio, United States - Buoy 2 MA116 | ecosystem: Environmental > Aquatic > Freshwater > Lake | place: USA: Lake Erie, Ohio... | reverse complement strand
GGCCTACCATGGCCCCGGATTGGCCGGACCAATAATCTATATTGGCCTGAAGGAATTGATCGGAACTGCCCATGCGGGCAAGCATTCGTCAACGGGAGGGAGTCACTCATGATGATCCGCGGACTGATCGGAGCGGTTGCGCTTGCCTGCATGGGGGGGCCGCTGTGGGCTGAAGGCAACCTTGCCGCTGCGCCAGAGACCCTGGAACCGCTGATCCTGAACGGTGGCGACTGGAGCATGGCGCCGCTTGAGTACACGCTTGAAACCGGGAAATACTATCACTGGGCCATCACATCGGATGGCCAGGAAGAATTCGCGGTGATGGCGCCCGAACTGTGGCGCAATGCCTGGATCAACCAGGTGGTCATCAACGATCTGGAGGTAAAGCCGATGGGGCTCTACTCGGTCGAGTTCGATGACGAAGGCACGATCAACATCTGGTTCGTACCGATCCGGCCGGGACGGTACGACTTCTGGGTCGACGGCTTCGAAGACCGCGGCATGCGCGGCCATTTCATGGTGAACTGAGATGCGCTGGATTGCCGCCACAGCGCTCCTTCTGTCCCCGCTGGCTGCAGCGGCCGACGGCACGGGGAACATCTTCGTCTCCCTGGAACGCGGCAACGAGATCGTGGTGCTGTCGCCGGAACACGAGATCATCGCCCGGATCGAGACATCGCGGCGACCGCGGGACATGCACTTCAACGACGATCACACGCTGCTTTATGTCGCTTGCGGCGATGATGACGTGATCGAAGTGATCGATGTCTCCACTTTCGAGGTCGTGGACGCCATCCCGACCGGACCCTCGCCCGAGGTCTTTGCCTTTTCGCCCGACCGGACGCGCATCTATGTCTCGAACGAGGAAGACAGCACGCTCGAATTCATCGACCTTGCCACAGGCACGGTCGAGGCGCGCGTGCCGACCGGGGCAGAGCCCGAAGGTGTCATCAACTCGGCGGACGGATCGACCGTCTACGTCACCTCCGAAGTCGCCGACATGGTGCATGTCGTCGATCCGGTGGCAGCGCGTGTGACCAAGAACATCATCGTCGGCACGCGGCCACGGCGGTTCATCGTCACCCCGGACGGGGCGGAATTGTGGGTGTCAGACGAATTGTCGTCGGAAGTCCACGTGATCGACACAGCGACCAACACCATCAAGGAGGTCCTGAGCTTCCTGCCGCCGGGTTTCCGGCCAGAGGATGTGACGCCCGTGGGCATGGCGATCACGGCGGACGGGAGCCGCATCTTCATCTCGCTGGGCCGTGCGAACCATATCGCCGTCGTCCAGGCGGCAACGCGCGAGGTCGAGGCCTATATCCTCGTGGGATCGCGTGCCTGGTCAGTCGCGCTCAGCCGCGACGAACAGACGGCTTATGTCGCCAACGGCCTCTCGGACGACATCACCATCATCGACCTCGGCGCCATGGCTCCGGTCGAAAGCATTCCGGTCGGTCGGACGCCGCATACCATCCTGGTGGACGACTGATCATGCGCCGCTTTCTTGCTCTCCTGCTGGTGATCTGGCCTCTGGCGGCTCCGGCCCAGGATCAGCCGCTGGCACCGGTGGTGATCGGCCTTGTGACGCTGAAGGACGATCCGCGCTATCTGCGCGACTGGGGCTATGCCCGGCTGATCGTGCCGCCGCCGGTCCGGTCGATCGAGGGCGCGGAAATGGCCATCGACGACCTCGCCTTCGTCTCCGAGGCGATGGGGCTCGCACCGCGGATAGAGACGCGGGAGATCGCAGGCAGTGACGCGCTGCCGGCGGTGCAGGACCTGATTGATCAAGGCGCGCTCTTCGTCCTGCTCGACCTGCCCGGAGAGATGGTGGCAGCCGTGGCAGAAGCCGGACCCGGCGCGACCCTGATCAACGTTTCGGCCCCGGACAATGCGCTGCGGGAAGCGTGCCATCCGGGTCTGCTCCACGCCTATCCGAGCGACCGGGAACTCATGGACGCCTTCGCGCAGTACCTCAGATCGAAGGACTGGACAGATGTGCTCGTCCTTGAAGGCGAAAACCCGCGGGATGCCGCCATCGCGGACGCTTTCACGGAAAGTGCGGAACGGCTCCGGCTCACGATCCAGGATCGCCGGGAATTCACCCTCGCCGCCGACCCCTCGCAGCGAGAGGGCAACAACGTTTCTCTCCTGACCGGAGGCGCCAGGTATGACGTCGTCTTCGTGGCGGACACGCGCGGGGAATTCGGACGCTATGTGCCCTATGCCACGCAGGAGGCACGGCCGGTGATCGGCTCTGTCGGCCTGACGGCCGAGGCCTGGCACTGGGCGATGGAGCGGGACGGAGCGACGCAGGTTTCCTCGCGTTTTGACAAACTCTACGGGCGAAAGATGGGGTCGGTCGATTGGGCGGCCTGGATCGCCGTGAAGTCGGTCATGCAGGCCTACACCCGGGCGCCAGAGATGACGCGGGCGGCAATGACCGACTACATGGCATCGGACGACATGACACTCGACGGATCGAAGGGTGTGCAGCTCAATTACCGGCGCTGGTCGGGGCAGTTGCGGATGCCGATCCTGCTGGCCACAACGGACGCGGTGATCGCGGTCGCCCCGATCGAAGGATATCTGCACGCGACGAACGTGCTTGATACGCTGGGAATCGACGATGCCGAATCGGCCTGCGATTAGGCCGCGCGCGATGACGCGCCATGGGTTTCGTCCGGCATCCCGCTCCGGCGCACCCCGCGATGGCTCCCTCCGGACCATCGCCCCCAAGCCGGGCGGGATTGCAGTGAAGATCATCTCTGTCGCGCAGGGGTAAGCCGGCGATGATCAGCACTCTGCAGAACCTCTTCCCTCCGAGGCCCTGGTCCGGCGACAGCGATGCGGCCTTCGGACGGCGACACGAACCAGGACAATCCGGACGCCGTCCGGCTGATACAAATCGACCCGCCACGGGCAAAGAACACGCCATTCCTCTTGCCACCGGAAGCGCACTGAGAGACAGTGACCAAGCCGGAGCTCGTGCCAAAGTGCTTCCGGCACCAAAGGAAATTGCGGGGCTGACCTTCGTGCAGGTGACCATGTCTCACCTCGGCCTGGGGCTCTGGGTGATCGTCGCTCGGGAAATGTCGAAGTTCTTTCGACAAAGAGAGCGGCTGATATCGAGCCTCGTGCGACCGCTGCTGTGGTTGCTGGTCTTCGCCACCGGCATGCATGACCTGTTGGGCGTGTCGATCATCCCGCCCTACCAGACCTATACGCCGTATCAGGAATACGTCCTGCCCGGCCTTGTCGGTGTCGTGGTTCTGTTTCAGTCGATGCAATCGGCGCTGAGCCTCGTCTATGACCGCGAGGCAGGCGTGATGCGGGTGATGCTGGTGACGCCACTGCCCCGGGCCTGGCTGCTCTTTGCCAAAATCCTCGCTGCCGCGACACTGGCGCTCGGACAGGCAATAGCCTTTCTGGCAGTGGCTGCCCTCCTCGGCATCAACATGCCCTGGGGCACGGTGTGGTTCGCAATCCCGGCGGCGCTCCTGGCGGGGCTGATGCTCGGTGCGATCGGCCTCGTCGTCACCGTCTACACGCGCCAGATCGAGAACTTCGCCGGAATGATGAACTTCGTCATCTTCCCGATGTTCTTCCTGTCATCCGCGCTCTACCCCTTGTGGAAACTCCGCGAAAGCGGAGCGGAGCTGATTTGGTACCTCGCCATGGCCAATCCGTTCACCCATGCCATCGAACTGATACGCTTTGCCGCCTATGGCCAGATGAACTGGCTCGCTCTGGCGGTCGTGACCGGGACCGCGCTGATGGCCTTCGCGCTGGCGGTGCGGGGCTACAATCCCCAGATCGGAACAATCGGCAAGCTCAAGCGCGGTTGACCAGACGCTCTTTCAGATACCCTGACACAGGTCCTTGCCCCCCGGGCGGATGATCGGCGCCGCCTCGACACCATCGACGCCGGGGGTGAGTTTCGTTTCCCGGGATCGGCTATTCCGTCAGACACTCCGGTCCCGAAAAAACGCGACCTCCGGCCCGCGCCCTGCGCGGCATCCAGGGACCAAAGCCGTCCACACCCCCCGAACGACGTCTTTTCCCCTTCCTGATTGCGGGCGTGCCGGCTGGCCTCAGGACATGACACGCGTTGCGATGTGACCGTCACCTGCGCAACCGCTGCCGACAAGACAGCAAGACAGTCTCCCTCAGACACCCAGGCAGCGCATTGTCGCGCCGTGGCGGACGAGGATCGGTCCGCTCATGCGACCCGTCTGACTGCATCGCTTCACACGGACAGGACCATGGCTGACCGCCTCTGGCCAAGTGCCGCCCGGTCGTTCCGACGGCAACGCCCTGTCGGTGGAAAGTCCGCTCAAGGCGCGATGGCGTGGACGGCTGCCGGCTCCCATGTCAGCCAGAAGGCATCGCCGGCCTCTGGCTGCAGGCTCGCAAGCTGGCCTTCGCCGACCTGCGGCTGGACTGGCTGTCGGTCTGCCCGCCGACAGGGACGAAGTGACCATATTTGAAGACCGCATGGAACAGGTCTGATCTGCAAGAGATCAAACACGCCCGTTGCGATGCCCAGGTCAGGTCACTCATGCCTCACCTCGGTCCGGACCAGCCATGCCGTCTCGGTCGCACGAGATTCGTCTGTCGTGATCTGGTCAGGCTGCAAGCTCATGAGCAGACGGAAGTCGTACCATTCGGCATCTGTAAAGCCGCCTGCCGGATCAGAGAGATTATAGGTCCAGGCATCCACCCGGACGCCTTCGGCATGACAAAGCGCGACCAGGTCAAGCCCGCGCCGCTGACACTGCACGATAAGGTTCCAGGCCAGGTAACAGGTGTCTGGCTGCGTCCCATCTCGAAGCTCTGCGACCAGCGTCGCCTCGATAGCAGCGGCTCCCTTGCCAAGGCCGGCCACAGCAAGGCGGTCGGTGGGGTCGATCCCGCGCAGGACACTCGGCAGGCGCTCTGCAAGGGCATGGATCAGGTTGGTCGACCGACTCGAAAAGATGATCGGACACCTGCTTATCCCAAAATGATCCACCAGATGATCAATCCCGCGCACCCCGACAGAACCGAGGTCATCCTTCATGTCAAACTGCAGCAGGGCGTCGGGATGGGCCGACGGCATGATCTCGGCCAGCCTTTCTGACAGGATCAGCACATCGCCTGACTGACGATAGGTGATGGCCCTCAGGGCATCGCCCTTCCAGTCAGCCACCCGCCCGGCGCCCGTGGTTTCCCGGTCCAGTGCATCGTCATGCAGAACGACAAAACCACCGTCGCCGCGCACCCTGAGGTCCAGCTCCATCGATGCGCCCAGCGCGAAGCCCGCCGTCATGACAGCCGTCCCGAATTCCGGATCGCGCATCGAGCGGCGCAGTCGATGCCATTTCAGCCGTGTCGGGCGTCCCTCCAGAATGATCGAAGTGCCGTTTGTCACAAATTTCCTTTCACGCTCACCTGATGTTCCCGCAAATACCTGCCAGACCAGAGCCAGGATGATGTGATCGACGCACGTCGTCGCATTACTGTCCGGCCAAAGATGCCTGATGCGCTGCGGTTCCGTCAAACTGCGGAGTCTGGACAGTGGTCGCAGTCGATCTTGTTGTCTTGGGGGCCGGCTTTCGTCATACTCTTTGTCGTTGTAAGTCAGTCTTGCATCAGGCAATCGGGACAATCGGAACCATGACACTTCGCCTTGGACTTGTCGGCGCGGGAGAGTTCCTGCCCCATTTCGCCCTCATGTTTGCGGCCCACCCCGGGGTATCCTCGGTGCATGTGGCCGATCTTGTGCCCGCGCGGGCCGAGGCGCTGGTGGCACAGTACGGACTGGCCGGTGCGGTGGGCAGCCTCGACGCGCTCCTGGCGCTGGGGGTGGATGCGGTCGCCATCTTTACCCCGCGCCATACCCATGCGGCGCTGGCGCTGCAGGCGATGCAGGCCGGGGCGCATGTCTACATCGCCGTACCCGCAGCCGTGGCGCTTGAGGAACTCGAGGCCATGACAGCCGCCGCCGCACAGTACCGGCGGGTCTGCATGACTGGCGAGACCAGCTACTATTACCCCGAGATCGTCTATGCGCGCGAGGAGTTCGCGACCGGGCGCTGGGGCCGGTTCATCCATGCGGATGCCCAGTACGTGCATGACTGGGCAACCTGGGGCCCGCATTTCCGGCTGACCTTCGGCGATGACTGGCAGAAATTCGCCTCGATCCCGCCGATGTTCTATCCGACACACAGCTTTTCGATGCCCTTGTCGATCACCGGGGCGCGGGTGACGCATGTCTCGGCGCATGGCTTTGTCGATCAGGGCGCAGATGCGGGCTATGGCGCCGGGCGAAACCCCTGGGACAATCCGTTCTCCAACACCGTGGCCCTGGCCCGCACGTCCGATGGCGGCACCTTGCGGATCGGCGAATTCCGGCGTGTCGGATGGTTTCCCAGGCGCAACGGGCGCGAGGTGATGATGCCGACCTTCTATGCCTCTGACGCCTGCATGGAATCGAGCATGGCCTCGACATTTCTGACCGGGCGGCAGGGTTTGGAAGGATCGCGAAGCTATGAACATCCCGGCGTGACTGTCGATCTGGGCCCATGGGTCGACGGGCCCTATTTCGAACATGGGACGGCGCCGGACCGCCATCTGGGACTCGCCCCTGCGCACCATCACGCCCGCCTGCCGAGGCAATACCACGGACTGGCCAACGGACACTCAGGGTCGCACCAGTTTCTTGTCGACGACTTCGTCCGGGCCTGCATCGAGGGTGCCCTGCCGCCGACTCATATCTGGGCCTCGGCAAGCTGGTGCGCGCCGGGGCTCGTGGCACATCAATCCGCCTTGCAGGGCGGCGCTCTGCTTGAGGTGCCCGATTTCGGCCAGCCGCCCGCCGATTGGCCGCTTCTGACCTATCCGCCGCGCGGCGAAGAGCCCGCCCGGCCCCGCCTGCCGGAACTTGTGGCCCCGGCCTTTCCGGCCTGAGGGTTCGGCTGTCCTGGGGAACCCTAACTGCGCCGCGCGCCCTGATAGCGCGTCATGCCGTTGCGGCCAAGGACCGTGGTGCTGGTGCGCCGATCGGCGTGCAGGATGCGCAGGGTCAGCTGCTTGGACAGATACTCCCGTTCGATGGCAGCATAGGCCGGATCGGTGGCAAGGTTGGTCCGCTCGGTCGGGTCGTTGACCATGTCGAACAAAAGCGAGGGCAAGCTGGGAAAGAAGACGTGCTTGTAGCGTTTGTCGCGGATCACGCTCATGACGCATTCATCTTCGGAGATCCCCAAGGGGCCCGAGAACGGCGGTTCGGGCGGGCTCTTGAAATGATATTCCCAGTGGACATGATCGCGCCACTTCGCCGGCGTCTCGCCTCGGGTAAAGGGCATGAGCGATTCCCCGTCAAGTTCGGTCGGCTGGTCAATCCCCACGAAGTCGAGCAAGGTCGGAACCAGATCGATGCTTTCGGTCAGCGCGCTGACGCGGGTGCCGTCAAAGGCTCGTGCTTCGGGCGCGGGGTCGCGGATGACCATGGGCACATGCGACTGGTAATCATGCCAGGACCCCTGGTTGGCCAGCCAGTAGTCGCCAGCCGGGTCGCCGTGGTCCGAGGTGAAGATGATGAGCGTGTTGTCGTACTGTCCGTTCGCCTTGAGCCAGGCGATCAGCCGCCCGATATGATGATCAACCTCGGCCATCAGCCCGCAATAGGTGGCGCGGGCCGATTTCCAGTCCGCCAATGACACATCACGCGCCCGGCCCGTCAGGCCGGGATGCAACTCGTCCGCGCGACCGACCTCCATCTGGTGGGCCATGAAGGGATGGATCGCTTCGTCCTGCGGCGTGGCCAGGCGGTTCATCGGCGCGAGCGACTCGGGGTCGACCAGACCGTTGTAAGGCTCTGGCGCGATGAAGGGGGCATGCGGGCGCAGATAGCACAACAGCGCACACCAGCCGGGGTCCTGTGCGCCAAGCCAGGCGATCGTCTGATCGGTCAGAAAGGCCGTGTCGCTGTCTTCGGCCTTGTAGCGGGCGGGGTGACCGGCAATGCCGCCGTTCGCGCTTGGCTTGGTATAGTCGGCGGCGAAGAGATCGCTGTTGCGCTCAAAGACATAACCGCGCCGCCGCAATTCGCCGAGCCATGCCCAGTGCCGGCCAACCATCAGTGTGGCCACATCCAGCCCCTGCATGATGCCAAAACCGTCGCCGTCAAGCAGCGCCGGGTCATTGGGGTGACGGTGGGTCGGGTCGGCCGCCGTATCCGAATAGCCGAACACCGTGGGCGCATAACCGACAGTCCGCAGATGCTGGGCGAAGGTGCGATGGTGTTCGGCCAGGGGCGCATGGTTGACCACGACGCGGTGGGTCATCCCGTAAAGCCCGGTGAACATGCTGGCGCGCGACGGAGCACAGGGGAACATGTTGCCGTAATGCGCATCAAAGGCCACGCCGTCGCGCATCAGGGCATGAAAGTTCGGGGTCAGTGCCGGGTCCATGCCCAGCTGATCGTAGCGCCACTGATCGGGGACGATCATCAGGATGTTCTTGCGGGTTTGCGGGGCTGGCGTCATCGCGGTCCTTCCTGCTGTCACCGGGGAGGGTTCAGATCATCGTCTCCGGCCATGATCCAGGTTTGTCCGCGAAACATGACATTCGGTCAGGCAGTCGGCCGGAAACCAGGGTCCTCCACTCCGGCATGAGCTAAACCCGTCAGGCCCGCCAAGACAAGGCGAAGGCCCCCGCATTCCCTTGGTGAAAAGTGACGTCAGAGTGGCTCATGCGGTTCGACTGTCACAAATCCTTGAGTTGGGGCGATTAACCTGCGTAGGCTTTTTCCGTTCAACATCAGAAAGTGCTTCCCATGGGACTGCGATACCACGTGATCGGCCTTGCAACTGCGTTTGCGGTCGGCTTGGTTGCCCCTGCCTCCGCCGAAAAAGTGTTTCGGATGGCCAACGACCTGAGCCTTGGCGGCGCGGAAAACCTTGACCCTTTGTCGGGCAACGTCTGGATCACCCCCGTCTCGATGATCTATTCGCGGCTGATGCGCGAAGGCGCGAACGGCGAAGCCTCGCCCGAACTGGCAACCAGCTGGACCGCCAATGCCGAAGCGACGGAATGGACCCTGACGCTGCAACCGGGCGTGACCTTCCATGACGGCTCGGCGTTCGATGCCGCTGATGTGGCCTACTCGCTGAACCGGATCGAGGATCCGGCGCTGGAGTCCCCGGTTGCGGCTGTTCTGGGCATCATCGACCGGGTCGAGGTCGTTGACCCGATGACCGTCAAGATCATCCTCGAGGCGCCGCATGCCGGCCTGCCGCTTCTGTTGCTGGACTACCGGGTGCGCATCATTCCCGAAGGATCGGGCGAGACGATCACCGAAAACCCGGTGGGCACCGGCCCGTTCCGGATCGAGTCCTTTGATCCCGAAGGCACCACGACCCTTGTCGCCTTTGATGGCTACTGGGAAGGCCGCCCGCTGCTTGACAAGATGCGGTTCACCGCGATCCCTGATGCCGAGGCGCGCAATCAGGCCATGCTGGCAGGCCAGCTGGACTACAACGGTCTGACCGCGGCCCAGGTCCCTCTGTTTGAGGGCAATCCCGCCTTTCAGGTCCAGTCCTTTCCGGGCGGTGCCTGGAACGGGCTGGTCCTGCGCACCGACACCGCGCCGTTTGACGACGCCCGGGTGCGCCGCGCCTTGCGCATAGCGGTGGACCGCGCGGCGATGCTGAACCTGCTGGAAGGCGCAGACGGCGGCGTCGTGGGCTGCGACACGCCGGTCAGCGCCAGCGACCCCTACCGCGCCAACCTCGATTGCCCGCAGGATATCGACGGTGCGAAGGCTCTATTGGCCGAGGCGGGCTATCCCGACGGGATCGATATCGAGGTATTCACCTCGGACGTATCGCCCGGCATGGTCCAGTTTGCCGAGGTCTATCAGGCCCAGGTCGCGCCTGCGGGCATTCGTGTGGCTCTCACGTTGTCCCCCTCTGACGGCTTCTGGAGCGACGTCTGGATGAAGGAAGCCGCCGTCATCACCTCCTGGGACGGCCGCCCGGCCGATCAGTTCCTGAACGAAATCTTCCGCAGCGGCGTGCCGAACAACGAAACCTTCTACGCCAACGCCGATTTCGATGCGCTGCTTGATCAGGCACGTTCGACCATTGACGTCGCGGCGGCGCGTGAGCTTTACGTTCAGGCGCAGCAGATCGTTTTTGAGGATGGTGGCACGCTGATCCCCTTCCTCAAGAACGGTCGCCGGGTGCTGAGCGGCAATGTCTCCGGGCTCCCGAACAACCGTGAGGAATTCATCCGCTGGCATCTGGTGGATCTGGTCCAGTAGTCCGGCGCTGCCGTTGTTCTTGGCATGCAGTCGGTTTTGTAAAG
>Ga0315901_10010780_pt1 | contig 10356 bp, 9 predicted proteins | sample LakEriMetagenome_10_FD_203761 | JGI IMG/M metagenome (GOLD analysis project Ga0315901, IMG submission 203761) | Freshwater fungal communities from buoy surface, Lake Erie, Ohio, United States - Buoy 2 MA116 | ecosystem: Environmental > Aquatic > Freshwater > Lake | place: USA: Lake Erie, Ohio... | reverse complement strand
CGGATGGTGACGCGTTGGCTGAAGCACACACGAGAGACATTTCAGTGCTTAGTTTTCTGGAGTGGGCAAAGACCGATCGCATTTTAAAAGTGGAGCGAGAGAAATTTTTTACAAATTTTATGCTTGCCGTTGTTATTGGTCCGCGACTTGCGGCGAATAAATATTTATTCACCGAATCTACAGAAGAATTTCGTAATTTGTTGGCGAACGATTTTGCCATGCTTTGGGGAGAAGCAGGAGTGACTGCAGAGTCGCTTCTGGGCAATCTGTATTCAACAGTTCATGCAACTGAGGAAAATTTTAATTCACTGAGTGTGCAGGGAGCAAAAGGGCGACCCACGACTATGGCCTATTTCTTGGAAACGATTGAACGCATTCTGACGGTCTTTGATAATAAGAGTGGCCTGAAGCACCTGCCAGAACTCGTGGTCTCGGTCCGAAAACTGTGGGGGATGACTGGATGAACTCTGAGCCGACGATGACGGATGCCGGTGTCACCATCAAACCGCCGTTTTTGACGTTCGTCTTGATAGCCATCAACGTATTAATTTACGTGATGATCCAGTATCAAGGCGGCCCGACCTATGAGAATTTAATTAAGTATGGGGCAAAGGAAAACGGCCTGATTGCGGAAGGTGAAATCGGGCGGCTATTTTTTCCGATGTTTCTTCACGCAAGCCCGGCGCATATTCTTTTCAACATGTTTGCTCTGTATCAGTTTGGTCGCGTTTATGAAGTATTGACAGGAGCCCGTAATCTTTTTGTGACCTACGTTTTGGGTGGCTTACTTGGAAATGCAGTGAGCTTTACATTCAGCCGCTCGCTTTCCGTGGGTGCATCTAGCAGTTTGTTTGCGTTACTTTTTGCACTCTACGTTTTGGAGCGCTATCAGCAAAAAATAACGACCGAAACAACCGGTATCAAAACAAGAACGTCGTTGGGTCCGATCATTGTCATAAATGGTATCATTACTTTTTTGATCCCAAATATTGATTGGGCTTCGCATTTGGGCGGCGCTATCGCAGGCGCATTTTTTGGTGTCGGTTTGGTGATGAAACACAAAGTGGGTCTGCGGATGATGAGCATGGTTAAATATTGGCGTGTTGACCCGCACAGTTTGAAGTTAAAATTTTATCATCGTGAAGGTTTTTACCTGTCCGCGATAGCAGCTTTAGTCATCTTATCTCTGCTTAAAATTCCCGGTGTTCCATTTGCCGACAGAGTTTTTGGACTGGGTGTTCTCGATGCAAGTCAGACGAAGATGCAGGGCCACACCGTGAGCGATCTTCCGAGCTACCGTCACTTATTTGAAGATCCTGCCGCACCCGCGCATCCGGAAACAATGCTTCAACAGGCGTTGGCTCGTCATGCTGGAGGGCAGTACGAGATTGCCGCAATCATGTTTCGTGTTTTGCTGAAGATGAATCATTATGCTCTTGGAGGAGGCGAGTTTGTTTCCAAATCAACGCAAGCGCTTTTGGAACAGGCGCTCGAAAAGACATCGCTTCGACAGCCACTCGATGGCGCCGTCATTCGTGCATTGAGTGAGGAAGACAGCGCGGTCTCTGCTGCCCCTGAATTCTGTAAAAAATCCGCCGAATATCTGCGGGGCCACGGCTTTTATGCGTTGTCCGGGATGTTGTTCGAATGCGCATTTTATGAAGATTTTGGTAATAAAGAACTCGCTCGTTCAGCAATGGCCGATCTATGGCTTGAGTCTCGCAGTTGCGAGGAACAGGCTCCTCAAGTGCTCATGCGGACTGACGAAGACGCCAATTCGTCAGCACTGCTTGAACGGCAGAGCTGCTTTACTGAGATCGATGCCTTTCGTTCGGATTTGATCAAAAGTCAGAGAAACGGTTTGCTCAATGCGCATGGCGCTCAGGGACGTTGACAATGAGTGATGAGAAAAACAGTAGTTTGGTCTCTGTCCTTATTTCGATACAGATTGTTCTTTTGCTGATCATCCCTCTTATAACCGGCTGTGCAGGTTCGGGCGTGGATTTGAGAGTCAAGGCAAAGATTCCTTCTCATAAGGTCCTCTTGCCAACGTCACAAAACATCGATGTATGGCAGAAAAGTTGGGATCGGAAGACTTTTATCGTTGGGATGTCAGAAGAATTAAATCTGTCGTCTGATGATGCTCTCAGTCGCTCGCGAAATATCATTGCAGGTTCATTGATTCGCGCCGTAGAAGATAGAGGGTTTTTTTCAGATTCGCGTCATGTCGATTTACAAGCGGCGGTTGCATCAAGACTGACTCTTGAACGTGTGGCAATGCATGACGATGCACTCGGGGTGCAATCAGATCGTCTCGATGGTGATGAACGTTCGACACGCGATGAGCGTTCTCGTTTATCGTTTTATTTTCTGAGTGTGTCGGATGTGCGTTCGGCGTTGATGTCGCTTGTTGACGCTGGTGTGTCACGCGCTCAAGGTCTTGCCGAAACATTAACCCAACCTGCGGGTTTAAAACTATTCATGAGCACGGTTGAATCAAGCTGGCCGGTGGAGTGGATTGAGCCAAATCTTGTTGGCTACCTCAAACCTTTGCCGAGTACTTTTCCAAAAGATTCGGCTTTGGAGCTTGCACCGGAGTTTAAATACAATACCGCGATTGTTTCTGTTCTAAAAAGAATTCGCGCAGATAGTGCTTTTTCTTTTGTGGAAAAGTCAAAGCCAAAATTACCGGCTGTGAATGTTGCCATTCTTGATACGGGTGTTGATTCTTCGCACCCTGAACTTAAAGATCAGATGTTTGTCAATCCTTCTGAAAAGGCTGATGGACAGGATAACGATAACAACTGTTACGTGGATGATGTTCATGGGATTGATGCAACAAGCGAATGTGGCAAGGACTCGGGAGCGGATCCAAAACCCGGATTTGCCGATTTGGGAGGACCAGGAAAGCCGTGTCCGCGTGTGAGGGCTGATGATGAGTTGTCGGCCAATTGCGGGCATGGAAGTCACGTTGCAGGCATCATCGCCGCTAAGCATGGAGGCGATCTGAGCACCTTGGGGATCTGTCCCAGCTGTCGCATTCTTTCGATTCGGGTCGCAGAGCGATGCATTCAGCCCGAGACTGCACAGCGGCGGGAGTGCGTGAAGCCGACAGGAAAAGTCGATCCGCTGACATCATATGAGGTTGATGGTGGTATTTCCGACACGGCACAGATTCGCGCGCTTTCGTATCTTTATAATCTGAGGGCACCCGACAACTCATCGCGCCTGCTGGTGAATATAGTTAACTTGAGTCTTGGTAAGTATTTTGCATCACGAACAATGAGTTACATCATTCGTAATCTTCAGCGGAAGAATATTGTCGTTGTGGCCGCTGCAGGCAATGATGGAACTGAAACTCCAAGTTATCCGGCGGCCTATGAAAGTGTTGTCGCGGTATGTGCGACCAGTGAAGATTATGCACAAGGAGCCTATGGGCGAGCGCCATTTAGCAATTTTGGTGATTGGGTCGATATCTGTGCACCGGGGACGGATATTGTCTCAACGGTTCCCGGAAAAACATCCGAGGGTGGTGGTCTCTTTCTGGATAAGAGCGGCACAAGTCAGGCCACACCTTTTGTAGCCGGTGCCATTGGCTATATCCTGTCTTTCAAAGGGAACAACAAAAGCGCAGTGCAACTCATCCAGATTTTAAAGAGCGGCGCAGATTCCGAGAGCATTTACAATGCAGGTTATAACCGCGTCCCCGGATCGGATCAGCGCTTGTATCGGGCTTGTTACACGGATACCTCATTTTGCGACAATCTGCTGGGTGCGGGCTTTCTGGATTTGGATGCAGCCATTCAAGAGAAAAAACAGAGTCAGACCAATTTCAACTTTCTTGCCAATCAGCCCGGCGGCTGCATCGTGAGTTCTGTGGCATTCAGGCAGGCGGTGGGCGGGCCAATTATTTATGGTTTTGGCAGTGCTCCAGCGCTTTTGGGAATCGCATATCTTGGTTTGCTATTTTTCAGATTTTGTCGGAGCAAGTTGCGGGGAACTAAATGAGACGCAGTATTTTAAAGTTTTTCTTTTTTGCAGTGTGTCTCGTCGGAGTCTTGAGTTCTCTGAATTCATGCGGTGATAAGAAGTCCAAATACGAGGTGGAGCAAAAAGTTTCAGGCGTGACCTGGCCCACAATGCAAAGTTATTCGCGTTGGAAGAATATTTGGGACAATCAATCTTGGATTGTCGCCCTCTCAAGAGAACAGCAGGAGTTCAAATCAACAAACAATCTGAGAAAATTTGTTGCTGCTCATTTTGCACAGTTATTGCAAAGTGAAGACCCCGCATTAAATCTTGATTTTATCAGTTTGGAGGTTTCTTCCCTGCTGCAGACGCATGTGCTTGCCATTGCAAATTTTGAAAAGGCTTTGCCAACGGGTGCAAGTCCATTGCCGGTCTTCGGATTTGGTGAAGTTCGACTGAAAGGAGGTGTATCGGGTTTGCAGAATGTTCTTCTGCAGAGCTCGGTGTGGAGAAATAAATTGAATGCCATTCAGCTCCCTTTGGAGAGGGAAAAGCTGCTCGTAGATTGGCTCTGGAATTCTTTGGAAAGTGTTCCGGGGATCGAATTTGCAGAACCTAATCTTGAGAGTGAATTGCAACAGGGCACAGCAATGCCGTCACCCTCTGATATTGAAGCTTTTACCAAGCGCATCAAAGCTCAATGGAATACCGATGTGATTGGAACAGATGTTCTGGTTCCTGCGATGGTCAAGGGAAATACGACTGTTGTTGCGGTCATCGATAACGGTGTTGATTCAGCCTTTGACAATCCCGGGTCCGCTCTGGAAGGCCGTATCTATAAAAATCCTATCGAAGATCCGGGGCAGGGTGGGCAGGGAGTCGATGACGACGGAAATGGTTGGGTGGATGATTACATGGGTATTGATGCAACAATTCCAAAGGGAAGTGTTGATAATGGCCCCGCACCGATTCCCGGATCCAACGATGTCGGTGGTGCTGGAAAGGCATGTGAGGTTATTCCTAACTCAAAGGCGGCCGATTGCGGACATGGAACTCATGTGGCCGGCATTATTGCGAGTGGTCCCACTGCGGAACAGAATCCCCTCGGCGTCTGTCCACTCAATTGCAAAATTCTACCCATTCGCGCTGCGAAGAGATGTTATGTGTCACGAGAATCCAAAAACCCCAAAAAGGAAATGATTTGTCCAACGCCAGGTCAATCTTTTACCATTGATACCAACACTCAAATGGAGGTGGACGGTGGAATTCCTGATTCATCGCAGCTGCAGGCAATGGCCTATCTGCTCGATCTGACTGTCCCCGGGCGTTCGAATATGTTGGTCGCCAGCGTGGTTAATTTAAGTTTGGGACGTTATTTTTCCAGCCGTGCGCTGTCTTTGATGTCAAGACGGCTCTTCGCCAATGACATTTTGGTCATCGCAGCTGCAGGTAATCAAAATGTTGAAATTCCGATGTTTCCTGCAGCCTATCGTGATGTACTTGCGGTCTGCTCCACAAGTCACGACCCAAACGATGTTCCCGATAAAGCCGAGGAAGCGACCGGAAGCGAAAGCGGTGTGACGAGTGCTCCTGTGCGCGGACGACGCCTCAAGAGTCGGTTTAGCAACTTTGGGGACTGGGTCGATATTTGCGCTCCGGGATCGAATATCAGGTCTATTGTGCCCGGCGGATCTGTTGAATTGAAGAGCGGCACCAGTCAGGCGGCACCGCACGTTGCTGGTGTTGCAGGTTTGCTCAAAGCCATCGGTTTCAATTTAAGTGCGGCTGATCTTCGAACTCTTGTGCTGCGCTATGCTAATTTTGATCTCCTGTATGGTGAGCTCGACGGCAGACTTGCAAACGCAGAGTTTGCGTTTTCTCCCTACGACGGCGTTAAAGTTTTTATGTTGGGGAGTGGTCTGCTTAGCGCAGAACATTCGGCAACCGCTATCACAGATCCTGCCAAGGCAAGGCTGCTTGTGAGTCAAGCTGATGCAGCCATCTCGACAGGCGATACCAGTCAGGTCACGTCGGGCTGTCTTGTTTCAAGTTTGGCGGCACATCATCCCCTCAAAAAACTTGAGGCGTGGACAAGTCCTTCGGCTTTGTTGTTGCATGCATTCATTTTATTGATTTTGGGCAGACGCAAAAGAAGGTGGAATCGATAAGGAGGCTTTGTTCAGGCTCAACTCGCCTGAACAAAGCCTTTGACTGGCTTATGATGATCGTATCTCTTGCTGTGTGCTTTTTTCATTTGTTCCATTGCGCGTTTTGATGCGCCGTGAATGCTTTGGTACATATCCTCTGACTTGATGGTCACGTCACCGTGAAAAGGGCCATCATTCCAGGTTAAATGTGCGACGTGATTATTTCCCTCGAGAGACAGCGCCCAACGGCTCCCAAAATTGTGCAGCGCCAATGGCCTAAGTTTATCGTTCGATTCGCCTTCGCAGCAGTCCCGCAATGCTTGGGTCAAAATAAATCCATGAGCCGCAACTTGATTCGCCATTTGTTTCTCCTTTTAGGATATTGCTTCGGCAACTCTTGAAAAATAAGAACCTCTTGCATTCACCAACTCAGAATGAATTTTTTTAGTTTCTTCCTCCATTCCTCTGTTGTTTGAAATCTCAAAAAGCAAATACAACAACGCCTTGTGCAGTCCCTCCTGAACAAGCGCAACGATGGACAACGGCCAACGATTTTCCGCAGCCATCAATGCGCGAATCTTAAACTCTTTATTCATGACAATCGCTTTGTGGAGATGTTGCAGAGCAAACCCCTGCTGTGGCATCGGGTAGACTCCAGGACCGAACTCTCTTTCAAGGATCTGAGCGGCTCTTCTCACTGCAGCGTCCCATCCGACCAACGCATATTTCTCGACGAGATCTTCCATGAGCAGGAAGACCCGGCTTGAGGTGCCCACCACCTCTTGGAGTTCGTTTTCGGTTGATCTGAGGAGATCTTGAGAAAATATATCCCAAGAGTCGATGAGGAGTCCTGCGACGTACATCTGAAAGATGGCACGGACTGTATAAACTTTCGACAGAGGGCTTTTATCATCAACGATGACGTTAAAATCTCCATGTTCCTCAATAAGACTGACGATGTCCCGCTGAAAATCATTTGAGACAAGGTTTCGATGACGTTCATCAATCGTCAGTGCTGGAGAATTGCGCGCCGCGCGTTCGAATCTGCGCACGGTCCTCAGTTCCTCAAGCGCCTCGGTCAAGGCTTCGTCCCAGCGGAAGCGAAGTCCAAAATCGGGTGTTTTGAGTGTCTGAGAATCTCTGAGTTCAACCTCCAACAATTCGTAGAACACAAGTGATTGAAGAATGACTTTGGATTGCGAATTTAGAGCATCCCAAAGCTCGACAAGGCTGAATATTTCATTTTTTATCAGCAAATCTCCGAATCTGATTTTTTCACTTACCTTTCCTGCAAAATCAACAAACACATCGAGTGAGAGCTTGCCCTCCCTGTAAATGACGTCTCCTAACCTGTCATCAAGTAGCGTCGATGTGCAGTGCGTGATTTCGCCGCTTTGAACAAACACAGCCTTATTACAGTCTCCGCATTCAAATAACACTTCTCCGGTGAAGCGCATTGAGCGTAGATCAAGAAAAAAATCTTTTAATCCGTTCCCGCTTAAGCGAAAGTTGTTCTTCATGGTGATTCCTGTTGCATAGGTATGTCAGGGGTGTCTGAAATTGACGGCGAAATGGGGAGATCTTCGAGAAAAAGGACATGCAGAAGTTGCTTCTTGATTTGAAGCCATTCATTCACACTTTCAGGCGGCACTGAGTCTTCCTGCATCTTTCCAAGAAAGACGAGCTTTAAAACTTCATCGCGATCGAATGGCTGGTAGCGTTTATCTAAAACCTCCTGCGATTCCTTGGCAGGATCTGGGGTTGATTTTTGATGGCTTTGTATCTTTGAGGCTGCACCCGTGCGCGCAGTCACAGCTGTGGTTGACAAGGTCGCTGGCTTTGAGCGCAACGATTGGCATTTGGCAATCAACTCAATGATTTTCTCTCGCAGTTCATGAGGAGCAATATGTTGCGCTAAAAGAAAATCTCTTTCTGCTTCGTCCAAGAGTTGTTGATTAAGGTACAGTCGACCTCTGTTGAACAAAGCAACATATTTTGACTGATCATCCTCCAGTGGACCCAAGGCGCGGCGATATAATTCAACGGCCTCCGCGTACTTGCCCGTTTTGCTGAGCTGGAGTCCCAAATTGATGAGAAGAGCACTCATTCCCTCGCGCGTGCCGAATTCGTCACAAAAGGAAAACTCAGCGCGCTCCTGAGCGTTCAAAATGTGATTCAGAGTTGATGCCTTTTTCGCATCCAGAAGGCCTACAACTTTTTCCTCACGAGAAAGTGCCTGAAAGGCCTCATTGAGTTGTCCCAATCGCAAGCAGACTTTGGCTCTCAGCTGCAAGGCAGGCAAGTAATTGCTATTGAGTGTGAGAATTTGTTGGACCGTTTGGTTTGCCTTGTAGAACTCCTGTTTTTTAAGCTGGTGCAATGCCAGAAGCGTCAGCCCTTCAAGAGACTCGCTTTCCTTATCGAGCCAGATTTGCAAAATCCGCTCAGCTTCAAATGTTTGCCCTTGCATGAACTGGGCGTGAATTCTTTTTAAAGACTGTCGGTCGATTGGTTCGCTGAGGAAGCGTTCGATGACTTCTGAAAGTGCTTGTTGCATCATTCCGGTGCTGATTGGCTTGATCAGGACAGATACGAAGCCCAAAGTGCGAATTTTCAGAAGTTCATCTCTTGAATCCACATGCGAGAGAGCAACAAATATTCCCTTTTGCTGGTTGTTTGTTGCTTTGAGGACCTCAATAGCCCCTGCACCGCGCTCTTCAAGGTCTTCCAGGCAATCGGTGTCGATCAGGATGATGTCAAAAGGTTGCAGGAGCAGTTGACTCCTGAGCTGCTGCTCATCGTAGACGTGGCTTATTTTTTTGAGGCCAAGCACGCGAAGAACAGTCTGACATTCGCTCGCAAGCCCCTCCTCAGGAGTCAGCACGATAGCCGACGGAAGCTTGTTCTGGCGTATCAACCTCAACCTCCCCTGCACATCGAATGGGTGTTCCTTCATTGTACATCTGAGCCGACACAGTTGGGCTGTCGGCATCTGAGTGATTGACAGAGGCAAAATCGGGCGGTAAGCGAAGGGTCCCGCGTTGAGCGGGTATTGACTGGCAACGCACACGAGTTTTGTTCCGAAATTGGCCGATGTGTTGGTCTTTTTCCAAGAATCTCAGTGTGCTGGGACAGTGGGCCCTGAACCCCCACGAAAGAAGAGGATGATTCTCATGGCACTTAAATTCCGTATGCAACGCTTTGGTAACAAGAACCGCCCTTTCTTTCAGGTGGTTGTGACTGATTCCCGTAACGCCCGTAACGGCCGCTTTATCGAGCGCGTGGGCTACTACAACCCAATGACCGAGCCTTCGACCATTTCCTTTGAAACCGAGCGTATGAACCACTGGTACAAAGTGGGCGCGCGTCCTTCTGACTCAGTGGCTAACTTGCTGAAGAAGACCAATACCAAACTTGGTTAATTGATAAAGCGTTCTGATTTTCTGCCATGTGTCCCAGAGCAGCGTGGCGGCGGGTCCCGAGAGGTCTGGTTCAAACCAGTGAGTGTCTGTCCTTCGGTGACTCTTTGAATTGCACAGCCACTCCCTTTTGGAGCTTTCCATGGCAACCCACAAGTCCGCTGAAAAGCGCGCTCGCCAGACTCTTGTTCGTAATCAGCGCAATCGCCAAGCGATGAGCGCAATGAAAACCGCAATCCGTAAATTGCGTGAAGCAATTGAAAACAAGCAACTCGACGCACTCGACGCGCTGTTTCGTGAAACTCAGTCCGTTATTGCTGTGACTCGTCGCAAGGGCGTCATTCACGCCAACAACATGGCACGTCGGATCAGCCGTTTGTCGGCTCAGGTCAAGAAAGCCAAGGGGATTCAGCCTACAAAATAATCCGAGCGGATGTTTGGAAGGGCTTTTGCTTTGATGGTCTTGGATGTCACTCGGTGACGCCAAGGCCATCAACGCGTTGGCGAAGCTCCAGACCTGTCTTCCAGAACGGCAGTTTTTTCTCAGGGACTTCGATTTTCTCGCCGGTTTTAGGGTTACGGCCATCGTATGATTTGTATTTGCGGACAGTGAACGCACCAAATCCACGGATTTCTACGCGACCGTCGGTCGTAAGTGAATCAATAATAGATTGGAAGAAGATATTCACAGCTTCTTCTGATTGATGTGTCGTAATGTCAGCTTTTGAAGCCAAGACTTCGATCAATTCACTCTTCACCATGCCCGCCATCCTTTTTCGATGTAAGATCTGCCGCCAGCGAAAACCACCGCCGCGTTGATT
>Ga0315901_10010779_pt1 | contig 10357 bp, 7 predicted proteins | sample LakEriMetagenome_10_FD_203761 | JGI IMG/M metagenome (GOLD analysis project Ga0315901, IMG submission 203761) | Freshwater fungal communities from buoy surface, Lake Erie, Ohio, United States - Buoy 2 MA116 | ecosystem: Environmental > Aquatic > Freshwater > Lake | place: USA: Lake Erie, Ohio... | reverse complement strand
CGAAACACGATGACCATCCGTCGCGCTGGCGGTTGGTCGCCAGCCGTTCCAGCTCGAAGGCCGCCTGGGTGACGGGATGGGCCCCCAGATTGTCGGCCGAATTCTTGAGGGTATGGGCGTGCCGCCGCAGGGTGTCGGCATCCCCCGATTCGATGGCGTTACCGATGTCTTGCAGCATTGAGGGGGCCAGTTCCAGGAACAGACCGGTCAATTCGTGCAGCAGTGGTCCATCGCCCCCCATGCGCTCGAGGGCGAACTGGCAGTCGAAGGGAGAGTCCCCTGCGGTGGCGGGAGACGGCGGCTGGAACTCGCCCAGCGAAACCGCGTCGAACGTGGTCGGGGACGCCCCACGATTGGTCCCGGCCAGGAGCGGCTTCTGCCGGGGGCGGGTGTGCCGCACGATCAGCTCGAAGAGTTGGGGCCGGTTGATGGGCTTGGCGGCGTAATCGTCGCAGCCTGCCTGGAGACATTTCTGCTGGTCGCCCCCCATGGCGTTTGCCGTGAGAGCGACGATGGGGTGAGTATAGCCCAGGCTGCGCAGCCGGCGGACGGCACTGTAACCGTCGAGCACCGGCATCTGCATGTCCATCAGGATCAGGTCGAAGGGTTGGCCGTCGGCCTCGGCATTCAGGGCCAGATCCAGCCCCGCCTCGCCATTGTCGGCCACGTGGACCTCGGCCCCCAGCCGCCGCAGAAAGTGCCCGATCAGCAGTTGATTGTCGGGGCTGTCCTCCACCAGCAACAGACGCAGGTCGAGGTGGATGTCGCCGAGTTCCACTGGCAGGGGAGCGGGGTCGGACAGCGTGGCTTCCTGGGGAGCCAGAAACAGCCCGGACTTTTTGAGAGGACCGGCCGCGATGACCACCCGGAACTCGCTCCCCTTGCCGAGATCGCTGGAGACCGTGACATCGCCCCCCAGCATGCGGGCGAGTCGGCGGCTGATGGCAAGTCCCAACCCTGTGCCGCCAAACCGGCGGGTGGTGGATCCGTCGGCCTGCGAAAAGGCTTCGAACAGCCGCCCCGCCTGCTCGGCCGTCATGCCAATCCCGGTATCGACGATGGTGAACGAAATCGAGGGGCTGTCGACCGGCTCGGGGTGGTACTCGATCCGCAGGGTGACCTGCCCACGGGGGGTGAACTTGATGGCGTTGGCCAGGAGGTTGATCAGGATCTGCCGCAGCCGGGTGGGATCGGTCTCGATTTGCCGGGGGACGGGACCGAGGTACTCCAGGCGCAGGGGCAGTTGCTTGGCGTCGGCGCGGACCCGCATGACCGAGAGCACATCGGCGGCGATCTGCACCACCGAGACCGGCAGCAGTTCGACCGCGAGCTTGCCCGCTTCGATTTTCGACAGGTCGAGAATGTCGTTGATGACTTCGAGCAGGTGTTCGCCGTTGCGGAGGATGGTCCGTACGGCCCCCTGGCGGTCGGCTTCAGGCAGCCGTGGTTCCAGCAGGTTCTCGGCGAAGCCGAGGATGGCGGTGAGCGGGGTGCGGATCTCGTGGCTCATGTTGGCCAGAAACTGGCTCTTGGAGACATTCGCCTGTTCGGCGATCTCTTGCCGGCGCTGGACCTCGAGATTCGCCAGTTCCAGCAATTGCGATTGGGCCAGCAGCAGCTTTTGCAGTTCCAGCAGAGAAAAGCGGCCATCCGGGTGTTGCAGCACCACCGGTTCGTAGACCCGGTTCGGCGGGCGCAGCAGGGCCCGTTGGGCGACGGCCGGGATCGGCTCGGTCGCGGAGAACAGGTCGGGGGTGTCGTCGATGGTGTCGTGCAGCACCCGGATGGGGCGCTTGCGGTACAGCTCGATCGCGAACGGTTGACTCAGCCGTTTCATCAGCTTGACGCGCGACAACACCCCCACCAACCGGCTGCCCTCCTGCACGATGACTCCCGGAATCTCGGGATGACGATCGAACAGGTCGAGAATCTCGCCGGTGGTGCAGGAGGGAGGGACACCCCACTGTGAGGCGGGCAATTCCCCGAGAGTCATCGCGGGGGGGCTGTCCAGTGGGGAAGAGGGCGCCACAGTGTCGGCAGGCAAGTGGAAAGAGCAGAGTACACCCGGACGAGTTGAATGGAGGAATGCGAACGGATGGGGGGGGATTGTGTGAAGAAATGGCAAAGTTGCGGATTCGCAGAGCTTCGCCAGAGGCGGGGGGGAGGGTCCTGTTTCCGCAGCGGACGATGGCCCCATTCCGAACGACAGGAGAACAGGACAAGACGATCTGGATGACCGTTGGCCGGTCGGCCGCTGGACTGATCGGTTCGAATTGCAGGTTGTCTGGCCCAGGAATGGGAGGCGGCCGCCTTCGAACCAGTCATTTTCGCCCGGTGTCGAGAGGCTTCGCTGTTCCTGTTTGCCGGGCATTTCTGTTGTTCGACCAGGGCGGTGCCAGCCAGTTCCAGAGCACAACTTACACGGAACGCCGAACCTTTTTTCTATGGGCTTCGGCCCGAACTGGGCCAGATGGACCAGATTGCGGGAAGGGAACGGCTGCAAGAAAGAGAGATGGCGCAGTGGACCCGGGAAAGCTCAAGCCATTGGGTTGGAGGAATCGCAACTGCGGGGGGGTGGCGACCCTGCTGGCCCGTCAGGCGGGACTGGCGAACGCGGCGACTCTGTATCAAGGGAGGAATTGCGGATGGGCCAGGAAGTTTTCACCGGAGCTGCGGTCGATGCCCAGGGAGAGCCGTTCCAGTATTCGCAGCATTGGCAATTTCACGAACTGAAAGCTGAGATCCGGAGGGGAGAGGATCGGGGGGGGCGGTCCGGGGTTGAACCTGAACGGGTCCGGTTCGGCGAAGTGGCTGATCGAATTCCTGCGGAACCCCGGGGAGAAGCGGTTTTACGGCAAGCAAAACGTGTTGCCCGCCTTTGACACCGAGCTGCTGCCCGAGCGGGAATTGCGGCTGCTGATCGTCGGGATGCGGGGGAATGGCAGGGAGCCCGGGAGGGGGCCGAGAGAGAGTCGATTGCTCCTTGACAGTCTGAATTGCTCCCCCGTACACTAGCCTTTCGCGCCGGGCAAGCGACCGGTGCAAACCATTCACGGGATCGTTGAGAGAAGGATGGATTTATCCTTCGAGGCGGCAGTCCCCTTTTGAGTTTCGAGTCAGAGTTTCCATGGCCGTACCCAAGCGACGTCAGTCCCACTCGCGCACCGCCAAGCGGCGGAGTCATAATGCGATCAAGGGCATTCAATTGACCACCTGTCCGAAGTGCAGTACCCAGCACCCCAGCCACGTGGTCTGCCCCACCTGCGGCACCTATTTGGGTCGCACGGTGGTCGATGTGCGGGCAGGAGAATAGCGCTGCATGCGGATTGCCCTGGATGCGATGGGGGGCGACTTCGCCCCGGGTCCGAATGTGCATGGGGCCATCGCGGCAGTTCAGCAGAATCCCGGGCTGGTAGTGCTTCTGGTCGGCGATCAGGCCGAATTGGAGCGACTGCTGGCTGAAGCCGGCTACAGCGGAAAGCAGATTGTGGTGATTCCCTCGGAGGGAGTTGCCGGGATGGACGAGAAGCCGATGGAAGCGCTTCTCAAGAAACCCAACTGCTCGATTGCTGTGTGCTGGAAGTTGATGGCGGGCCGCGAAGCGGACGCCGTTGTCAGCGCCGGGAGCACTGGGGCCGTGGTGGGAGCCGGGCTGCGCACGCGGCTGTTTCTCAAGGGGGTTCGTCGACCCGGAATTGGGGTGGTGCTCCCCACGATGTCGGGCCAGACGGTGTTGCTGGACGTGGGTGCGAACCCGGGAGCAAAGCCGGAGCACCTTGCCCAGTATGCCGTGATGGGAGACATCTACGCCCGGCAGGTGGTGGGAATTGCCACTCCCCGAATTGGGTTGATGAACATCGGCAGTGAGGAAGGGAAGGGGAACGAGACGGTCCGCGACACCCACAAACTGATCAGCGAGAGCCCGGTCCGGCAGCGCTATTTGGGGAATGTCGAGGGGCGGGATTTGTTCCAGGGGGCCGCGGATGTCATTGTCTGCGAGGGCTTCGTCGGGAATGTGGTGTTGAAGGCCAGTGAGGGCATGGCCGAGATGATGCTGAAGGGACTGGCTCACGAGGTGCTGCAGCACGTCGATCAGGAAAAGCATCTGGTGGGGCGGGCCTTCGAGAATGTGGAACGGAGATTTTCGTACCACGAGTCGGGTGGGGCGCCCTTGTTGGGTGTGGATGGGGTCTGCATGATCTGCCATGGATCAAGCACGGACCGGTCCATTCTCAATGCTCTGCGGCGGGCGGTTGAGTTCCACGAAAGACACATCAATTCCCAGATCATCGAGGCTTTGGCCGAAATGCCGGGTGGCTGAGATGCCGTCCGGTTGGACTCGCGGTCGACTGCTTCTGCGGTTGACTCGGATCCCCGTCAACCCGAATGCTTGGGCGGCCTGTTGGCCGCGGCGTGGAGTTGGTGGAAAGGCAGACGCTGGCTGCGCTGGTGTCGACTTTCTGATTGATGTCGCCGGATGGTGTGTGTGGATTTTAGCCCGGCTCGACTCTCTGTGGAGCAGGGCCTGAGGTGCAGGGTGTGGCAGAAGTTCCACTCAGCGGGTTGTCTGCGGGAAGGTTGGTTGGATGGGGCGCAACTGGCTTCAGTTGGTTGCCGGAAGAACTGGTGCCCTGGATGAGGCTGGTCGGATTGTGGGGGCGGTTGCGGCAACACGGTTGAGGCAAGGGCGTGGGCAGGCTGCTGCCAGGAGGTTCCAGAGTGGCTCGAACAGCGTTTTTGTTCCCCGGACAGGGGGCCCAGTTCGTGGGGATGGGGCGGACAGCGGTCAGCCAATCACCTGCGGCCGCCCGGTTGTTTGCCGAAGCGTCGGAGGTCTTGGGGTACGACCTGTTGCAGGTTTGCCTGGAGGGGCCGAAAGATCGCCTGGATTCGACGGCCGTCAGTCAACCGGCGATTTACGTCGCCAGCCTCGCGGCCCTCGAACAGTTGCGGCAAGAGTCTCCCGACGTGGTGGCCGGGGTGGAATATTCTGCCGGGCTGAGCCTCGGTGAGTACACCGCACTGACGTTTGCCGGGGCTCTGTCGTTCGCAGACGGGGTGCGGCTGGTTCAGCGTCGCGGGGCGGCAATGCAGGCGGCGGCGGATGCGAATCCCTCGGGAATGGTCAGTATCCTGATGCTGGATCGGCCCCAGGTCGAAGCCCTGTGTGGGCAGGCCCGGGATACGGGGCCCCTGTGGGTGGCCAATTATCTGTGTCCGGGGAACACCGTACTGTCCGGTTCGAAAGAAGGCTGTGCGCGGGCTTTGGCGCTGGCCGAAGAACAGGGGGCCAAGACCGCCACTCTGGCGGTGGCGGGGGCGTTTCACACCGAGTTGATGCGCCCGGCCGATGAGAGGTTGGCCGAGGCACTGCGGGAGACCAGGTTTGAGGCGGCCCGGATCCCGGTCTTTTCAAATGTGGACGCCCAGCCCCACCAGGCGGCGGGAGATTTTCCTGGTCTGCTGGTCAAGCAGGTGCTGGCCCCGGTACTTTGGGAAGACTGTGTGCGGGGGCTGTTGACCGCGGGGGTCGACAAATTCTACGAGATTGGTCCCGGCAAAGTGCTCAAGGGGCTGTTGAAGCGGATCGACCGCAAGGTCGAATGTGTGACGGTCGGGGGAGATGGATAGCCTGTATCAATCCCTCAGGGTTGCAGTTTACACACTTCTGCAAACGCGATATATCTTGCCCGAGTTCGGCAGGGTGTTTGCAGTTCACGAGGACAAGGGAGGAGGCTTGCGTGGCCACTGAGTTGAGCAAGGAGAAGATTGCGGAAAAAGTGCTGGCGATTGTAGCGGAGCAGCTGCAGGTGCCGAAGGAAGAGATTACGAACGACAAATCGTTCATCACTGACCTTCAGGCTGACTCGCTGGACATCGTCGAACTGGTCATGGAGTTCGAGGACGAGTTCAAAATCGGGATTCCTGACGAAGACTACGAGAAGATCAAGACCGTGGGAGACGCGGTCAAGTACATCGAGGACAAGAGCGGCAGCCAACAATGACGAGGCGTGTTGTAGTCACCGGTGTCGGGGTCGTGACTGCGCTGGGGAATAACGTCTCGGAATTCTGGGACAATCTCTGCGCAGGGAAGAGTGGCGTCAGTCACCTCCAACGGTTCGATCCCACCGATTTCAAGGTGCGGTTTGGCGGCGAGATCAAAGATTTCTCGGCTGAGGAGTGCATCCCGGCCAAAGAAGTCAAACGTCTCGACCGTTTCTGCCAGTTCGCCATGTTTGGGGCCGCCAAAGCCATCCAGCAGGCGGGAATCGATTTCGAGCAGGGAGATCCGTATCGCCACGGTGTCGTCACCGGAAGCGGGATCGGGGGACTGCACGAGATCGAGGAGCAGCACTGCGCCCTGTTCGACCGGGGACCCAACCGCGTCTCCCCCTTCATGATTCCCAAGCTGATGGTGAATGCCGCCAGCGGGAACATTTCGGTGTTCTGGGGTCTGAAGGGCCCCAATACCGCCGTGGCAACCGCCTGTGCGTCGGCCTCGAATGCCATTGGCGACGCCTTCGATCTGATTCGTGCGAATCGGGCCGATGTGATCGTCACCGGAGGGAGCGAGGCCGCGATCACCCCCATGGGGCTGTCGGGATTCGCCCGGATGAGCGCTCTCTCCACCCGGAACGATGATCCGCAGCGGGCCAGCCGGCCGTTTGACCGCGATCGTGATGGCTTCGTCATCGCCGAGGGGGCCGGAATGGCCGTCCTCGAAGAATACGAGCACGCCAAACGCCGTGGTGCGAACATCCTCGCCGAGGTGGTGGGATATGGTCTGAGTGCAGACGGCAACCATATGACGGCGCCCGATCCGGAAGGGCGGGGGGCGGCCCGGGCGATGATTTTCGCCCTGCAGGATGCCCGTCTGAATACTTCGCATGTCGACTACATCAACGCTCACGGCACCAGTACCCCCCTGGGAGACAAGGCCGAGACGGCGGCGATCAAGTCGGTCTTCAATGGACACAGCCGGTCCGTGGCGGTTTCCAGCACGAAGAGCCAACTGGGGCATCTTTTGGGTGCGTCGGGTGGTGTCGAGTTCGTCGTGTCGGTGCTCGCTCTGCAGCACGGCGTGATGCCTCCGACCATCAACCTCGACAATCCCGATCCCGACTGCGATCTCGACTATGTGCCTCACGAGGCCCGCACCAAGGGTCTGAAGTACGTGATGTCGAACAGCTTCGGGTTTGGTGGCCACAACGCCTGCCTGGTCCTCGCGAAGGCCCCCTGAACGATTGCCTGACATCCGAATTCAACACGGGCTCCACCAACCCTGGAGCCCGTTGTCATTCTTTGCCCGTTGTCTTCATTGCGGGGAGCGTTTCAGGCCGTGGTGGGAAGTGCTTCGACCACGCGCGCATTCCGAACAGGCCGTCTCCGGTTTTTCTCCGCGCGTCCTCTCTCTGCCGACCGGTCAGTCTGCGGCGGTGAGATGACAGGGCAGGTCGGAGCCGCGAATTTTCTGCTGGCCGGACTCAGCCTGGCTGCAGCGCGGCGGTCGGGTTTCCACCAGCGACCAATTCGGCCCATTGTTCGGGTGTGTAGAGCACCTCGCGGGCCTGGGATCCGTTGTAGTCCCCCACAATGCCATCCTCGGCCATGTAGTCGATAAGGCGGGCTGCCCGCCCATATCCAATTCCAAGCGCCCGCTGCAGCAGTGACACGCTCCCCCGCCCTTCGCGGACGACGACGTCGATCGCCTGCTCGTACATTTCATCCCGGCTGCGGATGGCATCGATGCCGCTTTTTCCTTTGCCGCGTGTGCTCAGTTGCGCCAATTCGCGGCTGTATTCGGGCTCACAGTCTCCGAAGAACTCAATCACCGAGTTGACCTCATTGTCGGAAACATAGGTCCCCTGCGCCCGGGTCATTTTGCTCGTCCCGGGAATCAGGTACAGCATGTCTCCATTCCCCAGCAGACGCTCCGCCCCCATTTCGTCCAGAACCACCCGGCTGTCGACCCGGCTGGCGACCTGGAAGGCGATGCGTGCCGGCAAATTGGATTTGATCAGCCCGGTAATGACATCCACCGTCGGCTTTTGCGTCGCCAGGACCAGATGAATGCCCACCGCCCGCGACTTCTGCGCCAACCGGATGATGAATCCTTCCACCTCCTTGCCCGAGGTCATCATCATGTCGGCCATTTCGTCGGCGATGATGACGATATAGGGCATCCGCTCGGGGACCTGGTCGGCCTCTTCCGAGTTGGGGTCCAGCCCCAGTTTCCTCAGAATGGTGTCACGTCCCAACTCGTTGTAGCTGTCGAGGTGACGAACCCCGCAGCGGGCCAGCAGGTCGTACCGCTCCTCCATTTTGTCGACCGCCCAGCCCAGCACCGCCTCGGCCTTCTTCATGTCGGTGATGACCGGATGCATCAGGTGCGGCACCCGTTTGTAGGGGCTGAGTTCGACCATCTTGGGGTCGATCATCAGCATCTTGACTTCCTCGGGAGTGCGGGTCATCAGGATCGACAGGATGAGCGCGTTCAGGCAGACGCTCTTGCCGGTCCCTGTTCGCCCGGCGATCAGCAGGTGAGGCATCTTCGCCAGATCGACCACCAGCGGACGGCCGCTGACATCCTTCCCCAGGAAGACGGGGATCCGCTTCTTGTCTCCCGCGTCGGGAGAGGCCTCGATCAGCTCCCGCAACCGCACCATCACCTGGCGGTCATTGGGGACCTCGACTCCCACCGTGTTCTTTCCCGGAATGGGGGCCACCACCCGCACACTGGGGACCCGCAGGGCAATGGCCAGGTCGTCGGCGAGAGCCGTAACCTTGTTGAGCCGCAGGCCCGCCTCGAGCTCCAGTTCGAACTGGGTGATGACCGGGCCGGTGTCGATCTCGACGACCCGGACGTTGAGTCCGAACTCCTGAAAAGTCCGTTCGAGAATGGCCGCGGCCCCCCGGGCCTTCTCGGCCAGCGCTTCGAAGGGGAATGGTTCTGCCGGTTCGAGCAGCGCGGCAGTCGGCAGGTTGTATTCCCGCGGAGGAATGGGCGGGCTGACCCGCGCCCCCTGGTGCAGCGAGAGATCGCGGGGAGGATTGATGCGAATCGGCGCTGGCGTGGTCGCCGTCGGGGGGGATGCGGAAAGTTCGTCGTCGACAGAGTCCGGCGACGCAAGTGGCTCCTCTTCGGGATTTGACCCAGCGGCCGACGCGAGATCGCGGACGACTCCAATCGGGGGCTCGACCAGTTTGGGAGGGCCTTCGAGTGCCGGAAGCGTCTCTTCCGCGGCGGCCGCGCTGGCGGGAGTCCGGGTTTCGAACGAAGAAACCGGAAGGTCCTCACCAGGAGTTGCCACCGGGCTGTGCTGAATCGAAGGTGTGATGCCCACCGGCAGTTGCAAAGAAGGAGGCTCCGCGGCCCGGGACGCACCGGAGAGTATCGGCTCGGCCACACGGACGGGAATCGCCTCCCGAACCGCCGCGACAGCGACGGGTGTCGGGACGGGTGCCGTGGGTGAACTGCCCGCAGGAACGGTGGTGTCGGACCAGGCCGGAGTTCGAGCCGGTTCGACCGGATTGGCGGCGTGCTCGTCCGCCAGGCCAAAACCGAGCTTTTGGAACAGGAGGTAGGGGCCCACAATGAGGGCCAACAGGCTGCGGGCCGTCCAGCGGTCGAACACCAGAATCACCCCCGCCGCCGTCAGGGTCGACAGCAGCAGAGTAATTCCCGGTTCCTGAAAACGGGGGTACAGCGTGGCCCAGATCCAGGCACCGAGGAGGCCGCCGCTTCCCATCAGGGGGGAACCGGGCAGGTCGGGGGCGAGCGCCCGGAGGGTGGTGCAACCGACGCCCACCAACAGAATCCAGCCGGCGAGCGGCTGCAACGGCCGATCATGCTCGTTGCGCATCAGCCAGCTGATCCCACAGGACCCCAGCGACAGAGGAACGAGCCAGACCCCCCAACCCAGCAGGTTGCGCAGGTTGTTGGCCACCACAGCGCCCCCGCCTCCCATCAGGTTCGTCACCTCGTCGGACGGAGGATACACCGCGTCCCCGGGAGGATCGGCAGGATCGAAACTCCAGAGCGCAAGACCCACGAATACCACAAGGCCCAGTAATCCCAGGGCCAACAGGTCAATCGGCAGGCGGCGGCGGTTGATCATCAGACAGTCTCCCGGTGGGAGACTAGCACCCGTCAGCCCGCAGGCGGCCGAATTCGCGTTGCCCGGTATCGTTTCGTTTCAGCGAGTTTGCCGGTTGTGAGTGTTCTGACGACGACGCCCGGTTCAACCATCCGGCCAGCGGTCATTCGGTGACAGCCCCAAATCGCGTGGTGATCCAGTCGATCAACCGGCGTCCCAGCTCTTTTTTGGTCCCTTGCCAGAGCCCGCGGAGCATCCCA
>Ga0315901_10010777_pt1 | contig 10358 bp, 26 predicted proteins | sample LakEriMetagenome_10_FD_203761 | JGI IMG/M metagenome (GOLD analysis project Ga0315901, IMG submission 203761) | Freshwater fungal communities from buoy surface, Lake Erie, Ohio, United States - Buoy 2 MA116 | ecosystem: Environmental > Aquatic > Freshwater > Lake | place: USA: Lake Erie, Ohio... | reverse complement strand
CATAAAAAATGGGAATTACATATTAGTGGAAAATTAAATCCATCTTATGACTATTTTGGGAACGAAATAAGAATGGATGCATTTACTGTATTGGGTTTTGGGTTTTAGTTGAATTTTTTAGAATAAATAGTTTAATGAATTTTAAGTTGTTTTTTGAGAGTAGTTCTGAAATCTATTATCATGGGTCTGATAATGTTTTTAATTCATTTTCATCAAAGATAATGAGGAGAACTGATTATGGATATTATGGATATGGTTTTTATTTTTCACCTAATCCAGATACGGCTAGAAATTATGGTCCTAATTTATATAAATGCAGATTGGATTTCAAAAATCCATTAAAATGGAACGAGTCTGTAGATTCTTTATGGGAAAAATATGATTGTATAGATGGAGAGAAGAATGCAGGTAATTCTGCTGATTTGGCAAAAAAATTAACTCAATTAATAACATCTGAAGGATATGATTCTATTATAGTATATAATTATGATAAAACAAATATTTTAGAAGTTTGTGTTTATGACCCTAGTTCAATACAAATAGTTTCAAAACAAATGGCATCTCATCTTGTGGACTTGGATGAATATACGTAAATAATTAATATGTTATTTGATTTTTTAATAGAGAAACACCATCAAAAGAAAATTTTCAAAAAAGAGTTGACTGTATGAAAAAAACAGTTCATACTATAGTTAATGAAAATTTTTAAAAATTGGAACAATCCAATAGAAGCGTTTGTTATTTTTTTGGGTAAGGATGTTATTTCTCAAAAAAGAAGAGCCAGGTCTTTATATAAACAATATTATGAGTTGGGTGATGTCCACGCATACAAGAATTATAATGTACAGCTGGGGTCAGCAATGCAAACTAGTTCTATATATAATATAGCAAAGATTCATTTTAAACTTGATACTTTTAATAGAAAACATATAAACAATGAAAAAAACAAAATCAAAGAAGGTTAAAATAGAATTTGATTATGATCATCTTCCAGTTTTAATAACTGCGTTAGAAGTTTTTTCTCGCCTTCGTTCCGGTCAGGTTGATATGGCAATGAGTGAAGCCTATTGGGATAGGTATATTGACTGGGATGAAAGCCAGGCTATCCACAGACATATTAGATATGTTATGTTCCCCTCTTTACCAGAAAGAAGATATGATGGTCATGGAGGATTTTATGATCAATATAATAACGAATATGATGAAAGTGGTTCTATAATAAAAGAATCAGATGAATGGAAAAAAAAGAAAACTTTTCCAAATTTGGATCATCCAAATTCTTCTTTCGGTGTTGGAAATACAAAAGAGATGAGAGAAGGTACAATTGCATGGGAAATTAAAAAAGTTATTGATCAATATCTTCATTATGAAAGAAACGATGGTTATCGTAGAATATGTGATGTAAGTGGGAATGGTCCAACTAAGTTTTCTGATGTTGAACCACCAAGAATATTAGATAATATTAGCGAATATTGGAAACCTGAAAAGAAGTTCAGAATTCCACAAAGATTTCAAAAAAGAATAGAAAAGACTATTAAAGAAAAACAATTTTCAAAAGCATGGGATATTGTATATCAAGCATTTGAGAAGAATACCCTACCAACGGGAAGTACTTCGAAAATAGAAGAGATTGCAGGAACATACTATGTTGTAATTGAAGAACCATATAAGTCGAATGAAGACAATTTTTAAAAAACACGTTTTAATTTTAAATAAAAACTGGATACCAATTAATACTACTACAGCAAGAAATTCTTTTTCTTTAATGTATTCTGATAATGCTAAAGGTTTATTAATAGAAGATGATAAATTTTTATCATTGGAATGGAATGAATGGATTAAATTAGATATAAAGGACAAAGACGATTTTGTTAGAACTATCAATGGTCATATTAAAATTCCAAATGTTATTGTTTTAAATTATAATGATAAAATTCCTAGACAAACTATCAAATTTACTCAAAAGAATCTTTGGGAACGAGATAACTTTACTTGTCAATATACTGGTAAGAAATTAAATAAAACCAATGGAAATATAGATCATGTTGTTCCAAAATCTCAAGGAGGAAAAACATCATGGGAAAATTGTGTCCTAGCACATAAACAAATAAATGCATTAAAGGCAGATAGAACACCTGAACAAGCAGGATTAAAATTACTGAAAAAACCATCCGCACCTAGAGTAATGCCAGTTTCTTTTTATATCAGAAATCTAGAAAATATAAAAGAATGGGAATTATTTTTAAATTAAAAATATGAACACTAAAAAATTAGACTCAAACAAATTTATTTTATTTTTAGGGGATCATCATGGAGCATGGAACATGCTGTTTGATATTATTAGAGATAAAAAAATAAGTGATTGTTATATCATCTGTGTTGGTGATGGTGGTGAAGGATTTCTTCCAGAAGATAAACAATTATTACAATTTGAAAACTTAAATAATTTATTCAAAAAACACAATATTGAATATAAAAGTATCAGAGGAAACCATAGTGATCCAATCTACTTTCAAAAAGAAAATCCTATAGTATTAAGTAATTTTGAATTACTTGAGGATTATACTATATCAGAATATAGAGGTAAAACCATACAATTTATTGGTGGTGCAATCTCTATAGATAGAACTGGGAGAAAGGAAGGAATTTCTTATTGGGAAGATGAGGGTGTTATTTTTAATAGAGAAGCCTGTCAAAAAGTAGACATTCTCGTAACTCACACTGCACCATCACATTGCTTTCCTCAAAAATTTAATGAAATGGTTTATGGTTGGGCTAGAGAAGATGCTTACCTATTAGAAGATCTTACAGATGAACGAGCAGTAATGGATGAGATTTTTAAAATATGTCAACCAGAATTACATATATATGGACACTTCCATTCTAGTTGGACGGAAAGAGTAAACGGATGTGTATCTAAACTTCTTGGTATTAATGAATTATGGGAATATAAATAAAGATTTATATTTTATTTTTAAATAAAAAGTAAATATTATATATGATAGCTTTAACAGCCACACCATGTTTTTTCATGAGTTCTTCTATATATAAAGAGTTTATAGAAGAAAGAGAAGAGATTTTAAAACATAAATGGATTGAAAGTGAAAAAAGAGGTTATGATATAGGGTTTGATACAGCTTTAATCGATTGGATTATGAAACATAGAACCAAATGGAGAAACTTTAGATATAAGAAAAAGTTAAATGAAAACTAAAACTAAATTAATTTTATGTTTTATTATATTTCTAGGAGTCTCCTTATTTTATTTTTGGTTGATGTTACTATAAAATTATAGTATATTTTTAAAATGAAAATAAAACTTCCAATAGAAGAACTATATTTTAATATCGTTCCAAATAAGTTTTGTGGGTTGGATTGTTATTTAATAACACCAGAGGTAGATGCGAAATGGAATAAAAATAACTTATTTTATCGTTCTTTAATTACTGATAAAGAAGGAAATGTTTTGTCATCCGGATTTCCTAAATTTTTTAATTATGGTGAAAAACCAGATTGTTATCCTGATCCAGAAGAGTTTAACGATTGGAGATATGAAGATAAAATTGATGGTTCATTGCTGATAGCTGATTATGTGAATGATACTTTTTCTATGAGAACTAGAGGAACGGTTTCTTATACTTTTCAAGAAAATGCAAAAGATTTTGAACTTCTTACAGACAAATATCCTAAAGTAGTTAATTTTTTAAAAGAAAATCAACATTTGAGTTTGTTGTTAGAAATTGTTACTCCAAATAATGTGATTGTAGTAAGACCACAACAAATAGAATTTTATTTAATTGGAGCAATAAATAAAGCCGGAATGGTTGTGGTTTCTCCAAATGACTTAACAGATATATGGAGAAAAATCGGACCAATTCCTTTTCCAGAATCTTATAACTTTTTAAATACAAATAATCTTTCCGAAATTTCTCAGACAATTAAACAATGGAAAGGTAAAGAGGGGATAGTAATTTCTTATAATAATGGTCAAAATAGAATTAAATTAAAATCTGATTGGTATGTCTGGTTACACAGAATTAAATCACAACTTAGTTCTACTAATAACTTAATTGATTTTTATATAGAAAAACAATTACCAGACTTTGAACATTTTTATGAAATGATTGAAATAGAATTTGATTACGAAATTGCGGTTCAATTAAAAGAAGAAATAGAAAAAATTTGTGATTCTGGTGAATTATCAAAAAAATATATTGACAATATATTGGATATGATTCATGATATTAGGAAAGTACAAACTAGAAAAGAACAAGCAGAAATGATAATAAGAAACTATAAAGAAAATTCGTCTTATGCTTTTTCTATACTTGATAATAAAGAAATAACTAAACCTCAATGGATTAAATTGATATATAATTTTTATGAAAAAAATAATTAAACCATTAGAACACGAAGAAGCTGTTTATTATTCAGATTTTTCTGGAAAAAATCTAGGAGAATTTGGTGTTCCTGTTGAGTTGAAAATTTCATGTGGTTATGGCTCCAAGTACGATGGTAGTGATATAGTTCTTCATTTAGATGATAGTGATCTAGAAAAATTTTTAGTAACAATTAAAGATTTTATTTCCGATGACTTTAAAAATGAAATAAAGAAAAAAATCCACAAACATGAAAAAGATTATGATGATAGTATGCAAATGAGAGATTGGGATTATTGTGATAAAACAATAAACACACTTTGGTTTTTTAAACATATTTTAGATATAAAATAAGAAAATGAAAGTTAAAGATTTAATAGAAAAATTATTACAGGAAGATCCAGAAATGCGAGTGGTAGTCGATGGTTATGAATGTGGGTATAATGAAGTTAAAAAAATTTATCAAATTGGGATAACAAATAATCCAAAATCAGATGAAAAATATTGGGAGGGAGAATTTAACGAAACCCATGTAGATGATGCAAATGAGGTTGCATTATTGTTACCTAGAAATTAATAATATGTTTTGGGTTATAATATCTATTGTCTCAGTATTTATTTTTTTATGTATTTCTTTTTTTGGTTTTGTTTTTTATAATTTCTGTAAAGCATCGGAAGAAGCTCATAATGATGGGTGGGAAAACCCATTTCATTAAAAATATAATAATATGTACATTAATTTTACAATTTATAATTTTACAAAGAAACAACGTTTTTGGTATAAACTAAAATGGTTTCATAAACAACTTTCGAAAAATAAAAATTTGGAAATAGAAACTTTTTTTTCAAATTATAACTTGTTTTCTTTTGAATTTGATTGTAAACTTACAGGTAAAGATCATGCTGGTATTAGGTTTAAATTAAATTTATGTTTTCTAGAATTAGAAATAAACTTTTATGACTCAAGACACTGGGATTATAAGAATAATCGATGGGAAGAAAATTCTGCGGAAGAAATGGTAAAAAATAATTTTGATGGTTTTTAACACGATGGAGATTTTTTTTGTTGACATTTCTATAAAAAATAATATTATTGGATGTATATGAATCATGAATTAGAACTGAAGTTGTATAACAAATATCCTAAAATTTTGCAAAATTGTGGAAAAAGTCCAATGGAATCGTGTATGAGTTTTTGGTTAGAAGTAGAAGATGGTTGGTACAAGATTCTTGATGAATGCATGGAAAAACTGCAATACTTCTGCGATCTTTGTTCTAAAGATGGAAGAGAAGTACAGGTAGTGGCTGATCAAATTAAAGAAAAGTATGGAGATCTTCGTTTTTATGTAAGTGTTTATGGTGCAGATAAAATCGAGGATGATATTATTGACGACATCATTTCCGAAGCAGAAAGAAAGTCTAGAAATACATGCGAAGTAACTGGAGAAAACGGAGTTCTTTGTAAAAGAGGAGGATGGTTTAAAACTCTTTGCAGAGAAGAAGCGAGGAAACACGGTTATGTGGCTTGTTGCGAAGAAACTGAAAAATATTGGAAGTCGAAAGATGAAAAAAAAATTGTCTCTTAAAGATTTAGAAGATTATGCTTTTTACCAAAGTGGATTATCTGCTGATGGATGTTTGAATAAATTAGATACATATGCAAAAGAATGTATTAAAAATTATGGTAGAATTCTTTTGAGACTCCAGAAGCAACAAATAACTGATTGTTTAAATCATCTTAATGAAGAATAACTGGAACCATATTGGTGTTATATTAACAGGAATTGCTGCTCTAATAACAGCTGGTGTTGGTGTTTATGATAAATTAAAAACTGTACACCAAGAAGTTTATAAACCAATATTAAAAAGAGAATATGGTATTGTGGATGATAAGGATGGTTGGGTTAATCTGAGAGAAAAACCAGATATTTCTTCCCCATCAATTGCTAGAATTTTAAATGGAACAAACTTAGAAATACTTGACAAGTCTGAAAATTGGTTTAAAGTATATACTGAAAGCGGAAGAACCGGATACGTCTTTAAAGATAGATTAATTTTAGTACAATATGAAAAACAATAAAGAAAAATATACACTAGATGGGATGCATCCAGAAGATGCTATTTATAAAACAAGAACATTTATTCGTGAATTAGAAGAAGTACAATCTTCATATTTTGATAAACTTGTAAGTGATTTAAAATTAAATCCAGACGGAGAACAATGGTTGTTTGACTATGTTTATAATTCAGAAGACAAATATGATGGATTTGAACACTATTTGGATGATTATAATAAGAGTTATGATGATATGTTTATCAGGGATATAGCAAATATTAATGATTATTCACCTATGGATCATATGAGTTCTTGCGAGGCTAGTTTGGGAACATCTTTTCCAAGTCCTTTTGATAATGAAAAAATTTCTCCAGAATTAAAAACATTAACATAAATATGTTTTATTTTATTATATCAATAGGTATTATATCATTGATGTGTTTATCATATTGTTTGGGTTATAAGCATTGTCAGGAAGATTATATAGAAGAATATAAAGAAGACAAAAAAAACAATTCTAATAAGAATTGGGAAGACAAATATTATAATTAAAGAAAAAAAACGTGATTAACAAAATACATCAAGTTAAAGCATCAAGTCCTATAGTTTCTCCTATTATAGATGAACCAGTAAACCAAACCAGTGTTAGTATTGTTAACACATATACTAAAAGTTTTGAAGAAAACGGAGAGGTAAAATGGTATCTATACTTAGTAGCTCATGACGAACAAGTTTTTAAATATAGACTAGACTTTTATGAATGATAAGGAATTTAATTTATTATATTTTATGATGTTTGCTATTATTGTAGCAATAATACTGGGATCATCTTGGGATTCGTATTTACATTATTTGAGTAGAAAACAAATAATCGAAGCATTCAAAGATAAAGATCCAAAATACATTAATGAACAAATGCAAGGTTTAATGAATGACATTAAAAAATGAAAGAGATAATCGAAGAGATTACAAAGTTGACGGATGAGTGGAGATATTTGACTGGTAAAGGTCACTGTAAAGATAGAGATTTTCATTGGTATATTGAAACAAAATGGTCCTATGGACAACCACCAACATACGAAGTTCAACATTGGGGATACATCAGACATGAAGTTAGAGTAGTTTGTTCATCTTACAATGATGCTTTAGTTGCTTTAAAGGCGGAACTTGAAAATGCAATTAAAGAAGAAAAAGAAATTGAAGATACGATAAAAGACGATGAAAGCTGGTAGTAAAAACAAATTTAAATTCTTCTGTACTGCTGCTAATGGTTTTATAGAGCAGTACAAATATAACGGATATGTGGAAGAATTATTTGATGATCCGCTTTTAGTTCCTTGTCAATTTACTGGATTGCAAGATAAGAATGGAAAAGATGTATACGAAAATGATCTCGTAAGAATCGATAAAAATGGATTTAGAGAAATACGTACTGGTAAAATAGGGTTTAAATTTGGAGCATTTTGTGTAGAATATTTAGAACCAACTAGTACAATGAAGTTTAACTTTATGCATTCAATTGGACCATTTGAGGTTATTGGTTGTGCTTTAGAAAAAAAATGAACACTGAAACATTCACAGAATACAAATACGCAATTCGCCACAAGCCTACTCAAAAATGGGTACAGTTTGGAAATGATGATTTAGAATTAACAGTAACTATTATAGAACTAGCTGATTTCAAAGATTGCTTTATTAACGGAAATAAAGATTTTATGGAAACGTTTTTAAAGAGAAGCATCTTTAATAAAACTCCAAATTATGGTAGCGACAATTTTTTAGAATTTCAATTTGTAAAAGTGAAAGCAACATATACAACAGAATTATGAATACAGAAATAGAAACATTAAAACAAGAATTGAGGAAAATTAAAACCACATTTTTTTATAAAGAAGAAACAAAACCAGAAGATGTATTCTATACAAAAAATATAGAAGAATGGTTGGAATTTATCAAAAATAGTAAAACAAATACTCTAAAACCAAACGAGGTTATTTCTGATTATGAAATTATCAAAAATGCTGAAGCATTTGCATTGGGTCCAGTATTTTGTTATAACGGAAAAATGGAAGCTTGTTCTACATTAGAATATGATTGTTTTGAGGCTTTGAAAGACCATTTAAATGGTAAAAAATATATTTTATATTATGTTACGTTTTTATTAAAAACTGCTGAATTTGATAAAGAATCTTTTACATTAAAGCCTTTAGATAAACCAGAAATAAAATATACGTTTAGAGGACATATATTAGAATGAACGACTACATACCAGACAAATGGGTAGTAGTTAAGATCGAAGGAGGAGAATTTCCTTTGACCTATAAAGTATTTGCATGTTGGTATGGAGGTTATTTAGGTTCTAATTCTTGGAAGATGAATAGTGGAATTAGAGTAGCATCAAAGGGAAGAGATTCTTATTTATTTGAAGGTTTTTCTGGTTCTATATATAAGTGTTTTGAAGGAAACTACGGTACTCATATGTATGGTCATGGAGTATTAGAGGATATTATAAAGAGATCCAAAGAAGTTGGAATGAATGTAGAAATTCTTCCAGAAGATACAAATTGGCTTGACTTATCCTATGAATAGTTCTATATTGATTATGCGAAATAAAACGTAGTTATGATTAATAAAATACATCAAGTTAAAGCATCCGCACCTATAGTTTCTCCTATTATGGATGAACCAGTTAATCAACCCAGTGTTAGTATTGTTAACACATATACAAAAAGCTTCGAAGAAGACGGTGTTCTGGTGTGGTATTTGTATCTCGTTAACTATGACGAACAAGTTTTTAGATACAGACTAGATTTTAGTTTATGAAAAATAAAAAGACTACACAATTACCGAATAAAGTCTATTATCCAGAAATTGACGACACATATTCTATTATTTCTTATTATGAAAGGCCAGACGATGGAAATGTGAAAAAAATTAAAATTCCAAATTGGTTGGCTGAAATGATATCGTACGAAGTAGTGAACGAATCCGAAAAAGCCGTAGACGAATTTAAGCAAGAAGTTTTTGAGATGTTCAAGCCATTACAAATGATTTAAAAATGAAAACAAACAAAGCAAAAAACGAACTAAAACATTACACATTCAGATATTCCATCGTTCACGATGGATATGACGTTGATATGCCAACCTTAACCGAGGAGAGGGTGTGGTCTAAGGTCGAGGCAAAAACATACGAAGAAGCCGTGAAAAAGTTAAAACAGAAAGTTGAATTTTATCACTCTGATGATAGTGGAATGAGTCATCACGTTTGCGATATAGAACCATTTAAAATTATTTCCAAAAACAGAACAAGGATCCCCACCTTGAAGGGATATGCGGTTATTAAATGATTCCCAGTAATGAGAAAGAAATATGCAAAGAGAACTTAAATTCAGAGCTTGGGACAAACTAGAAAAACGATTCTTCTATCCAGACAAAGGTTATCAAGGACATTATGTTTTGGATTTAAATGGAAGATTTCAAAACCTTCAAAATGGTTCTGGTGGTGATGAATATGTTGTTCAGCAATTTACTGGACTAAAAGACAAAGATGGAAAAGAAATTTATGAAGGTGATAGAGTAAGGTTCACATATGTAAATGTAGTAGATATGATTGGAGGAGCTAGAATAGTAGATGTGTTTGGTGAAGTGCAATGGTGCAAAAATATTGCATCCTTTGGAGTTCTTTATGAAAAATATATAGAATTCAAAGAAATGACAAATGTTGAAGTAATGGGTAATATATTTCAATTGCCATGCAATCCAGATCATAATGGAGAATGTTTGGTTTGTGATAGTTGGTTGAGTGATTGTCCTTTTAATAAAAATGAACAAGAATAAATTCAGAATTTGGAGCAGAAGTGGAAAGAGTTTTCAAGACCTCGATCTATCACAAAGTCATCAGCAATTCATTGGAATCTTGGA
>Ga0315901_10010774_pt1 | contig 10363 bp, 9 predicted proteins | sample LakEriMetagenome_10_FD_203761 | JGI IMG/M metagenome (GOLD analysis project Ga0315901, IMG submission 203761) | Freshwater fungal communities from buoy surface, Lake Erie, Ohio, United States - Buoy 2 MA116 | ecosystem: Environmental > Aquatic > Freshwater > Lake | place: USA: Lake Erie, Ohio... | reverse complement strand
CTTATCCTTTGGGGAGCGAGCGTCATTCAGAAACCTCTGGGCTTTATGAAAGAAGGCCGTCGCTTCTTCCCGAAGGACGTGCGTCCTCCCGAAGGAAGGGGAGAAGCTTCACCTCTGGCGGGATAAGGCACTCCGTCCGTTGGGGGAAGATCGTGCTGGTGCTCCGCACCTTATGCTTCTTGATCTTATGCTGCGCGATCCTTTGGAAAGCCGATCGTCGCTCGGCTTTCCAAAGGAGGGCGATCCTACTTCCTTGGGAGTGCTACGCGGTGATGGTTTCCGAAGGACGGACGTACACGTCCGCGTCGTTCACTTAATCACCATGATCAAGTGAACGACGCACCTTATGCTTCTTGATGGTGATCCAAGATCGCCATGAAGAGAGCTTTGCGGTACTACTTTGGCTATGCCGCAGCTGCTACCCGCTTTATGAAAGAAGCTAGGGGGAAGGCACTCCGTCCTTTGGGGGGAAATCGTGTTGGTTTCCAAAAGACGCCCTTTCTGAAAGAAGCTCAGGAGGACGCCCTTTCTGAAAGAAGCTCAGGAGGACGCCCTTTCTGAAAGAAGCTCAGGAGGACGCCCTTTTTTAGGGAGGACGCGCATTCCGAAGGAAGCGAACTTGTTCCCTTCCTTCGGGAGGACGTGAGTCCTTTGGTTGAAGCCCGCTTCCTTCGGTTAGCAGCGACGGACGTTTACGTCCGCGTGTTGGCAATCTACAATCAAGTGTACTACGCACCTTCTGCTTATTGATGGGGATCTTCGATCACCATCAAGAGTGCTACGTCGTATTGCAGCGACCAAATAAAGCGTCGAAGCAACGGACATCTAATAGGATGGTGAATCCGCTTTGCGGGTGTATTCAAAGATAGTGTATGCGTTTAGAAAAACATAGCGGTATCTGGCCAGTAAACTCTATGGTGGGCAAATTCGGACCCAATCCTAGCTTATTGTTGCCTATTGTGGCAAATCATTTAAAGACGTATCCAACACCTATTAATTTAACGGGATTCTGGAATTTTGGATCATTGGCAGGTATTTGCTTGGTTATCCAAATTTTGACCGGTGTTTTTTTAACCATGCATTATGCTACAACAATGGAATATACCTTTCATTCAGTAGAACATATTATGCGGGAAGTAAATCAAGGCTGGTTTTTGCGGTATGCTCATGCAAACGGCGCATCCATGTTTTTGTTAATTTTATATATACACATAGGTAAGAATTTGTATTATAAAAGTTATTTATATGAATTCAAAAATGCGTGGTTGTCTGGTTGTGCCATTTATTTGTTGGTGATGGCAACTGCGTTTTTGGGTTATGTACTACCTTGGGGTCAAATGAGTTACTGGGGTGCAACCGTTATTACTAATTTTATAAGTGCAATCCCGGTGTTGGGCTCTCATCTAGTTTATTGGGTCTGGGGTGGGTTTTCTGTAGGAGCAGCCACGTTGAATCGTTTTTTTAGTTTACATTACTTGTTGCCATTTCTGATTGCTTTTTTAGTTATTGCTCATTTGTTTTTTTTACATACGGTTGGTTCAAGTAACAGTTATGCCTTAGATACACATCAATATTTTGTGTTAAAGACTAACTTTTATCCGTATTCTGTGATCAAAGATGTATTAGGTTTAATTTTATTCTTCATGCTTTATATATTCTTTATAGGTTATGCTCCAAACTATTTAGGACATAGTGATAATTATATCGAAGCTAATCCATTAGTTACGCCTCATGCCATTGTGCCAGAGTGGTATTTTTTACCGTTCTATGGTATATTGAGATCCATACCAAATAAAGAAGGTGGAATCATTGCCATGTTCATGGCAATTCTTGTGTTTTTCTTTTTACCGTTCATGCATCATATAATCAACAGTTTGCGTCTTCGTTTATGGAGTAGCAGAATGATAAACCGAAATTCCACGCTGCCTAGCGAGCAGTCATCTTGGGTGATGCTCGTCCCTACCTTACCGCTGCAGCCAAGTTGGGCGTTCTATTTGCGCTTTGTGGTATTGGGTTTTTTATTTTCGTTTTTTATTTTGTTAGGTTGGATTGGTGGTCAGCCAGTAGCAGAACCTATGGTGACTTTAGGGTTGTATAGCACTGGTGTTTATTTTATTTGCGTGCTTTTGCTTGGTATACTGTAGTGATATGTAGGTGTGTTCTTCGTGAAAACAAAACTAGAGTCATAGAGCAGCGCTTAATCTTACTTTCCAAAGGACATAATAGTCGTACGCACGAGCAACAGGCCTACCAGTCTACCCGAAGTTTAGGTTGTCGTATGCTCCTCTTTCGGCTATACGACCGGAGGGTGCCCGAGGTTGGATCTCTCTAATAAAAAAACAGGCCAACTCAAGAATGCGCTCCCTACGACTACCGTTCATGTAAGTGCTCTGCCCTTTAAAAGGTAGACAATCGGTCTGACTCATTTATTGTATCCTCGGGCAGTTTTTTTTTCCTTCGACCTTCGGCGGACGGAGACACACGTCGTTAGGTTAGGCCTTTTGCTGAACGTCTTGGATAGAATCAAGTTGGTGTCTTAACGATCCAGTGCTCTGGCGAATAAAAACCAGGACGCACCCTACGGTGGTGTAAGCCCACATTGGGTAGAAAACTTGATAGACATCACCATCATCTACGATGATGGTCACTGCGTGCTTTCGGAAAGACGCTACTGCCTGGGAATACCTCCGTTCTTCTTCAAGACGTACGTTCCCCGATTTCTTCCCTTCCGTCGGGAGGACGCACGTCCTTCGGCAACAAGTTCGCTTCCTTCGGAAAGCGCATCCTTGATGGTGATCGATGATGCCGATTCAAGAGGTTACCCTAGCTGCTGCGCACTCCGTTCCCCTCCGTCCCCCGCCAGAGGTGAAGCTTTCCGAAGGAAGCCGAAGGAAGCGAAGGACGCCGCCACCCCGCCAGAGGTGAAGCTTTCCGAAGGAAGCCGAAGGAAGCGAAGGACGCCCTTCCTTCGGGAGGAAGCCGAAGGACTCCCTTCCTTCGGGAGGAAGCCGAAGGACGTGCTTTTTTCAAAACAAGTTGGCTTCCTTCGGAAAGCCGCCAGAGGTGAAGCTTTCCGAAGGAAGCCGAAGGACGCCCTTCCTTCGGGAGGACGCGCTTTTTTCAAAACAAGTTCAGAAAGCCGAAGGACGCGCTTTTTTCAAAACAAGTTCGCTTCCTTCGGAAAGCGGGTAACGGTTAAGCTTATCCTTCCTCCGTCTGTCAGCGAGCGGGTTGACTCCTACGGACGCACTCGGAGCGCTGCCCTCTGAAAGACGTCCGTCACCCGAGGGGGACGCGCTTCCCGAAAAACGCACGTCCTTCGGGAAGCGGGGAACAGAGGGGCACGGCCGTACGTGAAACAACCCCTACGGGCTCCCTACGGGCTCCCTACGGGAGTACGCGCTCGCCTTGTCTTTTTTAATTCCGTCCTTCGGGGACGGCCATAGGTGTAGCTAACCTCTGGGATTGTTGATCTGCTTTCCAAAGGCTGGCGATCCAAGAGTGATCCTCGGACGTGTAAGTCAATAGCGTAATCTCGTAGCCCAACCACCTTTCTAAATTTGGAGCGGTATGTGGCACCCCCTCTGGATTTTAGTTCACTTTGTGAACGATCATCATATAGGATAATCGTAGACAATCTGCTTTCCAAAGGACCGCGTAGCACTCTTAATGGTGATATTGGATCACCATCAAGAAGCAAAAGATCGGTACACATCCAGTTTATGCTCCGCATAGCGAAGCGAAGCAGAGCTTACTGGATGTCATATACGCTGACGAATACAGCGTATTTACGTTAGCGAAGCAGAGCTTACACTTGATCAAGTGTCATACAGCGTATTGGACATCATCGAAGGTGATGGTGACCTACGCAGTCTGTGACATTCGCTTTATGTATTTACAATCGAAGATTGTATACGCAGTATGTGTACACTTGATCGTAGATAGCCATCACGCGTATACTTACACCGTCCCCCGTAGGACGCGCGTTCCTCTTCAAGACGTACGTTCCCCGCTTTCCGAAGGACGCACGTCCTTCGGCTTCTTTCTGAAAGAAGGGCGTCCTCCCGAAGTAAGGGCGTACTTCGCTTCCTTCGGAAAGCGCCAGAGGTGAAGCTTCTTCCCTTCCTTCGGTAGGACGCACGTCCTTCGGCTTCCTCCCGAAGGAAGGGCGTCCTCCTGAGCTTCTTTCAAAAAGGGCGACCTCCTTAGCTTCTTTAAGAAAGGGCGTCCTCCCCGCCAGAGGTGAAGCTTCCCGAAGGAAGCCGAAGGACGCCGCCAGAGGTGAAGCTTTCCGAAGGACGCCGAAGGAAGCGAAGGACGCCCTTCCTTCGGGAGGAAGCCGAAGGACGCGCTTTTTTCAAAACAAGTTCATCAAGCCGAAGGACGCGCTTTTTTCAAAACAAGTAGGCTTCCTTCGGAAAGCGCCAGAGGTGAAGCTTTCCGAAGGAAGCCGCCAGAGGTGAAGCTTTCCGAAGGAAGCGCCAGAGGTGAAGCTTTCCGAAGGAAGCGCCAGAGGTGAAGCTTCTTTAAGAAAGCCGCCACCCCGCCAGAGGTGAAGCTTCCCGAAGGAAGCGAAGGACGCCCTTCCTTCGGGAGGAAGCCGAAGGACGGAAACAAGTTCAGAAAGCCGAAGGACGCGCTTTTTTCAAAACAAGTTCGCTTCCTTCGGCTTCCTTCGGAAAGCCGCCACCCCGCCAGAGGTGAACCTTTCCGAAGGATGCGCCACCCCGCCAGAGGTGAAGCTTCCCGAAGGAAGCGAAGGACGCCCTTCCTTCGGGAGGAAGCCGAAGGACGGAAACAAGTTCGCTTCCTTCGGAAAGCCGCCAGAGGTGAAGCTTCCCGAAGGACGTTCGCTTCCTTCGGAAAGCCGCCAGAGGTGAAGCTTCCCGAAGGACGTTCAGAAACAAGTTGCTTCCTTCGGGAACCTCTGGCGCTTCCTTCGGTAAGGGCGTCCTTCCCGCCAGAGGTGAAGCTTTCCGAAGGAAGCGCCAGAGGTGAAGCTTCCCGAAGGAAGCCGAAGGACGCGCTTTTTTCAAAACAAGTTCGCTTCCTTCGGAAAGCCGCCACCCCGCCAGAGGTGAAGCTTTCCGAAGGAAGCCAAAGGAACAAGTTCGCTTCCTTCGGAAATCCGCCACCCCGCCAGAGGTGAAGCTTCCCGAAGGAAGCCGCCAGAGGTTAAGCTTCTTTCAGAAAGCCGAAGGAAGCGAAGGACGCCCTTCCTTCGGGAGGAAGCCGAAGGACGGAAACAAGTTCATCAAGCCGAAGGACGCGCTTTTTTCAAAACAAGTTGGCTTCCTTCGGCTTCCTTCGGAAAGCCGCCAGAGGTGAAGCTTCCCGAAGGAAGCCGAAGGACGGAAACAAGTTCATCAAGCCGAAGGACGCGCTTTTTTCAAAACAAGTTGGCTTCCTTCGGCTTCCTTCGGAAAGCCGCCAGAGGTGAAGCTTCCCGAAGGACGTTCAGAAAAAAGTTGCTTCCTTCGGGAACCTCTGGCGCTTTCTGAAAGAAGCTCGGAGAGAGAGCACGCATTGACCTTAGGCTGCGCGATCCTTTGGGTCGTAGATGATGGTGATGGCAATCTACGATCAAGTGTACTACAGAATAAAAGAATAGAAATACTTCACATGCAAACCAGCTGACCACTGCTGCATCAAACATCGTGACCTACTTAAACCTTCACGGCGTACTAAATGATTACACATACTAAGTATGCAAATACGTTGTATAATCCTAACCTTTGGTTGGCCTGTTGCACTAGCTACTATCTGTCCTTTTGCGAACAGAAGCTGATTCTTTCCGTTAACAAAAACCGGATCTTGCTGTCGTAGTTTTGTCCAAAAATTATGAGTGACACCACTAAAACCCCACCTTTCTTCAGATGGGTGTGCACGTCCTTGGGTAGTACTCACCGAGTAACCCGCTAGGTTTGGTTTTATCTTTGCCCTAAGGTCATAACCATGAGCCACACAAGCCTTGATCATCGCAGCAGTTGAACCAAGGATCTGCGTACCTTCCGAACCCCCGCAGGGGAGCATCACCCTAGCAGCTAACGCCATTGGTTGGTTGTGCGCTATCAAGCTCTCCATGAACCCACGCATTGTTGAGCAAGGCACGCACACCCAATTTGACGTACCACTTGATACGCGCGGACTGTTAAACGAGTCACCTGCGCAGCACGGGCGTACGTCGCCGAAGGAAGGCGTGTAGCAATATCTGCGACTCTCTAGTATAGACTGATTCAAGTTTGAGGGCTTAGACCTGTAAGCATGCACACGCATGGCCGAGATGCGTGGCAAGACTAGTTGAAAATTAACTTGATATTTCGTACCTTGAAAATGCTCACGTGAGCGTTTAAAAATATGACCAGACCTAATAACGGTAATAAACCCGTAATTAATGGTCCGAATTTTAGGCTGCTTAGGTACAACAGTCGGCCACCTAGTGAATGTACAGTTGCTCGTAGTGCGTCCAGGTCGTTCGTCAGTTGAATAATATGTGGGTACCGTTTCCTGTTGTTGTGCATCAGTCAACTCCATAGTCAGGAGTGCCGGCATATATTTCGGGGCAACGTTACCACAAACGTACGTCACTCCATAGGACGGCCTTAACCCATTACACCCCCGCAGCGAAGGTGTAGCCGACGTCATTTGGAAAGCGCGGCTGCTACACAACCGGCGGGCTATACTCACCCCTCCTTCGTCCCCCGAAGTCCTTCGGTAAAGCAGGTGTGTAGGTGACCATAACCCAAATGAACTATTGCAACTTTGTCTGAAAGACGGCGAGCTCTTATCCTTTGGGGAGCGAGCTAACGCTTTTTCCTCTGGCTGTGAGCTCCCACCGAACGCTCCACGTTCGACGAAATCGGAGTTTACGTTCATGTTTCCGAAGGACGGAGACGTAAATGAACTGATCATCATCGAAGATGATGGTGATCTTTGATCACCATCCACCACACAATCTTTTTCTGAAAAACGTCCCAAGTCTGGACGCATACCCGATATAGAGCCGACGCCTCTGTGTAAAACCCAATTATCCTGAACTTGCTCTGGTTGCCCGATGCATCCGGTATGCACTTCCTTCGAAAAGCTTGTAATTCGTCCGTCTTCCCTAGCAGCCGCGCGAGCGCTGCGGCTTCGCTGCGCTGACACCTGCGGGGGTGTTACCCCACCCTGACTCCTGCCTGTACCCTTTGCATCAACCCTATCTCCTGCATAAGTGGTCGTCGTCCTACCACCAGCTATGCTGGCGTGAATGCAACTCATTGATTGCCTAGCTCTAAAACAAGACATGGAAAGCTCGCACCAGCATCTACGATGATGGTCAGCTCTAAAACAAGACATGGTGAGCTCGCCGTCTTGAAGAGCACTAGCGTGCGTAGCTCGCTCCCCAAAAGATAAGAGCTCGCCGTCTTGAAGAGCACTAGCGTGCGTAAATTCAACACACCTGTTCATACACATACCACCTCGCATACCTTCGTAAGGGTATGCACCTTTCCGAAGAGCGCAGGGCGTACCCTTGTGGCGCTCTACGCTGTACCCTAAGGCTTGGTAGTCGTGTATTCGGACCTTACCCAATAACTCACTTGCGGATTTCCTTTGAACCCGTATGTCCTTGGCAATGCCCTCCCCGGGCTCCGTACGTGGAAGTGAGCACTCTTGCTTAGGTACCACTTCACAATAACCAGTTCCATTATTAAATTGAACACGTATAACTGAGGTGGGTACCACGCCACTTGTCTTTGGCGTGGGTGTGCACACACTATCTTGTTTTAATCTACAATTCTTGACCTTCAGCGTAGCTGAAGGTTTACCATCAACACAATAATCTGACCATTGTCCACATCCGCGGGGACCCGCCAATCTTGGGCGTTTTGAGCTGGTTGGCTCATTGAACTCCACACCTGTACACACACATATTGGTTGTGGGTCATACCCGTGGCGCGGGTGCGAACTCGGAGAGTTACCACAAACACTAGGCCCCGACAGTGTGCCTAACCTATTCAATGTACGTGCATTCAATCTAACATCTACACACTCGACCGTTGCAGGTGGAATTGGCGTACTCTCCGATATAGCGATCGTCGATCGCCCATCAACCGTGTTTATAGTTGGTTCACTTGCCCGCACCGCATAAAACGTACTTACCCTAGCTTCAGTACACACACCGCCTTCCTTTGAGGCGTGTGTGCCCCCCTCCGCGAGAGGAGTTAATCTGCCGAGGTTCCGATCGCGTTCTTTTTGGCGAATACCTTCTGAAACCGAAGCCTCCGTCGTCATTGAGAGAGTAAACTCCCCTTCCGTACGTATTCCATTCCGTAAAAGGATTTTTTTTTGGTGATCTTGGATCAAACTCGGCTTTGCCTCGAAACCCCCACGAACTCCCGTCCCGTTGGTGGGCGTACGCGCCCCTACTGGTTCCGAACGACGGAGATTGTCGAAGCGTGCACGTCTCTGAAAGAAGGCCGTTGTGTTATAATCCGGTGCAACCGGACAACCCTTGCTTAAACTAGTCAATGCCGGCGCACGTCCTTCCGGAATGGTCGGGCTTCGATATACGGATCCGATATAACCCCTCCCGTGCGGACGTTCTACCATAACTTGATATTTACGGTACCGAAAACTGCGAGGCCTCTCCATTTGAGTGCTACACTCTACGTTGATTCTTTGATCTAACAATCCTATTAATTTATCAACTTGACCTACTAATACCTTTTGGTGCGATTCGATTTTTAAATGCAATTTAGCCACATTACACATTCTTGTACTGCCGTTCGCTCGGTAAACGCAACTTGAACAAGGCTTTGCTCGCTCTCAGAGCTCGCAGTCTTGAATATCACTAGCGTGCGTAGCTCGCTCCCCAAAGGATAAGAGCTCGCACTCCCGTTGGGAGCCCGTAGGGATCCCGTAGTGAGCCCGTAGTGTGCCCGTAGTGTGCCCGTAGGGATCCCGTAGGGGGCCCGTAGGGATCCCCTTGGGAGCCCGTAGGGGGTGGTTCAGTTAGTTCACGACGTGCGTCCGTTAGAGTCACTGCGTGCTCTGCGGTGCCCCGAAGGAAGCGCAGACGTGAACGTCACACCCCCTTCGGGGGTGTGTACTTGGTACGCACGCTAGTGCTCTTCAAAACTGCGAGCTCTTATCCTTTGGGGAGCGAGCTTCGCACGCTAGTGCTCTTCAAGACTGCGAGCTCGCCATGTCTTTTTATCGAGCTGACCATCATCGTAGATGATGGTGCGAGCTTGCCATGTCGTAAAGTTCACCTTAAGTGATGCTTGAATTGATCTTATATCACCAGCATTCGCACTTCACTACAACATCATCGTAGCTGATGATCTTCAGAAAGAAACATGTTGATAACGCTAGCGTACTGTGATTACGCTCGCGAAGCAGAGCTTAGCAGATACATTAGACTTGACGCATTCTTTTATAAAGCTACACACCCAGAATCAAGTAGCTCTTCAAGTGACTAGTACACTTGATCGTAGATTGCCAAAACCATCATCTACGAAAACCATCATCTACGATGAGGGTCACTGCTTGCTCTCGTGCCGAGCTTCTTCCCTTCCTTCGGGAGGACGCACGTCCCCCGCCAGAGGTGAAGCTTCCCGAAGGAAGCGAAGGACGCCGCCACCCCGCCAGAGGTGAAGCTTCCCGAAGGAAGCGAAGGACGCCCTTCCTTCGGGAGGAAGCCGAAGGACGGAAACAAGTTCAGATAGCCGAAGGACGCGCTTTTTTAAAAATAAGTTCGCTTCCTTCGGAAAGCGCGTCTCCCGAAGGACGCGCTTTCTGAAAGAAGCTTCACCTCTGGCGGGGGACGTGCTTCCTTCGGGAAGCTTCACCTCTGGCGGGCTTCTTCCCTTCCTTCGGGAGGACGCACGTCCTTCGGGAAGCGAGCTTCCTTCGGGTAGCGAGCTTTCCGAAGGAAGCCGCCAGAGGTGAAGCTTTCTGAAAGAAGTTCGCTTCCTTCGGAAAGCCGCCACCCCGCCAGAGGTGAAGCTTTCCGAAGGATGCCGAGCTTCTTTCAGAAAGCCGAAGGACGGAAACAAGTTCGCTTCCTTCGGAAAGCCGCCAGAGGTGAAGCTTTCCGAAGGAAGCCGAAGGACGCGCTTTTTTCAAAACAAGTTCGCTTCCTTCGGAAAGCCGCCAGAGGTGAAGCTTTCCGAAGGAAGCCGAAGGACGCGCTTTTTTCAAAACAAGTTCGCTTCCTTCGGAAAGCCGCCACCCCGCCTGAGGTGAAGCTTCCCGAAGGAAGCGAAGGACGCCCTTCCTTCGGGAGGAAGCCGAAGGACGGAAACAAGTTCGCTTCCTTCGGAAAGCCGCCAGAGGTGAAGCTTCCCGAAGGACGTTCGCTTCCTTCGGAAAGCCGCCA
>Ga0315901_10010767_pt1 | contig 10366 bp, 10 predicted proteins | sample LakEriMetagenome_10_FD_203761 | JGI IMG/M metagenome (GOLD analysis project Ga0315901, IMG submission 203761) | Freshwater fungal communities from buoy surface, Lake Erie, Ohio, United States - Buoy 2 MA116 | ecosystem: Environmental > Aquatic > Freshwater > Lake | place: USA: Lake Erie, Ohio... | reverse complement strand
CCAACAAGAATTGTGTGCCCTGCAGCAGCCACGACTTGATCAGCTCCCAGCCACTGCCCTGTGCCACCGGCTTTTCCAACCCCAGCCATTGCAACAACTGGTTCAGGCCCGACTCCACGCCGGCGTGGATATAATACAGGCTGAATAACTGCAGCACCAGCGCAATTACCAAAGGATAAAGGTAATAATAGGTCAGCCGCTGCCGGCGCACAAAGCTCCAGGCTTCGGCATAATGGCGCATTGCCGCCCAGGCTGCTGCCAAAGGCTGTGCCGGAAGTGCTTGCATCATACGCTTAAGGCAGCAGGCGTCCGTACATGCGGCCGAAAGGTATCGATTCCCGCACGTGTTTCAGTTTGCAAATCCAGGTAACCACCCGTTCCAGGCCGAGACCAAAACCGCTGTGCGGCACGGAACCATAACGGCGCAGGTCTAGGTACCATTCAAAAGCTTCCATTGGCAGCTCGTGCTCCACGATTTTCTGTTTCAGCTTCTCAGCATCGGTTTCGCGTTCGCCTCCGCCAACGATTTCACCGTAGCCTTCAGGCGCCAGCACATCCACGCCGCGGGCCTTGCTTTGGTCGTCGGGGTTGCGCTTCAGGTAAAACGCCTTCACCTCGTGCGGCCAGTCGTATACCATCACCGGCACATCGAAAAGGCGCGTGAGCACGGTTTCGTCGCTGCCGCCGAAGTCGTTGCCATATTGGAAATTCTCCGCGCTTTCAATCCACTGCGGAATATTGCGGAGGTCTTCTTCCAGCTCATCTTGTTCCTTGCGCAGTTGCAGAATCTTGCCCTGATGGAAGGCGATTTCGCCCTTCTTCATACCCGGTTTGGCCAATCCGGCTTCGCGTTCGGCAATTTCCTGCTGCACTGCTTCCAGGCGGGCTGTTGAAGCAGTCAGTTCCTCGCGAAGGGAAGCGATGCTGTTTACACCGTTCACATCCTGTTCGCCGCGGATAATACGCACGGCTTCATCATACGTCATGCGCGGAAAAGGCTTCAGGCTGCTTTCCAGGATCGCGGTATCGCGCCCGATCAGTTCCAGTTCGCGGCGGTTGGTGGCCAGCACATCGCGGATCACATGGTGGAGCATGCCTTCAATCACCTCCATGTTCTGGAAGATATCGTAGAACGCCATTTCCGGTTCGATCATCCAGAATTCGCTCAGGTGGCGGCGGGTTTTGCTCTTTTCGGCGCGGAAGGTCGGACCGAAGGTATAGATGCGGCCGAAAGCCATGGCCAGCGCTTCGCCATACAGTTGCCCGCTCTGGCTCAGGTAGGCAGGGTCGCCATAGAAATCGGTTTCAAACAGGTTGCTCGTGCCTTCGCAGGCATTGCCGGTGAAAATCGGCGCATCCATCTGCAGGAAACCCTGCTCCTGGAAATAGCGGTGGATGCTGTAAATGATGGTGTTGCGGATGTTCATGATGGCCCACTGCCGGCTGCTGCGCAACCACAGATGGCGGTTATCCATCAGAAAATCCACCCCGTGTTCCTTTTTCGAAATGGGGTATTCTTCTGCCACCTGGTACACTTCGAGCCCATCGGCCTGCAGCTCGAAGCCGCCCACCTGGCGCTCGTCGCGCACCACGCGGCCGTTCACCTTTACACTCGACTCCATGGTAAGTCCGGAAGCTTTTTCAAAAACCTCCGGCCCCACCTGATCGAGAGCCACCACGCACTGACAAAAACCCGTGCCATCGCGCAGTACCAGAAAAACGATGCCCTTGCTTTCGCGCTTGTTGGCTACCCAGCCCTGAAGACTTGCCGTGCCCCCTTCTGCCGAGGCTAATTCTTTTATGTACATTTGCCTTTGTTCCCTTTGAAGTATAAACAGGCAACAAATTTACGGTGCGTAAGACAAGGTTATGAGCTCGCTGAAACAGAATCTAAGCCAGAAATTACTTCAAAAGCTGAGCCCGCAGCAGATTCAGTTCATCAAACTGCTGCAGCTGAACACGCTCGACTTTGAAGAAAAGCTGGAGCAGGAACTGCTTGACAATCCTGCACTTGAAACCGGCAAGTCGGAAGAAGAAGACACTTTTTCCAATGCCGAAGACGTTGGTACCGAAGAAGAAACCTTCAGCAATGACATCGATATCGACGAATTGCTGCGTTATAACGACGACGAAGGCGGCTTCCGGCTCAACGAAGACTACGACGACGACCAACGCGATATTCCCATCGCCAGCTCGTCTTCCTTCCAGGAGTTTCTGGAAGAACAGGCCCGAGCCACCTTTGGCAACGAGGAAGACCTCACCCTGGCCATCCACCTCATCAACAGCATCGACGAAGACGGATACCTGCGGCGAGAACTGCGCGCCATCGCGAACGACCTTGCTTTCAGCGAGAATATCATCACCAACGAAGACCACCTCGAGCGCATTCTCATTAAAATCCAGAATTTCGATCCGCCCGGCATCGGCGCCCGCGACCTGCAGGAATGCCTGCTTCTCCAGCTTTACAAGAAAGACTACGGCAACAACCCCGCCATCAGCCTCGCCGAAACCATCATTTCGGAATACATGGAGGCCTTCAGCAAAAAGCATTACGACAAAATCAAGAAGGCCCTCAAGATTGACGACGATGCCCTGCGCGACGCCATTAAGGAAATAACACGGCTCAATCCGAAGCCCGGCATGACCCAGGGTGGCGCCACCAAAACCATGTACATCGTGCCCGACTTCATCGTACGCAACGAAGGCGGCGCCATCGAAGTCGTGCTCAATTCGCGCAACACGCCCGAACTGCGGCTTAGCCCCGCCTACGCCGAAACCCTCCGCGCCTACGAAGCCTCACCCGGCAAAGACCGCAACCTCAAAGATGCCGTGCAGTACATCAAGCAGAAGCTCGAAGGCGCGCGCTGGTTCATCGACTCCGTCAAGCAGCGGCAGCATACCCTGCTCAGCACCATGGAAGCCATCGTCAGCAAGCAGCGTGAATTTTTCGTCGACGGCGACGAGGCGAAGCTCAAACCCATGATTCTCAAGGATATCGCCGAAAAAGTAGGGCTCGATATCAGCACCATCAGCCGGGTAGCCAACAGCAAATACGTAGAAACCAGTTTCGGCATCATCCCCCTCAAATTCTTCTTCAGCGAAGGCATCGCCACTGAAGACGGCGACGAAGTGAGCAACCGCGAAATCAAGAAAATCCTCAAGGATGCCATCGAAGCCGAGAACAAGAAGCGGCCTCTTACCGACGAAGCGCTGATGGATCTGCTGAAGGAGCGCGGCTACCACATTGCACGCCGCACGGTCGCCAAATACCGCGAACAGCTGAATATCCCGGTGGCACGCCTGCGGAAGGAGATTTGATTTCCCTGCAGTCAGGCAACTGAATCCATTTTCAAAACACTTTCCCATTTGGGGCGAGCCCTGCGGGCCGGGCTATCCGCTGCAAGTCCTCACCGCCTCATGCTTCGGCGGTTCCGGGCTTTCCGCTGCTATCCCTCTCGCGGCATAGTGCTGTCATGAACATGGGAGCACAAAAAAAGCCGCTGCATTGCTGCAACGGCTTTTCTTCGATGCGTAATCTCAATCAGCGGGTTTCGCCTTCCACGCGGTCGTTCGGAGCGTTCACGCCGGCACCGGGGGTCACCGGAGGAGCCGGCGGAGTAACGGGAGTAGGCTGAACACGGCCGGTAGGGCGGCTGCGACGGGCAGGAACCTGACGACCTGAAGGAGTGGTGGTCATACCGCTGCCGGAAGACGGAGGTGCAACAGTCACCGAAGGGCCGCCCGATGGGCCCGGATCGCCGGTTGGCATACCGTCGGCGCTGAATCCTTGTGCGGGGCGCAAGGACTTCAGTTTGTCGTATTGATGCGGCATCAGGCAGCTGCGCAGCTGCTGTTCGCGGGTCATGCGGGCGCGGGTGATCAGGTTGTTCGCCTGGGCCGGGTTCGAAGGGTTGTTATTGATCGCATCGCGGGTGCTGCGGAAATAACTTTCATTGGCTGCAACTACACATTGCATGGCGCGCGGGTCGAGCGGACCAACGTTGTTGCTGATCCATTCGGCGTTGTTCTTGGCGCGGATCTCGGCCGGCAAGTTGCGGTCGTTATCCTGTGTCATTCCACCCGATCCGCCCGGAGGTGGTGGCGGAGTTACCGGATTGGTGGGTTCAACAGGTGTGGGGGTTACAGGAACATCCTGTGCCATGAGGCCTGCCAGGGGGAGACCGATAACGGCGGCTAAAAGCATTTTTTTCATGGTAGTTTTGTTTTTGGGTAACACAATGATACAGGATTCATGCCAGAATTTCAGCGCAATGTAAAAATGCTGGTTCTTTGAAGAATCAAACTCCTGTAAAATAACAAGATCCATGGTAATTCTCTATCGCATCCACGGCAGCAACTCTGAGCGTTTCGAAGCCGACAATCTGCAGGCTCTGCTACCGGAGATCAAAACAGACTGCCTCCATTGGTTCGATATCGATTTCGGCAGTGATGCCAATGTTAGAGAAGCAGCAGCTTATTTCGGATTACACCCCTTGTTGGCCGACGATATCCGCAACCGCAGCCACCTGCCCAAATACGAAGCCTACGAAGAACTTGTCTTCCTAACCTGCAAGATGTTGCTGCCGCGCGAGGACCAATATGAAACCGAGCACCTGAGCCTGGTACTTGGAAAAGACTGGGTGCTAAGTTTTCAAGACAACCTGGAAGGCGACAATTTCCAGCACCTGCGCCGGCGGCTGGAGGCCGACCCGCAGCGCTTCTTCCGCGGCGGAGTCGATTTCCTTTTCATTGCCCTGCTCGACGCCGTGGTCGATACCTATAACGAAGTATTGCAAACCTACCGCGACCGCATTGAAGCACTCGAAGCCCATATGCTCGACAGCCGGGAACCGAGCGATATCCAAGCTGTAACCGAAATCAAGTCGGAGCTAGGCAGCCTGCGCCGCAACCTGCTTCCGCTGCGCGAAGAGGTGATACGCTTGCGCAATGAACAGATCCAGGGCTTTCGGAAAGCCAACCACATCTTCCTCCGCGATATCCTAGACCACCTGCAGCTCATGGCATCGTCGTTCGAAAGCTGCCGTGACATGTTGCACAACCTCACCGAATTGCACCTCAGTAACCTCAACCTGCAACTCAACCGCAGTGTTAAAACCCTGACGGTGGTAAGCGCCGTATTCATTCCGCTTACCTTCATCGCCGGCATCTACGGCATGAATTTCAGGCATATGCCCGAACTGGAATGGCAATACGGCTATGCAGGGGTACTCTTGCTGATGGCCGTTGTTACGCTGTTTATGCTACGCCTGCTCAAAAGGCTCTGAATTTTGTTCCGCGCTCCGGCAATGCTGCTTACCTTTGCGGCATCAGAGTTCTATGCTTTCGAGGAGGTTGATCAGGATCAAGACGCTGCAGGCATTATACAGCTACCGGCAGCAGGAAGGGGATAATTGGATGAAGGGACGGGATCAGCTCACCGCCGGTATTTTCGTTTTCGGCGAGTTCTTCCTCCACCTCATGCAATTGCCAGCCGCCTTGCGAAATTTCCTGCAAAGCGAGGCAGACATTGAGCAGCAGAAGTTCTTTCCAGACAAAGACAAACTGCGTCGTTGCGCTTTGTTCAACCGCGTAGAACCCGCAATTCAACTCGAACAGGCCGTTGCCGCTTCAGGGCTGGCCTGCCGTTACAATTGGGATCAGGCAGCGCTTTCATTCGACACCCTCTGGGACGACCTGCAACAACAGGCTTTCGTGAAAGACTTCCTCATCTTCGACGAACCGACTTACAGCATGCAGAAAGATTTCATGCTGTCTTTCTTCGATTACCTGATCAATGCCAGCGAGTTTTTCAACGACCTGATGGAGGAAACCTATCCTGCCTGGTACGACGACGAAGTACAGCTCTGGCGTGTGACTGAGAAAACGCTCAAAGCCCTGCAGGAAGCCAAACCTGCGGCACTGCCGGCACCCATGCGCCGTTCCGATGAGGAAGTGGAGTTTGCCTGCCGCCTGTTCGAACTGGTAAACCGCGAAAGCGAAACACTCGAAAACCATATCAAACCTTCTTCCAGCAACTGGGAAACCGACCGCATCGCCATGGTGGATATGATCATCCTCAAAATGGCCCTGGCCGAAATGTTGTGGTTCGAACATATTCCGGTCAAGGTGACGATCAACGAATACCTCGACATCGCGAAAAACTACTCCACGCCCAACAGCAGCCGCTTCATCAACGGCGTGCTCGACCGGTTGAGGCTCGAATTGCAGTCCGACGGACGTATCGTAAAAAGCGGCCGGGGACTGCGCGAGAACTGAAACGTCGGTTTATTTTTGCATATTCGCTTATGAACAAAGTTTTTCTTCTTAGCGCTGCGTGCGCGCTGCTCTTCGTATCCTGCAGCCAGGGAAACCGCAAAGTTGAACCCGGCGATATTCCCGCCAATAACTCCGCCACTGCCGACAATCCGCAGGGCGAAAACGGTGGAAATGGGGCAAACACCTCCACACCTGCCAACAGCGATCAGCTCGGCTGGCCCAAGTTCCAGACAGAATACCACGATTTCGGCCGGATTACGGAAGGCGAACAGGTAAAATACAAGTTCCGCTTCACCAACGTAGGCAAGTCGAACCTCATCATTTCAGACGTAAAGCCCACCTGCGGCTGTACCACACCCAACTGGACCAAGGAAGTGATTCCTCCCGGCGGTGAAGGTTTCGTGGAAGCCCTGTTCAATTCCGAAGGCCGCGGTGAAGTAGGAGCCGGTACCGAACAGGAAAAATCAGTTGAAGTGTTCTTCCAGAATTCAGCCAAAGAGCGCATCACCCTTACTTTCAAAGCAACAGTAGTCAAAAAATAACCATGCATATCCTTTTACAAGCTGCCGGTGGCGGCGGTTGGCAGCAGATCCTGCCCCTCGTGCTCATCATGGCCGTGTTCTATGTGTTCATGATCCTGCCGCAAATGCGGAAGCAGAAAAAACAGCGTAGCTTCCTGGAATCCGTCAACAAAGGCGACAAGATTGTCACCACCGGCGGGGTACACGGCAAGATCGCTTCCATCAACGATACCACTTTCAGCATCGAGCTCGAAGACGGCCAGCGTATGAAAATCGAAAAGGCAGCCGTAAGTTTCGAAATGACCCGCACGGCTTACGGCGACAAAGCCGCTGAGAAGAAGGCGGAATAATTCCGCAACACCTTGCTGCGCATAGGCATCACCGGAGGGCTGGGAAGCGGAAAATCGACCGTTTGTCACATCTTTCGTTTCCTAGGTGTGCCGGTGTATGAAGCTGATCAGGCTGCACGGCGCCTCATGCAGGAAGACGAAGCCCTGCAACAGTCCATCCGGGCAACCTTCGGTGCGGACAGCTATGTGAACGGTGCCCCGAACCGGCCGTACCTGGCACAGGTTGTTTTCGGCAATGCTGCGAAACTGCAGGAGCTCAACCAATTGGTTCATCCTGTCGTCTTCCGTGATTTTGAGTCATGGTGTGATGAACAACAGGCGCCTTATGCCATCAAGGAGGCGGCCATCATTTTCGAATCGGGCAGCCAGCGCCAATTGCACAGTGTGGTAGCGGTGCTGGCACCAACCGAGCTGCGCATCCAACGCGCCATGCTGCGCGACGGCGCCGAGCGCAAGGCTATAGAAAGCAGGATGGCCCATCAACTCCCGCAGGAAATCCTGACCCAAAAATCCCAACACCTTATTTTCAACGACGGCAAGCATCCGCTGATTCCCCAGGTTCTGGCCTTGCATCAGCGTTTTCTGGCACTTGCCGTTCATCCACCACCTTACCTGACCGCATGAAAACCACGCATATCGAACTGCGCAGCGACACCTTCACCAAACCCGGACCGGGCATGCTCGCAGCCATGCAACAGGCAGAAACCGGAGACGATGTATTCGGCGAAGATCCAACCGTTAACCGCCTGGAAGCCTATGTGGCCGAATTGTTCGGCATGGAAGCCGCCCTGTTCTGCCCGAGCGGCACGATGACCAACCAGATCGCTATCCGCTGCCATACACGGCCGGGCGACGAGGTAATATGCGATTCGCTGGCCCATGTGTACATCTACGAAGGTGGCGGCATGGCCTCCAATTCCCAGGCGCAGGCGCGTCCGCTGGTCGCACCACGCGGCTTGCTCCATGCAGCACAGGTGGAGGCCGCTATCAATCCCGACGATATCCACAAGGCACCGACCCGGCTGGTTTGTCTTGAAAACACCAGCAACCGCGGCGGAGGCAGCTGTTACACGCAGGAAGCCATGGATGCCATCGCGGCCGTTTGCCGACACAACAATCTCGCCTTGCACCTCGATGGTGCGCGCATCTTCAATGCCATCGTAGCTAAGGGTGAAAGCCCGGGGTATTACGGCAAAACCTTCGACAGCATTTCCGTCTGCCTCAGCAAAGGCCTCGGCGCACCGGTGGGCAGCGTGCTGCTCGGCAAGGGCGATTGGATCAAGCAGGCGCGGCGCATCCGCAAGGTGTTTGGTGGTGGCATGCGCCAGGCAGGCTTTCTGGCCGCAGCAGGCCTCTACGCCCTGGAGAACAATGTGGAACGCTTGCGCGAAGATCACCGCCACGCCGCTATGCTCGCTGAAACCTTACAAGAACTGCCTTGGGTAGCCGCGGTTCATGCGCCTGAAACCAATATCGTGCTGTTCGACCTTCCGGCCGGATTGCACAGCAGCTACGTCACAGCCCAACTCGCCGCCCAAGGCCTTCGTGCCGGCGCCACTGGTCCGTCGCAGATTCGCTTCGTTACGCATCTCGATGTGAGCACGGAACAGGTTGAAGCTGCCTGCGCGTTGTTGCGTGGGGTAAGCATTTTCTCTTAGAACCTACATCCCCTAACAGACAAGAAAAGGAATTCATTTGTACGCGCCTGGATTATCGAAAATCCGGCATCATTGTTTCAGGAGAGTAATGCTCACCTCTTTCGGTGGCTTTAAAAACGATACACCATTGTTCCAAATCCGGAGCAACCCAAAAGAGCTTTTCCTCTGTCACCTGCAAGGCTTTGTGCAGCTGCAGTTCGATGTACTCCGTTGTTCCCCATCGGTGTAGATAGAGGTTTACCAGTTCGGCCAACAAAAAGTGCCGCAACATACGCCGCCCGACATTCAAGAGTCTGACTTCATTGTAGTAGCAATTGTCCAGGTACGCATGCAGCTCCCAATGGAGTTCCCATAAACCCAAATGCCTCAAAGCTGCCTTGTCAAGAATTCTAAAAGGAAGATAATTCATATTAGATCAAGCAAGAAAGATGAAATTATGCATGCAAATCAAGTATTCGTAAATCTGTTTTAGCCTGGAATTCACGGGCGTGTTCGAGGGTTATTGCTCAACTTTATAAGTCTGTCATAGCCGGGTGATGGAATGGCTGCCTGGATCGGGATGGAATGGGAAGATGATAGATGAAAGGGGTCTATGATGAACCATTCGGGAATTGGAAGAGATAAGGCATTGTTGCATTTATTGTGCTATCTTGAAACGTTTATAAGCGTGTACTTTCAGGCCAGATTATGCGCAAGCTGACTCTGGGCCTTTGCAGTGTGTGTTTCAACCCCTATATTGCGCCTGTATTCTAATCATTTTTAATTATGGACTTTGTTACTTTTATCCAAACTTACAACACCGAAGAGCGCTGCATCCTTTTGTGGAAGAATTTACGGGATAAGCATGGTGTGTTCTGTAACCGCTGCGGCAACAATGAACATCTGTGGCTCCCTTCAAAGCTGAAATACCGGTGTAGACAATGCAAGTCTGAAATGACTTTGCGCAGTGGAACCTTGCTAGAGTATTCAAAACTCCCTTTCCGTTACTGGGTTTACGCGATTGGTGTAGTTGCTTTCCAGAAGAAATCGATTTCTGCTTTGCAGGTACAGCGCCATCTGGGACACCGGAACTATCGCCCGATCTGGCTGATGATGCAGAAAATGAAGGTGATGATGGCGGATCTGGTCGATTGGTACGCAATGTTGGACCATCTTACGGCGGGTGTTGCCAACTTTCCGGCTGTTCCTGAAAAGTCAGACCCTCAAGCTGAAACCACCAAGGCCGCTGCAAAGCAAGGGTTGAAGGTACAGGCAGATGAAGGACAGGGCCTGGAGCTGATGCCTGTTGAGATAAAGGGACTGAATTTGCAATTGCCTCATAGCCATCCGTGGTTCATCCACGCGCAGGGCGGGCGTTTGCGACTGATTTCAATGCTGCCTGAATCATTGAAAGACCTTCCGTACAACCATCACCATCCGGTTCCACGGAAAACTACGCCGCTGACACCTGAAGAGCTTCCAGTCGGAATGAATATCCGCATCCGCAGCCTCGACAAACGTCCGCGCCCCTGGTTCGAGGATGACCGCTATATAGGCAGATTGCGCTACACGGAGATTATGA
>Ga0315901_10010765_pt1 | contig 10367 bp, 10 predicted proteins | sample LakEriMetagenome_10_FD_203761 | JGI IMG/M metagenome (GOLD analysis project Ga0315901, IMG submission 203761) | Freshwater fungal communities from buoy surface, Lake Erie, Ohio, United States - Buoy 2 MA116 | ecosystem: Environmental > Aquatic > Freshwater > Lake | place: USA: Lake Erie, Ohio... | reverse complement strand
CTTCATTATTGGTTGTTTTGAGGTTGAAAGGAAGTTTACATTAACAGAAACTCAAGAAATAGAGGCATTACACAAGTGGTTAGATTTTAAAGACAATGACTGGGGAATGCGTCAATATCGTACTGAACGAACACAGTATATTGATTTCCTTGAAATTATTGACTTTGAGTGTTTTAAAAACATTACAACAGAACTTTATAAATCTTATAGCAATGAATATCCATACGCCACAAAGAAAGATTTTATCAAACATGTTTTTGAATTTACCATTTATGATTTAGAGACATTTTTGAAACTTAAATTAAGTTGGTTGGGTGAAGCTCCAAACGAAGACATATATTCATTCTACACAGTATACAGTGCATATGACCGTGAATATTTGGATTATGCCATTAATAGTAATTATACCGTTGAACATTACCGACAATATTATAAGGTTGTCCTAGATTATTTAAAATCTTTTTATGATGCTTCACCAATTGATGGATTACCAACCTGTCAACCCATCGAAACCGAAGAAGAAACCGATCAATTAGAGAATGAGCAGAAAAAACAAAGTGCTACATTGAGCGATTTAATTACACACCAGAATAGTGTTAAAATTGTTGAGGGCATCAAAATTAAGTACAAGAATATTAAAGGGAAAAGGTTAAAATTATTGTTGTTAGCCTTCCAGGATTTGGATTTATTGCCAAAAGAAAGGTTAGCACAAAAGTTTTACGATTGTTGCAAAAAAGAGTTTGAATGGGATATTGCAAGTTATAATGCAATGAATGGCTACAATTTCAACAATGTCATTGACAATGAAGTGTGCAGCAAAATGAAAGAATATCTTAAAACTTTAATTTAACATATTAAACAACTTGTACTAAGTTGTATTTACTTTTATATAAGTTTATACAACTGAATATCAATAAGATATGCGAGTATAGTGGTGTAGTTTTGCAACAGAAATAATTTAAAAACTGTTGTAAAACATGGAAACAATTTTAACTTTTGACCAATTACCCAGCGCGGTAAACCAGTTAAACCACAGACTAGAAAACATTGAAAAATTGCTAACTCAAAACAATGAGCAGCAACAAACAAAACCAGCGGAACGGCTCTTAACAATTCAAGAAGCCGCTGAATTTCTCAACCTCACAGTACCCACAATTTACAGTAAAGTAAGTAAAGGGGAGTTACCTGTAATGAAGCGTTCTAAACGGCTTTACTTTTCCAGTATTGAGTTAATGCAGTATTTGAAACATGGGCGTAAAAAATCAAATTCAGATATTGAAGCCGAAGCCAAAGAATACATGAAAAAGAAGGGGGGCAACAATGACTAATGCACTGAATACCCCCGTAAATTCTTTACTGAATAGACAAAGTAAAGGTAAACAATTTATCCTTAGATCTATAATTAGGAAAGTTGAAAAAGGTATTGGATTGAGTTATCCGGATCTTAAAAAACAATATTCCGAAGAACGGCTTTTTAAGGAAGCATTGAAGCACGTTACCACAACAAAAAAAGCACTTTGTACAGCTTTTGATATTCCGATTGAAGCGGGTTGCAGAGACAAAAGGGAATTAGAAAAATGTGGCTTACTTGTTCAGTCAATCGATGAGGTAATTTGTCCCCTCACAAAGTTCCCAGCACATTTAATCTCTACCAATCCTAAAGAGTTTGAAAGGTTGAGGAAGACAAATACTAACCAATTACAACTTTTCTAATATGGAAGCGAAGAAATTAAACCCGCAATTTGATAACCTCATCAATTCCGAAGTATTGAAAGACCATATTCAGGAACTTGTAAAAAGGAAAGAACCAGTGCCACATCCTGAAATTTTAAACCGGTTGATCGTACAATTTGAACCGATGGACTTTGATGTTTTAGCGTTCCCACAAGTCGAACAGTTGAAGGTAAAATTGGATAACCCTAATTTGTCAGCGGACGAACGTAAAGAGATAAACAAACAGCTGGATAGGTTGAAACTGAATACTAAACATTTATTAGTGTTAACAGTTGAAAACGTCCTAAATGAAGCTAAAAAGCACCGGTGGGACTTGTGTAAAAACCAGGATTTTATTTACCTGTTTAATGGTACGTTTTGGGCGAATATTGAGAAGGAAACATTCCAAAAGTTTTTGGGCGAAGCAGCCGAAAAAATGGGCGTTTCTAAATTTTCAGCCCGCTTTTTCCAATTCAGGGAACAGTTATTTAAACAATTTCTTGCAACGGCTTACCTACCCACCCCCGAACCTGTGGATAATTCAGTATTGATAAACCTACAAAATGGAACGTTTGAAATTAGCCCAGAGGGTACGCAATTAAGACCGTTTAACAGTAATGATTTTATTACCTATCAATTACCATTTGTGTACAACCCACAGGCGAAAGCACCAATATTTGAAAAGTATCTGAATACTGTATTACCTGAAAAGGAAAAACAACAAATACTTGCTGAATATTTGGGCTTTGTATTTATCAAACACGGAAGCAAGGCACTCAAAGAGGAAAAGGCACTTATTCTTTATGGTACAGGGGCTAATGGAAAATCCGTATTCTTTGAGATTGTCAATGCTTTACTGGGAACAGAAAATATAAGCAGTCATTCTTTACAGGATTTAACCAACGAAAACGGATATTACAGGGCAATGATTGCCAATAAATTGGTGAATTATGCCAGTGAGATCAACGGGAAGTTAGAAGCCTCAATTTTCAAACAGATTGTTTCAGGCGAACCAATAACGGCACGTTTGCCATACGGTCAACCAATGCAGCTGAAACAGTATGCTAAAATGATATTTAATTGTAATGAGTTACCCAAAGACGTAGAACACACAAACGCATATTTTAGGCGGTTTCTTATTGTCCCGTTTGATGTAACAATACCCGAACAGGAACAGGATAAGCAATTACATTCAAAGATTATTGAAAATGAACTTTCAGGCGTTTTTAACTGGGTTTTGGACGGCTTACATAGACTGTTAACTCAAAAACGATTTACTCACTGTGAGGCGGTTGTACATGCGGTTGAACAATACAAAACACAGTCAGATAGTGTAAAGTTGTTTATACAGGACAATAATTACTATAACAGCCCGAACAAATACGAAGTTATTAAAGACCTGTACAGCGAGTATAGAGCCTTTTGTATTGATGACGGATTTAAGCCAGTGAATAAGCAAAATTTCATTAAGCGTTTGCAAGGTTTTGGGGTTGTAATTGAGAAACGGAATATTGGGAACGTGGCATATTTAACCAATGATAAGAAGCCCTTTTGAATAAAATAAAGTTGTTTTTTAATAGTCACTTTTTTCACCATTTTCACAAATGACAGTTGAACACAGATATAAATTTCAGCGAAGCAGTACAAAACACCTTTGTCCGAATTGCAATAAAAGGCGGTTTGTCCGGTACATTGACACGATAAAAGATGAGGTATTGCCCGAAATTTACGGGCGTTGCGACCGTGAGGCAAACTGTTCTTACCACCTGAACCCATACAAAGACGGTTACGCAAAGATTATAACTGATCAGGAAAGGGGATACATAACCCAGCGCTGGACACCAAATCGACCAACAAACTTGGTAACACCAAAGAAATCTGAACCTGTTTTTATTCCTTTTGATGTTTTACAACGGACATTGAAGCCCGAAGGATATGAGCAAAATACATTCATTCAAAATCTATTAAGCCGCGTTCCTTATCCATTTGAAGCCAACAAAGTTGAAGGGGTTATTTCGTTGTATTATTTAGGCACTGTTAAGGGCGGGTACAGGGATGGTGGTATTACGTTTCCATTTATTGACCAATACGGGAATATAAGAGCTGTTCAGGTAAAACAATTTGATGAAAGAAACCATACGACAGGAACGGATTTTTTACATTCAATAATTGATAAGCACTATCAAAAGAAAAGCCAACCAGTACCCGAATGGTTGAGGGGGTACAAAGCCAATGAAATAAAGGTTTCCTGTCTGTTTGGGGAACACAACTTAAATAAATACCATCACAACCCTATTGCATTGGTTGAAGCCCCTAAAACGGCTATTTATGGCACGTTGTATTTTGGCTTTCCCAAACAAGCGACAAATTTACTTTGGTTGGCAGTGTATAATTTAAGCAGTCTGAACTTTGAAAAGTGTAAAGCGTTAATAGGTAGGGACGTTTATCTATTCCCTGACCTATCCAAAGACGGCAAAGCATTTGAACTTTGGACAGAAAAGGCAAAGGAACTTGAAAGTAAAATACCAGGGGCAAAATTCACTGTTTCTAATTTGCTGGAACAAAGAGCCAATGAAATTGAACGGGCAAACGGTTGCGACCTTGCCGACTTTTTGATAAAACAGGATTGGCGAACTTTTCAACCTCATCAATTAACCGAATCTCAAACAGCCATTGAACCCGAAAGTGAAAAAGGTGAAAAAGGTGAACCTGAAAAAACAATTATTTTTTGCACGAAACAAGAACAGCCAACCGAGAAAACCAAAAGTGAACCCCCGACACTGTGGAACATTGAGGAACTAGAAACCTTTTTTAACAGTGCGACCATACCAACCCAACCAATAAGGTTGAACCAGTGCTGTGTGGTTAATAACCCCAGTCTTTTTATTAGTGGTCATTTAGCAACGGTGAAACACAATAACGGAAAGCGAACATTTTTACCCTACCTGAATAGGTTGGAACGATTCAGAGAAATATTAACCCAAATGTAAATTGAAATGAAAACTAACAGCAAAGAACAAATATTAACAACCGAGTTAAGGGACACCCTGAAAACGATTATGCAAAAGGAAATTGAAAAATTACCTGAAACACTGGAACAATTAGATCCTAAAGAAAAAGTAAATGTAATATGTAAGTTAATGCCGTTTGTTTTCCCGAAGGTAAACACTGTTTCATCGACCGAAGGCGAACCGTTTCAATGGTAGATAATGTAAAGTTCTCTAATAATTTAGGTTACAAAAATTTCATGTTCAATAAACTACAGTATAATTAATACCGGATAAAAAGTCCCATACTAGATTAAAAAATATCCAAAGGAATGCGGAGACAAAAAAGATAATTGATAAAAGAAGTGAAAATATTTCTGTGAAATTTTCAGGAGGATATGGAAAAATGGGAATTTCTTCTGTTTTACGTAAAATCCTCTTTAATAATGAGTTTATAATCATGATTGGTATCGACCCCAAAAGGTATCCAAAGAAAGCACAGAAACTAATACCCGCAAGCCAGCAAAAGAGAATAAATAAAAATTTAAAAATGTTCTTAAATAAAATGATTATCCAAGTATTTTTAATATTGTCCCAAACCGCTTGAAAACCATTTTCGATACCGTCCCATACTGGATCTAGTATGGTTAATAGTCCCCCGAGTAATGTTAATCCAAAAATGATTAATACCAGCTGAAATAAAATTTTGAAGTGTTCTTTTGGAGAACTTATGAAACTACGAAAGTACATTATGGCGAGCCTTATTAATGTATAAGCCATCCAAATATACCAAGCCGAAAACAGCACCAATAAAAAATACCCGAAAATAGTTCCAATCATACCTATTGATCTAAATAGGAATTAAGAATAGTAAAAAAATAAATAATGCCAAAACCTCATACGTTACCAACCTTATTTGATGAGGTTAAAACAATTGAAATTTCGTTTTTAAAAAAACACGGTTATTTGATACCTAACCAACTAAAAGTAGGATCAGTTCATTGGAGCAGAAATGGTGAATTAATTGGGAGTATTTCAATTCGTGTTTGTACCCATTCAGAAATTCAATTTCTTGAACTTGATTATAAATGTAACCAGGCACCCGTAAAATACAAAGTGCAGCTTATTTTCAAACTTTCTAACTTGGGCAAAGGGGTTGTTTGGTATTTTGTTTGCCCTCATACTGGAAAGCATTGCCGAAAACTATATTTGGTAGACACCTATTTTTTACACCGTACAGCCTTCAAAGGTTGTATGTATGAATGTCAGACACAAGGGAAAAAGTTGAGGGGGCTAAATAATACGCTGGGGGCTTATTTCAACACTGACCAGTATTACAGTCAACTTTATAAAAAGCATTTCAAGAAAACATACGCGGGTAAGCCTACTAAAAAATATCTATGGATCATGGAACGCATTAACAGATCCGAAAATATTGATATTCGAGATATTGAAAGGCTCTTGTTAACTTGAAAGAAACTAAAGTAAAGATTTCATCTTTGCTTTTAGTAGTTCTAAGTTTTCAATTGAAATTAATGTTCTGTCCTTTCCATAATTGACGTATATCATTGAGCTAAATTCAGTTGTTTCAAAAACTCCAGAAATCTTTATCTCATTGTTTTTTTTGGCTTTAATTATTTCTTCAATTTCCGAAATAAAACGGGGAATATCATAAACAGTAAACCAGGTGCAGGGATTAGAACGGTATTCATATTTAAAGTTTATAGGAAGAAACCAAATTTCATAATCACTTATTTCACCCTTGTAAAATTCCTTTAAAAGGATGGATCCAAAAAATGTAGATTTCAACTTACTATTTTGCAACACGGCAATAATTTCGTCAGGATTAGAAACTCTAATTTTAGAAATGTCATTAACAACTTTCGAAGTCCCGTCTTCATAAATAATTGTAATTTTTTTTATTTCTACAGACTCTAAAGTTTTATCAAACCAAACATTTTCAAAATTCCAAGTCCCTATTTCATTTATCTCAACAAAGCCAACTCCCTTAACAGTTTCACTTGCTTGGATGGGATCCTCTACAGAATTATAAGCCTGAAGAACAAAGGAGATGTACTTTATTCTTTGCGCTGAGGTATTTAAAATGCTCAAATTAACATCAGTTATTCCATAGTCATTTGAAATCACTTCAACATTTGTAATCAATACACCTCCGAATGCTTTTGAATTTTTTACTTTTTCAGATACTATAGAATCTATACGGGCATTTTTCTTTTCAATTTCCTGAAGTAATATTTGATTTTTTAATGCTGTGATACTATCGTTTGAGGCTTGAATAAAATTATTAGTTCTTTCAATTTTCTTCTTCTCCTCGATTTGTTTTTGTTCTTCAGCTATACGTTGTTCTTCAGCTATACGTTTTAAATTATCGTAGTGATCTTTATTTGACTTGGCATTGAAAAGATAAAACTCTTGTTTATCAATATCACTCATTTTTTTAAAACCTTTAGATATTACCTCAAAAGAATACTTAAAGGTCAAATCGGAAACAAGAACATTATATTTTTTCCCGTCAATTAAAACGATGTAATAATCTTTTATAGTTGCATTTGCTTGTTTAACACATTTTCCTAAATCAACCAGGTTGATTTTTTCTTCATTCTCAAACCGTAAAATAGTTGCTGATTTTTGCGTTGAGCAAATATTATCGTCAAACACATTTAAGCCCCTTACCATTGCGTAAATCTCGGTTTTGGAGGAGATTGATTTGTAATCGGTTTCATTAATCACTTGTGCAAACCCAGTTTGAAGGGTTAACATTAGTATTAAAGTAAAGAGTTTTTTTAGATCATTCATGACAGTATGCTATTCTAATAAACCGATAGTTCTATCGTTCAATTCTGTTTTAAATTTTAGAATATCATCAATGTTTTCCAGAGGGTAATCGTTCATTCCAATAGTAATTTTCTTGCTAGAATCTGTGAATTTTAGTTGGCAAATAGTCTTTCTTTGATTATCATCAACCATAATATTAAATGTTCCTTTTTGGTCGCGGTATGTTATTCGGTCATTTGGAATTTTCTTGTTTTGAATCAATAGTGTTCTTACTGTGTGGTAAGCCTGTATTTCATCATTTGTGGTTATTATGCCAGCTGATTTTGAGTTGGTTTTAGTTTCATGAAGAATGATTTTTTCTGTCAATGATTTGAATAAAGATGAGTTCATTAATTCCTTCATTCGTTCTTCATTGAACTTGGTTTTAAAAATCATTCGTTTGTGTATCAACTTCAAAAATTCAGGTGTAGGGCTGGTCATTTCTTTGAAAAATGTATTCTCAAAGTCTTCAATAAATACTGACTCTTGAGCAGTTGTTATAATATCATTAACATTAATTATGCGCGCATCAAAATCTAGCAACCCTTCAATATCATTATCAGAATAACTTGTAATGTCAAAAACAAAGAAAGGCTTTGAATCCATTGTGTTTGCCAATGCAACATCAGAATAAAAACGGTATTCTTTACCATTTGTCAAAATAGCAATTCTTGAATTCTTTGCATTTTGAAAATAACCACTTAGTTGCCCGGCTTCTTTGTCAGTGAGTTTACTGGTAAGTTTTTTACATTCAATAATGATTATGTCTTTTCTGTTCAATTTAATGGCATAATCAACTTTATTGCTCACCCTATCCCCAAAGTCAGCTTCGTACTCTGGAATTAAGTCTTCGTGTGCGTAATTCAAAAGCATAAAGAACGGATCAATCAGAAATTTTTTTGTTTGAGCCTCATTTGCACAATTTTCAGCTTTTTGATTAAAGTTGAAATTCTCTAGTGATTTCTTTAAAAAGTTGAAAGCTTGTTTTCTATTGATGTTTGACATAGTGATTTTTTTATGGACTAAAAATATAAATATACATTGAATAACCATTAAAGGGCAGAATGAATATCAATGGAGAAAAAAGAATGCATATTGCAAAATAATCCCTCCTATTTTCAATTTGCGTTACAAATGTGTTACAGGGGGAAATAAAAAAGGGGATACATTTTTGTAACCCCCTCATTTTTAAGCTCCTCCTCTTGGGCTCGAACCAAGGACCCTCTGATTAACAGTCATAAATTTAATACATAACACGGAATTACAAACCACGGAACAAACCATTATAAATGCATTTATAATCAATGTAATAAAGGTGTAATCATATCGATTTATTTATTGTTTTATTTGTGTTACTATGTTACATTTGCGTTACAAATGTGTTACAAAATATAATTGAACGTGAAAAAGGCAGAAGCAAGTATATATCTGGATGTTTTAAGACCAAAAAAAACCGGTAAGTGTTCCGTAAAAATTCGAATTACTTTTAATCGTTCACGCAAATATTTTCCAACTGGTTTGGAGTTGTTACCCGATGAGTTTGATAAGGCAATGGATAGCAAAAGAAGGACAACTGAACAAAAAGAAATTCATTTGAAATTGACCTATTTGTACAGTAAGGCAACGGATGTTATCAATAAATTAAATGTATTCACTTTTGATGCTTTTGAGGAAAGTTTTTTAGAACAAAGGAACACGCATAACAGCGTTTCTTTTGCATTTGATAAATATATTCAGCAATTAAAATCAGAAAACCGAATTGGAACAGCGGTTAGCTATGAATGTGCCAAAAATAGTTTAGAGAACTACAAAAGGAACCTAATCTTTGCAGAAATTAGTCCAACCTTTTTAAAATCATACCATATTTGGATGTTACAAGAGGGTAAAAGCATTACAACTATTGGGATCTATCTTAGAAGCCTTAGGGCAATTTACAACCTTCAAAATATTGATGTTAGTATTTACCCATTTGGTGAAGGCAAAAACAAGTATTCAATACCAACAAGCCGAAATATTAAAAAAGCCCTGACGGTTGAGGAAATAGCCAAAATTTACAATTGTCAAACAAACCCAGGAACCATCTCTGAAATGGCGAAGGACTATTGGTTATTTCTATATCTATGCAATGGAATGAATGTAAAGGATTTCTGTTTGTTAAAATGGGAAAATATTGATGGGGACATGCTAACATACACTCGGGCAAAAACCTTGAGAAGCCGAAAGGAAAGTAGGGCTATTTCAGTAGCATTGAAACCCGAAACAATGGAAATAATTAGAAAATGGGGGCAACCATCAATTTCAAAAGAAGCCTTTATTTTTCCTCACCTAAAACCTAGAATGACAGCAGAAAAGGAGCGCGCAACCTATCAACAATTGACTAAAATCATTAATAAATACATGAAGCAAATTTCTAGGGACCTGAAACTAAACAAAGAAGTAACCACCTATTTTGCCCGACATAGTTTTGCAACCGTATTGAAGCGCTCCGGTGCTAAAATTGAAATGATTAGTGAACTTCTGGGGCACAGTTCGGTGGATGTTACCGAAAGTTATTTAGACAGTTTTGAAAAGGAGCAAATACAAAGTGAAACGGATGCACTCACAGCCGGATTTAGAAAAGCAAACTTGTAGACATTTAAGTATATAAAAAATGGAATATTTAGGGGGAAGAAATCTTCTTACATCGCACTTCATTATTGGTTGTTGTGAGGTTGAAAGGAAGTTTACATTAACAGAAACTCAAGAAATAGAGGCATTACACAAGTGGTTAGATTTTAAAGACAATGACTGGGGAATGCGTCAATATCGTACTGAACGAACACAGTATATTGA
>Ga0315901_10010763_pt1 | contig 10367 bp, 16 predicted proteins | sample LakEriMetagenome_10_FD_203761 | JGI IMG/M metagenome (GOLD analysis project Ga0315901, IMG submission 203761) | Freshwater fungal communities from buoy surface, Lake Erie, Ohio, United States - Buoy 2 MA116 | ecosystem: Environmental > Aquatic > Freshwater > Lake | place: USA: Lake Erie, Ohio... | reverse complement strand
GAGAAAATCCTTCAGGACATAAACAATCATATTCTATATCAGTAAAACAATATGCTGAACCAGTAATAATACAAATGTCGTCTTCTGGGGCAGGTTTACATTCACGTAATTTAACACAAAAGTTATCAACTGATATTCTATTAGTTTGGTTAGGGCTACTAAAATAAAGAGTAAGATCTGTTGTATTAAATTGACCTGAATTTAAAGGGATAGTATATGCTGTAGGGTATGGGTTTAAGTAGGTTACTATGTAAGATTGGTCAATTGGGTATATTCCTGTGTCTATAGAAATAGCTATACTTTGATCAGCAGGGTCACTTAAAGCCCATGCTTGAAAACAAACATCATATGAACAAGACGGATTTAATACCCCAGTTTGAGATAAAAATACACTAGAAGTAATATCAGCATTAAACCCTTGTTGAATAGTTACTGCAGGTGTTTGGCCATTTATCCAACCACCTATTCCTGGGGTAAATATGTTAGGGCTAAAGTTCCAGTTAGTAAGATTATTACTAAAGTCAGAGTTTATTACTACATTAGGGACTTCAAGGCATGAACATGTTGTAATAAAAGAAGCTGTGTTACAACCTTTAAGACAATCATCTAATGAGGTATAACTACCTGAACCTGAAGGTACTTGGATACATCCATTAAAAGTACAATCATACCAGCTACTTGAAGTAGGGTTACAAATAATTGAACATGACTCAAATGTAGCATACGTTCCTAAAGTACCTGAAGGAGCAGATACACATCCGTTAGGGCCACAATTCCAACCCCAATCTACTGGGCCTGGGGTAGGTATAAATTCAGGGCATTTAGTAGGAAGTCCAATTACTTCTGTAGCTCCTGTAGATACAGATTCAAGAAGAAGTCTACCATTAGTGCCAAAGAAATTCCAAGCAGGGTTAGATGGGTTTGGGGTAAAAGGACATGATGCAGAAACACCAGAAAGTATATGGTAGTAAGTATCGTCCCCTAATTCATTAACTGTTCCTATGCTAGCTGATGGTAAGAGTATCCATCTATTTCCTCCTGTTGGGATTGAACCACCACCAAATACATTTACAATAAAGCTTGGGATGAGTGGTTTCCAAAAAATTCTGTAGTCTATATTTTGTCCGTATGTTCCATTATTTAAAGCATCTTGGGAAAAGTCAGGAATTTGGACTTGGTATACTTTTTGATTATTTTTCCAAGTACCATCCCAATTTCCTCCTATACTTCCTATAAAGTTAAATAATTCTAAATCATGAAGAGTTTTATCAAAAGAGAATTTAAGGCAATTTCTACATTTTCCTAAATTAGGCCATTTAATTACTGGTTTAATGATTTCTATTTTTGACTCAGGCCAATTGTTATCAGATACAGAAATAGTAGTAATAGTTCTATTTGTGTTTTTAGATATAATTAATACTTCTCCTACTGATACATCATCAATAATTTCAATTCTTAAATTAATGCTTTTAGAATTATTTAAATCTAACCCAGGAATCCCTTGTAAGTATGTTTTAATATAATCACTTGCTTCTTGAGGTACGACATTGTTTGTATCAGATTGAATACTTTCAATATACTCTGAATCTTGTGTGGTAGAAAGACCCCCTTCTTTTGCTGTTTGTTTAAATCCAGGAGTCGGGGTACTTGTAAAATACATTACATCCTGTAAAACATCATATTTTATAAATGAATACGTTGTCATTTTAATATTATTATTGTGTTATTACGCTATTATTTCCTTGAATACATAAAACTAGAGATCCACTTGAGACAGTAGTAGTAAAACTTCCAGAAGTTAATCTACACCCATACATGTCTCCATAAATTGCTCCAAATTTAGCAAAGCTATTTAAATCTCCAGTACAATTTTTTAAGGTAGTATCAGATAAAATATTTCCAACTGATGTGAAGCTGTATTCTCCTCCTGTGCAGTTTTCAAAATATCCATCATCTAAATCTCCTTCTCCTCCCCCAAAACTAAAATCACCACCCTCACAATTAATAAAAGTACCTCCAATTACATCGTATCCAAATGATCCTGATCCTCCAGTACAATTTTCAAAAATACCGCTAGCAATTCCATTACCTGCAAAGCTTAAATGTCCTCCTTCGCAGTTAATAAATGTACCATTTACTAAAATTGCAGTTAAAGGTAAACTTCCGGATATGTCAGGATCAGCAGTACCTCCAAAACTTAAATCTCCACCTTTACAATTAACTAATTTAATTGAAGATAAATTATCAGCAATAGTGAAATTATTAGTTCCAACATCTATTCCTCTTACAAAAACATTATTTGCAGTAATACTAATAGTATTGCTACCTGTTACTAATACGTCTCTTTCTCCTGTAAGGGATAAGATATCAATGTATTGAGTATCTAAATTAAAAGAAGAACTAAATTGGTATTTACCAGGGCTAGCTAAAATAGCAATTCTATTTGTAGCTGAAGGGGATGCATCTTTTGCTTGAACATAAGATGCAGATAATGCAGTAGCATTTTGAGAAGGGGTTCCACTAGCTTCTACTAGCAGGTAATTTGAACCTGAAAGAGGGTTAGAGGAAATTTCATTGATAGATTCAGAAAGAAATAGTAAGCTATAATCTAAATCTTGATAGGTTAGAGTATCGTTTTTCGCATTAGGTCCGTACTCTCGAGTTGTAAAAGTATACGTTGGCATTTTTTTTTATTATACATATAGAAATGTTTTAAAAAAAACACAAAAAAAAAACAACTTAAACTCCTCTTTTTGTATCGTAAGCAATTATGTGATCTCTACCAGTCATATTATATCCTTTTTCAGCACACATTTCAAAAACAATAGGATACATTTTAATTAATTCTTCTCTTGTATCGCCAGCTGGCATGATAAATGTTTTTTCTTTTGGGATAAGTAATTCTACACGTAATTCTTCTATTTCTTCAAGATTTTTTTCGGTACCATCCCAAACGGGTTTGTAATGGTAGTCTGCATGATACATTAACATTTCTCCCATTGCAAGTTTATTTAATCTAAATTTGTTGTGTTGGTTAACCATTTTTTGGTCTACAAGACTCCCATTAGGTGTAGCAATGCCAACACTAGGGACACTATTGCTAAATTTAGGGCTAAGAGAAATAAGATCAATTCTATAGTCTGTTTCAAGAAAATGGGATCCTTCAGTTTCAATAGTAATAAAAATACCCCTCTCATTTGCAAAATGTGTCAACTCATTTACTAGTTTAGGATGCATTGTAGGTGAACCACCTGTTAGCATCATTTCTTTAATATGAGGATTCGCATCATAAATATCAATTATGTCTTGAAATGTAAATGTGCCTTTTTCTGGGTGTATAGAAGTATACCATGAATCACACCATCCACCTTCTCCAAACCAACATCTGTGGGTACATCCTGTTGTGCGTACTGCAATTGTAGGGCGGCCAAAGCGAGATCCTTCACTTTGAACACAACGATATAATTCTACAATTGGTAATACTTTGTTATAATCTTCTATTCTTCCTAATTTTGATTCCATAAACTTTTTATCTGTGCTTCTGTTAAAACTCCGGCTTGTTTGCTTGCAACTTGTCCATTATTTACTACTATAACTGTTGGTACATTTCTTACACCATATTCTGCAACTAAATCAGGGTTTGCATCTACATCAACAAATTGTACAGGTAATTCACGGCTTACGTGTTCCATTATTGGTTTAAAATTTTTACATGGTTGACACCACGTTGCGCTAAAGTAAAGTATTTTTTTCATTTTGTTAATACATATTGAAATTTAATATTACCAAATGTAGTTGTAACTATATAATAATTATTCTTCATAACTTGCTGAATTTCTTTCGTGTTCGTATACTTCTACTTTGGTAGCTCGTACTCTACCTTCGGTTTCTTCTCGTAAAAAATCATTTATTGTTTTGTAAAGATATTCTGCAAAACGTTCGCAACCTGTAGCTTCCATAATTCTAAGTTGGATTATACCATCTTTATCCATTTGTTTAAAATTTTCTAAGTAAGGATCATCCTGTGCTACAATTGTAGTATGATCTAATAAAAATGCAAAATAATCTTTTGGGGACATACCAGAAATTGATGTTTTTGCACGTTTCATTCCACCAAAATCCCATACCCAGTTTCTATGGTCTAATTCACCCTCAAACCATACTCTAAATGATACTGCATATCCGTGTAAAAATTTACAATGGGTTCCATCTGCTTTCCATTGGCGGAAACATGTTGAATACCCATCAAATAATTTTGTTGAAATATATCTTCCCATTTTATTTTTTATTTTTAATTTTTTTAATAGATTCAACTAATTCTTTTTTAATTTCTGGTAAGGATTCAATTGTAATATATTCTGGGAAGAACATGTTTAATCCTATTCCAACACAAATTGTAATTCTATTTTTTTTGTCCATAACTTTTTGGTATAATTCCCAGTCTATAATACAACTATTTTTCATAGTTTTCAAGTACTTTTGTTACTTCTTTTACTACATGACTCCAACTTACTGGGCCTTCTTCATCTGCATAGCTTACAGGATCAGGGCGTCCTAGTTTAATAAAAGCTTCTACTCGCTCTACAGATGAAGCTGACTTATAATCAGAGAACCAATCAGAAGCTTCAATTATTTCATCTTGGTCATTAGTGTATAAAAAACTATGATAAATTGGTTTGTAAGATGTATTTGTATTTTTATATACTTCGTTAAAATTCAAACCTAATTCTTCACATAATTTTTCTCCATCTTGTAAAATAGTAAATTTATCTCCTTCAAGATAAGGTGTAAAATAACCTACTTTTTCAGATCCCCAATTCCCAATTCTAAATGCTGTGTCATCTGCATCTCTAAATTCTTGTCTACAATCAGGGTAAATTGCATGGTCGCCTGCATGTATTCCTAAAGCAATATCACATTGTTCACCTGTTTTATCTGCAATTGAAAGTGCAACTGCTTGTACAATAGAGGCAAATATTTTGTTTCTGTTTGGAACAACTGTTGCTTTCATATTTTCTTCAGCATAGTGTCCTTCAGGTACTTCATCTCCACCTGTTACTAAAGCTGAGTTAAGTAAAGGGGATAAACCGTCAAGTTTAATTATTTGGTATTTGATCATTGAATAAGCATTTTTACTTTTACCTTCTACTAATCGTTGGAAATTTAAAATATTAACCAAACTTTTAGCACGCTCTAATTCAATACTATGCTTTTGCCCATAATCAAATGAAATTGCCGTTACTGTATTGTATTCTTTCAAGCAACGAAGCAACAATGTACTGGAATCCATTCCTCCAGATAAGGATATTACTATGTGTTTCATATTATTTTTCATTATTTAATTTATCAAATTCTTCTTTGGTCATTCCTCCCATTAACATATACATTTCAAAATCAATGTCTAAAAGTCTCCAGTGATTATACCATTCTGCTTTCCAAACTTCACGGTATTTTTCAAATTCTTCTTTAGTTAATTTATCCATAGTTAAAAGGGTAATTCATCATCCTCAATATTCCCTGTCCAATCATGTCCTTCAGGTAAATCTTCTATACGAATAGATTCTGGTTCTCTAAAATAAAATTCAAGAAAGTCTTTTGGGTACATTTGGATTATACCTTCATAATTAGGGGTTGAAACTTCTTTTGTTTTAATTTCAATTCCATGTTTTTTAGCTTCTATTGAAACTTCTAAACCTAGTTCTGAGCCTGCTGCTTTTCCTAGATAATCATATAAACTTAAGTATTCCATATTATAAATTATTAATTTCTCTAAATTTTCTTACATTATATAATATACCTTCAATTTCAATAGAATTTTTATCTATATCTTGGTAGGTATTCATGTTAGCTTTAGGTTTTGGGGATGTGCCTAATGAGTGGTATGTTTTCTTTTCAATACCAGCCATTATTGGGTTTGAAGTGTCAATAGATTCAATAAATTTAAAATTACTATACATTCCAAATTCAATAGGAGAAGCAGTTCCTAGTAAATGTATGCGATCAAAATCAGATAATATTTTATTTTTATACAAAGTTGAAATTGCTATAAATCTACCTACTGCTTTTCCAAAATCTTTATCAGGGTGAGGACAAAGTTCATGATAGTAAGAAGCACCATATGAATAGGCTATTTTTTTATACCCTAAATCTTTATATGTTCTTGTACAAAGGATAGCTTCATGTAAATCTTTTGCTTGAACTACAGCTACTTTCATTACTTCTTTAGGTAATTCAACACTAGCCCATTGTCTTGCATTTACAACTGAAGATGTGTGGTCTTCCCAAACATCAGGCACAATAAATTCATTTGGTTTAATTTCATTTATCCAGTGCATTAAACGTTTTGTATTGTATGCTTTTCCAAGTTCATGGAGTGAATTATCCATTACAATATATCGACCCATTTCCTTTGATTTATAAAAGAAATTGCGATATTCTTCGTTTTCGTCCATTAAATGAGGTAAACAATAATCATAATCATTAAATTTTCTACTTTCTTCAAGTAAACAAAATGGTACCTCGTGTGATATTTTTATTTTCTTCATATTAATTTAAAGCATAATTATATTCTATTGCTTCTTCATATACATTATCAGCACTAGCAAATCTATTAGCATTATACCCATACCATCTCATTCCTAGTTTAGTTACCCCATAATTATTTATACCTAATATAATATATACTTTTTGATCAAAATTATTAATGAATTCTTTTTCAACTTCATATTCTTTACCTTCTACAAGCTCTCCTCCTTCAGGTTGTCTTCTGTCATTAATGCAAATTACTCTCATTATTTTTTGTTTATTTTTCTAACTTCATTAAAAACATGGATTGCTGATTCTAGATCGTGTTTATTTTCAGGAATTTCTTTTAAAGGAGATTTATGTTCAATTACTGTCCCATCAGGGTAAACAGATTTATTTACTCTAATACCTTTTATATGTTTATAAGGTTTTGGAGATATTAAACCCCATTTACGTAAAGCGGATAATGTTTTAAACTTAATTTTCTTTCTAATTGTCATAACTTTAATTTTTAAATTTATTAAATATACAAAAAAAGCTTGTTAAAAACAAGCTTTCTTTAATTTTTTTAATTTAATAAGGGTGCTTTAATTGTTGGATGTGATTGATAGTCTTTAATTTGAAAATCCTCAATTAACATAGATAATATATTAGTATCTAAACCACAATTATCAACCCAATATTGATTATCTATTTTGAATTTAGGTAATGCATATGGTTCTCTTGTTATTTGCTCTTTTGCTTGAGACATATGATCGTGATACAAATGGGTGTCACCTAAATTACCAATCAATTCATCGGGAACCATATTAACTTCTTTTGCTATGATTTCTAATAATAAGCCGTAAGATGCAATGTTGAATGGTAACCCTAAGAATGTATCTACACTGCGTTGATTCCACATTAGGGAGATTGCTCGGGTTGGGATATTGTGTTCCTTTAACATGGGTTCGATTATGCTTTCAACCAATCCTGTGTTTAACCAAATAGAATCTTCTTTTTTTCTAAGTAATTCTATTCTTTCACCTAACTTCAGCTCTCTCGTATAAACTTGAAACCCATAATGACAAGGTGGAAGAGTCATTTGGTCCAATTCACCTGGATTCCAAGCTGTAACTAACAAACGTCTGCTATCCGGATTTGTTTTAAGGTCGTTTATTAGGTTTGAGATTTGGTCTACTTTTCCATTCACATATGCAATTTGTTCTCCATTTGTAAACTTATCTGTAAATTTCCAATTTCTCCACTGTTTACCATAAACAGGACCTAACTCACCCCACTTTTCGGCAAATTTAAAATCTGTTTTAATTTTATCAATAAACCATTCTTGATTTGGAACATCTTCATAACCTACAAAATGATTAGTATAATTCTTATATGCATCACCATCCCAAATATGACAACCGTTATCAACTAGGAACTTAATATTTGTATCACCCCGTAGGAACCATATTAATTCTGTTACAATACCTTTCCAATACATTTTCTTTGTTGTAAGTAAGGGAAATCCTTCCGACATTTTATGTCGTATCTGTTTACCGAACACAGAACGTGTCTTTCCGTTTCTAGTATCCTTATCAACACCATTTTCAATAATGTCAAATAGGAGTTCTTGGTATTGTTTGTCTAGTTGGTTCATAATTAACATTTTAGTTCGTTAAATCTGTTTCTTTTAGATTCTTTTTTATCTTCTTTAGCAAAATCATCTATTGCCTTAGATTCTCGAGCAAAATCATCCATTGCCTTTTGAATATCAGGATCAAGTGGTGTTGTAGTTATTGTAGTTGCACTACATACTGGAGTAGTCATTAAATCTGGGAAGTTATTATTGTCATCGCATGTGATTTGGTATGGAGTAATTCTAAATCCTTCTCCGTGTTGTATTGAAGGTAGAGATCTATCTGGGGTTTGTTTATTGAATACTAATTTTAAATGGTCTTTTATGATTTGGGTTTCTTTTTCACTCAATTTTATAGGATTTGCTATTTCCATAAATCCTTGTAGCCAATATACGAATTGTTCTGTTGTCATGATTTTTTTATTTAATTTAATTGTGTTGGTTTTTTTGCGGCAAAAAAGGAACATTGAATGTTGTGTGTTTGTGTGAAAACATCATCATATTCATCCCACGTTAAAATATCTTCTTCTACTAAATGTTGAGCTATTTTTTGAACTATAGATTTTTTATGCTCAATAATCAAGGAAAGTTCATCCTCTGGTCTAATCCCAAATTTGCTAATTTGGGCTCGATGGAATATTTGAGTATATGGGACTTTTTCATGGGCGTATCTTACATGCGTTTCTTGTTTAATAGGTTCTACTAAATTAACTTTAAGTATTTTGCATAACCATAACATAAATTTCTTTTTCATAGTACTATTCCTTTTACTATTTTATAACTTTGCCTAGCCTCTTCATCTATATGTGATATAGATTCATGTGGCCCATAATACCATTCCTTATTTACATTTAAACAAAATGAATCTGATTTAGAAACATCAGCATAATGATAACCACCTTCATACCCAGGTACAAAAACATGTAGTTCTGGGTCTAGTTCATTTAATTTTTCAATTAATTCTTTAATTGTCATAACTTTAATTTTTTTTAAATATAAAAAGATTATTTTTAAAAACCTATTTTTTTAATAAGTTTTTGTATTGTCATCTAGATCTTTAAGTTTATTTTGAAGTTTTTTTATTTCAGGGCCTTGTTTTCTTTGAGTAACCCCAGAATTTTGAATTTTTTGTATTTCATTTAAAATTTTTTGTCTTTCTTCTTCTATATTAAATTCATTTCGATATTGAGAATTTGCTAAAGCAGATGGTTCATCAGCTAACTCTTCAGTAGTAGGTTCAGTAAATACACCTTTGTCTTTTAATTCAGCAACCTTTTCCCAAACTCTATCAGCTTCTTTTTGCCAGTGTGTTTTAGGTTCACCGTAAATATTCTTTTTAGATTTTAAACTAGAAAATGCTTGGTTAGTTGCTATGACTAAAGTAATAGCTAAAGGATCAAATACAAATATTAAAATAAATATAAACCAGTTTGCTACTGTTTTTACATCCGAACCTGTTAGTTCACTTACATATTTAATAGCTCCTAATTCACTACTAGCTGTTTCTTTAGATTCCATATCTAAAATTTGAACATCTAATTTAGTAATACTATCATTTAAAGCATCTATACGTTTAGATAAAGTATCTCTATTTGATTGAGCTAATTTAATTTGAGATTCAAATGATTTTCTATTACCTGAATTTTCTCTGGTTATTAATTGTCCTGTTTTTTTATCTACTGATTGAGTAGTAGTGTTAGTTGAAAGTCCATCTCTTAGTTTAGTAATATCTGTATCTAGTGTAGTTTTTTCTTTGGTTAATTCAATTTTAATGTCTTCAAATCTTTTTTTCTTAACTTCAATGTTGGCTATTTGTTTATTCCCTATTTCAAGCTTAGCAATATTTTCTTGAAATCCAGTACTTAATAAACCATAAATGCCTAAAGAAGTAATTATAGATAATGTAACTAAAGCAATTGTTAAATATATTTTTAAAGCAGTATATGTTTCTTTCCATTTATCGTGCAGATACGTTGCAATTGCTATTTTAGATATTTCTAAAAATCCTCCCATTATAATAACAGGCATAGCAACCCCAACAAATACTACAGATAAACCTATAACACTATAATAAGCGGCAGTTGAAGATAATCCTATTGCACAAAATAATAGGAACCAAGGTAAAAATTTTTGTTTCATAATAGAAATGTAAAAAGGCCCCTTATAGGGGCCAAAACACTTTAAATAAAGTTAATTATTTTTTGTTTTTATCAACGATTGACCA
>Ga0315901_10010760_pt1 | contig 10368 bp, 6 predicted proteins | sample LakEriMetagenome_10_FD_203761 | JGI IMG/M metagenome (GOLD analysis project Ga0315901, IMG submission 203761) | Freshwater fungal communities from buoy surface, Lake Erie, Ohio, United States - Buoy 2 MA116 | ecosystem: Environmental > Aquatic > Freshwater > Lake | place: USA: Lake Erie, Ohio... | reverse complement strand
GATCTTCTCGGCCTTGTCAAACTGCCCGGAGCCGCGCTGCGGGTAGCCGCAGCACAGGTAGCCTGGCGGCAGCACGGTTTGCACGCCGGCGTGCCACAGCATGGCTTGCGTGGCCAGGCCCACCTGGCTGAAAAGGCGCTCGCTGCCGCAGCCGGGGAAGTAGAAGACGGCCTCGGTTTCCGCCGTCGTGCCCTTCGGGTTGCGAATGATGGGCACGTAGTCCCGGTCCTCGATATCCAGCAGCGCACGCGCCGTCTTCTTGGGCAGGCCGCCCGGCATCTTCTTGTTGATGAAGTGGATGACCTGCTCGCGCACGGGCGCGGGGCCCAGCGTGGCAGGCGGGGCGGTCGTCTGCTTCTTGGCCGCCGGCTTGAGCAGGTCGTGCAGAAAACGCTGGGCCTTGAAGCCCACGTCCACCATGGCGCTGCGCATCAACTTGATGGTCTGCGGGTTGGTGGCGTTCAGGAAGGCCATGGCCGCCACGTTGCCGGGGCGGATGCTCTTCTTGCCCATCTTGCGCAACAGGTTGCGCATGTTCATGGTGACGTCGCCGAAATCGATCTTCACCGGGCAGGGCGACTCGCACTTGTGGCACACCGTGCAGTGGTCCGCCACGTCCTCGAACTCTTCCCAGTGCTTGACGCTGATGCCACGTCGCGTCTGCTCTTCGTAAAGGAAGGCCTCGATGAGCAGCGACGTGGCCAGGATCTTGTTGCGCGGGCTGTACAGCAGGTTGGCGCGCGGCACGTGCGTGGCGCACACCGGCTTGCACTTGCCGCAGCGCAGGCAGTCCTTCACGCTGTCGGCAATGGCGCCGATCTCGCTGCGCTGCATGATCAGCGACTCGTGCCCCATCAGCCCAAAGCTGGGGGTGTAGGCCGCGCTCAGGTCGCCGGCGAACACGCCGTCCTGCAACGCGGATGCCCGACCGGCCGGCCGCAGCAACTTGCCGCGGTTGAAGCGCCCCTCGGGGTCCACCCGGGCCTTGTAGTCGGCAAAGCCCTGCAGCTCCTGGTCGGACAAGAACTCCAGCTTGGTGATGCCGATGCCGTGCTCGCCACTGATGACCCCGCCCAGGCGGCGCGACAGCGCCATGATGCGGCCCACCACCTCATGCGCCGTCTGCAGCATGGGGTAGTGGTCGCTGTTGACGGGGATGTTGGTGTGCACGTTGCCATCACCGGCGTGCGCGTGCAGGGCCACCCAGGTGCGGCCGCGCAGCACCTCTTTGTGAATGCGCCGGCACTCCTCCAGGATGGGCGCAAAAGCCCCGCCAGAGAACACCGCCTGCAGAGGCTTGAGCACCTGGGTCTTCCAGCTCGCGCGCCAGCGCCAGTCTTGCAGCAGCGCAAAGCACGTCTGCCCGGCGCCCGGCTGCCCGTCGGGCTGCACCACGTCCAGTTCGTCCAGCCAGTGGCGCCACAACGCGCGCACCTCGCGCAGCAAGGCGATGGCCTGCTGCACACGGTCTTCCAGCAGTTCGGCGCTCGGGATCTCGCCGGCGTCGTCGCTCTTGCCCAGCGGCAGCTGCCCTTTGGAGAAGAAGCCTTCCAGCGCGTCCAGCAGTTCGAGCTTGTTGCGCAGCGAAAGCTCGACGTTGATGCGTTCCACGCCTTCGGTGTACTCGCCCAGCCGATCCAGCGGGATGACCACGTCCTCGTTGATCTTGAAGGCGTTGGTGTGGCGGGCAATCGCCGCGGTGCGCTTGCGGTCCAGCCAAAACTTCTTGCGTGCGTCAGCGCTCACGGCCACGAAGCCTTCGCCACCGCGCGCGTTGGCCAGGCGCACCACCTCACTGGTGGCGCGCGCCACGGCGTCGGCATCGTCTCCCACGATGTCGCCCACCAGCACCATCTTGGGCAAACCGCTGCCGCCGGCGGCTTGCACCCGCTTGCTCTTGGTGGCGTAGCCCACCGCCTTGAGGTAACGGTCGTCCAGGTGCTCCAGCCCGGCGAGCACGGCGCCACCGGGGCGGCGCGCTTCGGCAAACATGAAGTCCTTGATGTCCACGATGCTGGGCACCGCGTCCTTGGGGTTGCCGAAGAACTCCAGGCACACGGTGCGGGTGTGCGCCGGCATGCGGTGCACGATCCAGCGCGCGCTGGTGATCAGGCCATCGCAGCCCTCCTTTTGCACCCCGGGCAGCCCGGCCAGAAACTTGTCAGTGACGTCCTTGCCCAGGCCTTCCTTGCGGAACAAGCGGCCGGGGATGTCCAGGCGCTCGGTGCGCTGCAGCTTCTTGCCGCTGGCATCGAAGTGGCGCAGCTCGAAGCTGGCCACCTCCACGTCGTGGATCTTGCCGAGGTTGTGGTTCAGGCGCACCACCTCCAGCCAGGTGGCCTGCGGCGTGACCATGCGCCAGGACGCCAGGTTGTCCAGCGCCGTGCCCCACAGCACCGCCTTCTTGCCGCCGGCGTTCATGGCGATGTTGCCGCCGATGCAGCTGGCCTCGGCCGAGGTGGGGTCCACCGCGAACACGTAGCCGGCCCGCTCGGCGGCGTCAGCAACGCGCTGCGTGACCACCCCCGCCTCGCTGGTGATGGTGGCCACAGGTCGGTCCAGCCCCGGCAGCTGCACCATCTCCACCTCACCTAGGGCTTCCAGCTTTTCGGTGTTGATGACCGCGCTCTTCCAGGTGAGCGGCACGGCGCCACCGGTGTAGCCCGTGCCACCTCCCCGCGGGATGATGGTCAGGCCCAGCTCGATGCAGCCCTGCACCAGCCCGGCCATCTCAGCCTCGGTGTCGGGCGTGAGCACGATGAAGGGCACTTCCACGCGCCAGTCGGTCGCGTCCGTCACGTGCGACACGCGGCTCAGGCCGTCGAACTTGAGGTTGTCTTTGGCCGTGTGGCGGCCCAGCACCCGACGGGCGGCGCGGCGCAGGTCCCACACGGCGCGGAAGTGGGCGGCGAAGCGGTCCACCGCGGCGCGGGCGGCCACCAACAACTGTTCTACCAGCGCGTCTCGCGCGGCGTCCAGCTCGGGCGTGCGACGCTTTTCCACCTCCGACAGGCGATGGTGCAGCGCGTCGATGAGCATCTGGCGCCGCTTCGGGTTGTCCAGCAGGTCGTCTTCGAGGTAGGGGTTGCGCTGCACCACCCAGATGTCGCCCAGCACCTCGTACAGCATGCGGGCAGAGCGCCCGGTACGGCGCTCGCCACGCAGCTGCTGCAGCAACTCCCAGGCGCGCGCGCCCAGCAAGCGCATCACGATCTCGCGGTCGGAGAACGAGGTGTAGTTGTAGGGGATCTCGCGCAGACGCGGAGCGCCTTCGTCCGCGTCCACGACAGTGGACGGGCCGGTGCCACCGGCAACCTGCAGCGGCAGAGGAGCGTTCATCTTGGTTTCGAGGCCCTGTCGCGCTTCTTCTGCCTTGCGCAGACCAAAGCGGTCGGGTGTCCCTGTGGATTGGTCGGAAATGCTACCGCAGTGCAGCATTCCCAGCGGGCCGTAGGGAAGCGCAAGCCGGGGAAACCACCGAGGCGCGACGTACCCGGAACGTGGGAGAAACGCGGTTGTCACAAATCGTGGGGACAATCGTTTCCACTCGAGAGCCCGGCGATGCCCTGGTGCAGCCCGGGGTTGCATGCCTCAATGCCCAACGGAGAGAACATGAAGATCAAGCAACTTGCATTGGCCATCGGCGCATTGGCCGCCCTCGCCTCCTCACCCGCCCAAGCCCAGGCCCCGGTGGAAATCCAGTGGTGGCACTCCATGAGCGGTCAGCTGGGCGAGTGGATCGGAGGCCTGGCCAAGGGCTTCAACGACAGCCAGAAGGCCTACAAGGTGACCCCCGTCTTCAAGGGCACCTACCCCGAGAGCTTTGCCGCCACCGTGGCCGCCTTCCGTGCCGGCAATGCGCCGCACATCGTGCAGATCTTCGAAGTGGGTACCGCCAGCATGATGGCTGCGAAGGGCGTGGTTGTCCCGGTGGACCAGGTCATGAAGACCGCGGGATTGAAGTTTGACCCCAGCGTGTACGTGCCCGCCGTGGCAGGCTACTACACCGCGCCCAACGGCCAGATGCTGAGCTTCCCCTTCAACAGCTCCACCACGGTGCTGCACTACAACAAGGACGCCTTCAAGGCCGCCGGCCTTGACCCGAACACCCCCCCCAAGACCTGGCCCGAGGTGGCCCGCGCGGCGGCGATGCTGAAGGCGAACGGCCACAAGTGCCCGTTCACCACCGCCTGGCAGAGCTGGACCCAGCTGGAGAGCTTCTCGGCTTGGCACAACGTGGAATTCGCGACTCTTCGGAACGGTTTCGGTGGCACGAAGACACGCCTTAACATGACAACGCCGTTGCACGTGCGCCACATCGAGAACCTAGCGAACATGGCGAAGCAAGGGTTGTTCGTCTACAAGGGCCGCAACAACGCCGCTGATGCCACTTTCCAGTCTGGCGAGTGCGCGATGTACACGGGTTCTTCCGCAGCTTACGGCGGCATCAAGCGCAACCTCAAGGCCGAGGCCGGCATCGGCGCGCTGCCCTACTACCCGGACGTGCCCGGCTCGCCCCAGAACACCGTGATCGGAGGGGCCAGCCTGTGGGCCATCTCGGGCAAGAAGCCCGCAGAATACAAGGCCGTGGCGGCGTTCTACCAGTACCTGTCCAACGCACAGGTGCAGGCCAAGAGCCACCAGGAGACGGGATATTTGCCGATCACCTCCGCGGCCTTCAAGATCACCGAAGACTCGGGCTTTTACAAGAAGAACCCCGGAACCGACGTGAGCGTGACGCAGATGATCCGCAAGACCACGGACAAGTCACGCGGCATCCGGCTGGGCAACTTCGTGCAGATCCGCACCATCATCGACGAGGAACTCGAGCAGGTGTGGGCTGGCAAGAAGAGCGCCAAGGAAGGCCTGGAGGCCATCAAGAAGCGCGGCGATGTCGAGCTGGAGAAGTTCGAGAAGGCGAACAAGGGCTGACGCCCTTTTTCGCCCCGTGAGCTGCGTACGCATCTCACGGTTGGCCGTGCTGGTGCACCCCTCCCAGCCCTCCCCGCCGAGCGGGGAGGGCCGTTCAATTTCAGGCGTTGAGCCCTACCGCACTTGAGCGTCGAAAAGCGCGTCCTCTTCCGAAGCTGGTGGTTGCCCTGGGCGCTGGTGGCGCCGCAGCTGGCCATCGTCACGATCTTCTTTTTCTGGCCAGCGGGGCAGGCCCTGTTCCAGAGCGTGCTGCGGGAAGACGCCTTCGGCACCAGCAGCGAGTTCGTGGGCCTGGAGAACTTCCGCGCGCTGTTCGCTGACGAGACCTATGTGGCCTCGTTCCGCACCACGGCCGTGTTCTCGGCCCTGGTGGCCTTCATCGGCCTGTCCACCTCCTTGCTGCTGGCCGTGATGGCCGATCGGGTGGTGCGCGGCGCTACCGCCTACAAGACCTTGCTGATCTGGCCCTATGCGGTGGCGCCTGCTGTGGCCGGTGTGCTGTGGCTGTTCATGTTCGCGCCTTCCGTGGGGGTGCTGAGCTACGGCCTGCGCGCCATGGGCTTGGACTGGAACCATCTCCTGGACGGCTCCGACGCGATGATCCTCATCGTGCTGGCCGCCGTGTGGAAGCAGATCGCCTACAACTTCCTGTTCTTCCTGGCGGGCCTGCAATCCATCCCCAAGAGCCTGGTGGAAGCCGCCGCCATCGACGGTGCGGGCCCCTGGCGACGGTTCTGGACGGTGCAGTTTCCGCTGCTGACGCCCACCACCTTCTTCCTGCTCGTCATCAACATCATTTACGTCTTCATCGACACCTTTGCCATCGTGGACGCGGCCACCTCGGGCGGCCCCGGCAAGGACACGGCCATCCTGGTCTACAAGGTCTACCACGACGGCTTCAAGGCCATGGACCTGGGCGGCTCAGCGGCTCAGTCGGTGGTGCTGATGGGCATCCTGATCACCCTGACCGTGGTGCAGTTCCGCTATGTTGAGCGGCGTGTGCACTACTGACGGAGCCACCCCCCTATGCAGCAAGGGTCCCACCGGAATGGTTGAGAACCGCCCCGTCGCCACGGTGCTGTCACACCTTGTGCTCGTGCTCGGGGTCATCATCGTCGCGTTCCCCGTCTACATCACGTTTGTGGCCAGCACGCAAACGGCCGAGCAGATCGTGCAGAACGTGCCGATGTCGCTCTGGCCGGGTGATAACTTCCTCAACAGCTACAAGTTCGCGCTGTTCGGCGGGGTCACGGAGTACGGCACGCGCGTACCGCCGGCCGCGCCCATGTTGATGGTCAGCTTGGTCAGCGCCTTGACGATCGCGCTGGGCAAGATCGCCATCTCCCTGTTGTCGGCCTTCGCGGTGGTGTACTTCCGCTTTCCAGGTCGCACCCTGGTGTTCTGGATGATCTTCATCACCCTCATGCTGCCTGTTGAGGTTCGCATCCTGCCCACCTACAAGGTGGTGTCGGACCTGGGGCTGCTCAACACCTATGCCGGTCTGACGGTGCCCTTGATCGCCTCGGCCACCGCCACCTTCCTCTTCCGGCAGTTCTTCCTGACCATTCCGGATGAGTTGGTGGAGGCTGCCCGCATCGACGGCGCCGGCCCGATGAAGTTCTTCAAGGACGTACTGCTACCGCTGTCAACCACCTCGATTGCGGCGCTGTTCGTCATCCAGTTCATCTACGGCTGGAACCAGTACCTCTGGCCGCTGCTGATGACCACAGACGAGAACATGTACCCCGTGGTGATGGGCATCAAGCGCATGATTTCCGGGGGTGATGCCGCCACCGAATGGAATGCGGTGATGGCCACGGCCATGCTCGCGATGATTCCACCCGCCCTGGTCGTGCTGCTCATGCAGAAGTGGTTCGTCAAGGGCCTGGTGGACTCTGACAAGTAGTGCTCTGGCGCTGAAGCTTCCTGCGTCCAAGCCGCAACATCCATACACCGTTCCGATCTCCCCTCCAAGAAGGCCAGCGTTTCCATGGGTTCCATTGCTCTGCGCCGCGTCGAAAAGACCTACGGCTTCGGCCCCAAGGCCGTCAAGGCCATCCACGGTGTGGATGCCGAGATCGGTGACGGTGAATTCGTCGTGATCGTGGGCCCCTCGGGTTGTGGCAAGAGCACGCTGCTGCGCATGGTGGCCGGGCTGGAGGAGATCACGGGCGGCGAAATCTCCATCGGCCCTCGTGTGGTGAACCGCCTCGAGCCGGCCGAGCGCGACATCGCCATGGTCTTCCAGAACTACGCGCTGTACCCGCACATGACGGTGTACGACAACATGGCCTACGGCCTGCGCAACGCCAAGGTGCCCAAAGACGAAATCGAGCGCCGCGTGCAGAAGGCCGCGGGCATCCTCGAACTCGGCGGGCTGCTGGAGCGCAAGCCCCGCCAATTGTCAGGCGGGCAGCGCCAGCGGGTGGCCATGGGCCGGGCCATCGTGCGCCAGCCGCAGGTCTTCCTCTTCGACGAGCCGCTGTCCAACCTGGACGCCAAGCTGCGCGCGCAGACCCGGCTGGAGATCCAGAAGCTGCACCGCGAGCTGGGCATCACCTCGCTGTTCGTCACACACGACCAGGTGGAGGCCATGACGCTGGCCCAGCGCATGATCGTGATGAACGCTGGCCGCATTGAGCAGATCGGCACACCCGAGCAGGTCTACGGTGCTCCCGCCACCACCTTCGTGGCCAGTTTCATCGGCTCGCCGCCCATGAACCTTCTGAGCGGGGTGGCCACGGCGTCGGGCTTTGAGGTGGGAGGTCAGTTGCTGCCCCTGCCGGGCGCAGCGCCGCGGCTGGGGCCGCTGACCCTGGGCCTGCGCCCGGAGCACACCGAGCCGGGCGCCGCGGGCGACCCGGCCTGCTGGCCGCTGCGCGTGGAGGTGGTCGAAATGCTGGGCGCCGAGCGCCTGGTGCACGGGCATCTGGCGGGCGCAGCCTTCACCCTGCGCATTGACGGCACGCTGACCCCGCCAACCCATGGGCAGACGCTGCACCTGCGCGTGCCTGCTGAGCGAGTGCACTGGTTTGACCCGTCCACGGGCCAGCGCGTCGAGGCGGCCTGATGAGTCCCGCCTCCTGGCTCCTGCCCTTTTGGATCGCGCACCGCGGCGCCGGCAAGCTGGCACCCGAGAACACCCTGGCCGCGTTCCGGCTGGGTGCCGCGCACGGCTACCGCGCCTTCGAGTGTGACGTGAAGCTGAGCGCTGACGACGTGCCCTTCCTGCTCCACGACGCCACGCTGCAGCGCACCACGGCATCGGAAGGGGTGGCGGGGAACCTGCCCTGGTCAACACTGGCGCTCGTCGACGCCGGCGGCTGGCACAGCCGAGCCTATGCCGGTGAACCCCTGCCGAGCTTGAGCGCCCTGGCTGCCTACATGCGCGCCAACGCCTTCGCGCTGGACCTGGAGATCAAGCCCACGCCCGGCACCGAGCACCACACCGGCCAGGTGGTGGGCCGTGAGGCCGCCCGGCTGTGGGCCGGCGCTGACGCGCCACCGCTGCTGTTCAGCTCCTTCCGGCCCGAGGCCCTGGCGGGCGCACGGGAGACCGCACCGCACATCCCCCGCGCACTGCTGCTGGACACGCTTTGGCCGGACTGGCTGACCATGGCACAGCAACTCGCCTGCGTAGCCGTCATCACCAACTACAACGTCATGTCGGCCCAGACCCTGGCCCAGATCCATGAGGCCGGCATGCGCGGCTTGGTCTACACCGTGAACGACCCGGCCACCGCGGCCTGGCTGCAATCCATCGGCATCGACGGCATCATCACCGACGCGGTAGACCGGTTCTCTCCGGCCGGCTGAACGGCGACGCTTCAGCGAGAGACCGCATCCACTTCCAGAGGAGGGGGTGCGCCGTGCGCCGGCCCGTGGTCGGCGGGCGTCGGAAGCACCTTGACGTCACGTATCAACGGCACGCGCCACCAAATGATGAGTGCGAGCAGGAGCGACCCTGCGCCCGCCACCGCCAGGGGAACACGCAAGCCCGCATGCTCACCCATCCATCCGCCGAACAAGGCACCCGGCCCGGCGGGCAGCAGCATCAACCAGCGCATCGTGCTGGTCATACGGCCCAGCAGCGGCGTGGGGGTGATGGCCTGACGCAGCGAGAGGAAGTTGATGAAGATCATCACGGCGCCCAGGCCGAAGCAGGTGAGCATGCCGGCAAAGAACCAGAAACCTGCCGCAGCGGGTGCAAGGCTGAAGGCCACCCAGCCCACACCGGTGATGGCAATGCCCAGCAGCATGCAAGGGCCGGGGCCGATGCGCTGTGACAGGCGCTTGCCAAAGACGCTGGCTGCCACCGTGCCCACGCCCAGGCCCACGAAGCTCAGCCCCACATCCTGCTCGGACAGGCCCAACGTGCGGGTGGCCAACAGGATCTGCACCACCACCGCGCCGTGGTGGAAGAACTGCCAGATCCCCAGCATGGCGGCCATGGCCCACAGCAGGGGCGTGCGCAACACGAACTGCAGACCCTCTCTGAGTTGAGGCCAGAACCCCTGGCTCGACGGCGGCGCGAGGACCTCCCGCACCTTCAACCCGCGAAGAATGACCACCGATCCCAGCAGCATCAAGGCGTTCAACAGCAGGGCTATCGGCGCCCCCACGGCCTTGATCAGGGCACCTGCCAGGCCTGGGCCCACGACTTCGGCCCCCGAACTGGCGAGTGCGTTCTTGGAATGCGCCTCCACCAGGCGCTCGCGGCCCACCACTTGGGTGAGCACGATCTGCGAGGCCGAGCCCGCCACCACGTGCACCGAGCCGAGCACGAACCCCACGGCATACAGCCAGGGCATGCCCAACCAGCCCATCCACCAGGCCAGCGGCACGCTGGCCAGCACCAGCGCCAGCATGGCCTCGCCGGCCACGTAGATGGGCAGCTTGCGCACGCGGTCCAGCCACACGCCGCAGGGCAGCGACAGCAGCATGAACGGCGCCAGCTCGGCGGCAGTGAGCAACCCCATCTGGGTGGGTGTGGCCTGCAAGAGCACAGCCGCGGTCAGCGGCAGGGCCAGCATGCTGATCTGCCCACCCAATGAGCTCATGAGGATGGACACGAACAGCCGCCGGTAGGTCGACTGCCGCAGCAGATCGTCAGGTGGCAAGGTCAGTCGATCGCGCCAACTCCGGAAGAATCCGCGCGCTGGCGCAGATACCTGCGCGGTGCCACGGTCCGACACCGCGCGGTGAGCGGGACGTTGCGTGCCGGTGTCGTCTTGCGTGATCAACCTGCCAGAACCCGGCGTCTGGGAGTTCTCGGGCTCCCGCATCAGCTCCGGTAGTCGGCGTTGATGCTCACGTAGTCGTGCGACAGGTCACAGGTCCACACCGTGGCATGGGCCGGGCCGCGGTGGAGGTCCACCCGCACCGTGATCTCGGTTTGCTTCATCACCCGCTGGCCGTGCTCTTCACGGTAGTCAG
>Ga0315901_10010754_pt1 | contig 10370 bp, 9 predicted proteins | sample LakEriMetagenome_10_FD_203761 | JGI IMG/M metagenome (GOLD analysis project Ga0315901, IMG submission 203761) | Freshwater fungal communities from buoy surface, Lake Erie, Ohio, United States - Buoy 2 MA116 | ecosystem: Environmental > Aquatic > Freshwater > Lake | place: USA: Lake Erie, Ohio... | reverse complement strand
AATCTTTGGCGAGTCAAGTTTTTTCTCCATTATTTCCTGTTTATAAAAACCACCAAGCAGGGATCCAGGACGACTGCGGAAACGGATACAGATATTGTTGCCGTGCACGAGCGTCTGTCTCTATATTCATGTCATGTCCCGCTTCGTGATCGACAAGATGACCGTGACTGAACAAGCAGAAGGGGCTTCATGCCCAGGTTGATCGGTTGTGATTTCGGTGCTCCGCGCCGGGCGGGCGACCAAGCCAGGAAGATCATCGCGATCGAAGCGATCGAAATCGACACCGGGCATTATGCGATCGAAACCTCCGGGTTCAATGCGCGGCTCGCGCATTGGCCGAACGATCGGCCCGGTTGGACAATACCAGCCCTTCGAGATTGGCTCCTCTGCGACCGAACCGTGCAAGTGGCCGCCTTCGATTTTCCCTTTTCGGTGCCATTGAGCCTGTTGCAGTCGGCCAAGTTCGCGGGCCGGATGCAGGTTTCGGAACCGTTTCGAAACAGAGATGCGTGGGCGAAATTCGTTGCGAGTCGGCTGGCGCTGACATTCACGCGAGAGGGCCCAAGCGGTGAAATGGCGGATTTGGCCGCTTTCGAACCTTGGCGCGATACGGTGCTATGGGAACGCAGGTCATGCGATATCGCCACCAAGGCTTGTCCGCCACTCAAGCATATTGGCCAGAACGTGTTCGCCATGACCCTCGCTGGGACAGCGTTTCTCGAGGCGTTGCAATCTGCCGGATATGAGGTCCTCTTAGGCCAAACCGTTTCCGAGAGGAGTCCTGTTCTGTTCGAAACCTACCCAAGTCTCGTCGCGCGCCAGATCGGGTTTGACGGAAGCTACAAGAAAGAACCGGTTCGCTGCTTGCAATCCGCAGTCTCGTATCTAGCACGTCAACGAATTCGGCTCGATTTTGCACCGGAGATCCGGACGTTTTGCGAGTCGTATCGATCGGGCGGGAAAGCCGCAGACCCCGACGGAGCCGATGCGTTTCTTTGCCTCGTTGCCGCGATCTGCTATCGGAACGGGCTCGCAGAAGTTATCTATGGCGATGCGCCACCTGATCAACGAGCCCAAGAAGGCGGGATCGTCGCGCCGTCGTGATCATCAGCCGCTGGGCGTCGCAGATACGCCTGTGGTGGCTTCAATTCCGGATTATTTTTGGCATTCGCGGCAGTTGCCGCTTGGGACGACGGCGCCGCCGTAGGGAGACGGCCCCGAGGGTGCGTAGGTGGGAGCACTCGGTGGAGCGGCATAGGTTACCGGCGGCGCGGCGGTACTCGCCATGCTCGAAGCTGGGTAGACGGGATTGGCGGTTGGAACCGCAGCGAGTCCGGTCGGCGGGACACCGTAGCTCGTGGGTGGAACACCGTAGCTCGGTGGCAGAACCATCGGCGAGTAGACACCGGGTCGTGGCTGGGCGAAGTGGCACATCCCCCAGTTATCGCATTTCCATCGTTCCATTTGCTGCATGCACTGGCATCCTGGAAGAGCCACGATAGCGACCGAAGCGAGACTGAGCCAAACAGAGCGCATGATGGACCGAGATATGAGTTGAGGGCCGGATGACAGACAACGCAACTGCCGGAGTATGCCCTCCTGGCGGCGCTCAAGTCAGCTCAACCCTGCAACTTTGCGCGGAACGATCCTGCTCCGCAATCGATTATGACGGTCCTAACGAACGCGATCGACCGTTTGTTCGCCGTTTAGCCTGGTGTTAGAGGAGGCGGGGGCAATTGCAAGGCCGAGGGCTGCGGCGTGATCGATTGCTCATAATGCTTCAGCAGTCCATATACCGACTGGAACTCGGGGCGGGATGACAGGGACGTGAACCGCGGGTCGCGTGCAACCGAATCGTACCGAGCCACGATCTCACGAATCGCGGCGGGATCCGCAGGGGCGCCGCCGATAAACATCCAGGCGGGCAGGCCGAGGTAATTTTTCCACGACTCGTCCAGCAGATCGAACAGCCGCGGGGCCAGTTGAACCAGTTGGCCTCGCACCACTTCCGATTCGCTCGCTCCGACTTGTTGAACGGACGCAGGACTGGAGACGCCCCCCTTGAGAATCGTTTCGGCATAGCGAGCGACCGATTCGGTCAATTGCTGCGCAGCCGCGGGGACGTTAGGCGTCTGTTGAACGGCGGTGATGCCGTAGTAAGAACCGGTGGCCAAGCGATCGACTTGAATAACCGAACCATCGATCGCCACCCCGGCGAACAAACCACGACTGCGAGAGTAGGTGTAGATCTCGGCCTGTAGCTGGCCGTCGGTAGCGACCCCGCCTTGGCGCCCGACGGGACCTGCGGCGGCGGCCACGTCAGCACCCAACGTTAATTTTCCATTGAGCACCCCTTGGATACTCTTCGGGGATTTGAAGACCAGGATGATATCCGAGGATTGCACGCCAGCTTGCCATCCGACGTTGCCACCAGTAAGGGTGATGAAGACCGGCGCATGCCATGTTCCGTTTGGTTCACGGATCAGAAGAACACCGCGGCCGAATCGGGCACCGACAATGAACCCACCTTTGACGACATTGGGGATGATGGCGACCCCGTGAGCATCGGTCAGGAGTGCTTGCGGGATGCGAGCTAGAGCTTTCTCCATCGTCTCGTCGAGCAGTTGCTTTGACTGAACGACTGCTTGCTCCTGCCAAGATTGGCCATAGCAAGGGATCGACAGGGCCACGAACCACAGGGTTGCCCAACCAAGCCATCCCAATCGAACCATCCATTCGTTCCGCATTGCTCTCTCCCTCATGTTGCTGTTCTCCTTTGGGGACGCACGATACAGAGGATGGGCAATCTGGGTAAAGGGCAGTTTGCCGGATTGCCCAAAAGGGCTATCGCCGATTGCCCAAATCGACAAAGCAGACCATCGAGGGGTTGCCGACCGGCACATATTGGCCCGTGAAGCGGAGCGAGCCGGTTGCGACATCGACTTCGAACACCGCAACATGGTCGGCCCGTTGATTGCAGCAATAGAGAAAGCGACCGGTCGGATCGAACGCGAACGAACGCGGATAATCACCACGCGTCCATTCTTCGCCGACATAGGCCAGTTGGCCTCCAGCGTCGACCGAGAAAATACCGATGCTGTCGTGCAGTCGATTCCCGGCGTAAACAAAACGGCCATCGTTCGAGAAGAGGACTTCGGAGCAGAAGTTGCTGCCGGCATAGCCCGGAGGGAGGGTTGAAATCGTTTGCTTGGGCGCGAGGTTGCCGGTGGCAGGATCGTAGTCGAAGCGAACCAAGGTCGAGCCTTCTTCCTGGATCGACACCATCCACTTGCCGTTGGGATGGAAGTGGAAGTGGCGAGGGCCGTCACCGGGCGGCAACGACACATAAGGCTGCGCTGCGGGTGATAGTTTTCCGGTTTGGCTATCGAATGCCCAGACGTAGATTCGATCCAAACCCAGATCGACATGGATCACAAAGCGACCCGATGGATCGGATTCGATCATGTGTGCGTGGGTGCGGTCGTGACCGCTGATCGCGAAACTGCCGCGCGGTGCGTTGGTCGCTCGCGTGGGACCGATCGCGCCTTCGTCTTGGATCGTCTGGATCGGCTCGCCCAGGCGACCATCGGCGAGAATGGGAACGACCGAGATCGAGCCTCCAAAGTAGTTCGCGACCAACAGGTAGCGTTGCGATGGGTGGACCGAGACGTACGTCGGGCCGGCGCCTCCGGCGCGAACGGTATTGAGGATCTTCAACTCGCCCGTGTCCTGATCGATGGCAAACGCGCTGAGACTCCCTTCGCGTTGGTCGCCCACGCGATCGGTTTCATTCGCGGAGTAAAGGTGTGTGCCTGCGCGATTGGCCGCCAGGCAACTAGGGCTCGTCCCCAGATCGAATGTTCCCCTGGGAGTCAACGTGCCATCGCCCCGATCCACTTGAAAGAGGTGAATGCCGCGACCATTGCCGGGAGGCAAGTCGACTTGGGTAGGAAGGACATCCTTCAACGGCGAACTGAATGTTCCGATATATGCCATGAGGGGGCGATCGCGATGCATCGACCAACTGCGGTTAGTTCCCAACCAAGCCATCGCGCCGGCGGTCAGGGCAGCGGAGGGAATGAATCGTCGACGGTGCATCATGACTTTACCTGCCAGGTCGTTCCGGCCTTGCCATCCTGGATTAGAACCCCGATGGCTTGCAGACCGTCCCGGACGGCATCGGAGGTCGCGAAGTCGCGGCGGACTCGGGCCTCGGCCCGGAGTTTGATGATCAGTTCCATCAATTCGCCGACGAGTTTCCCTGAGGAATCGTCGCTAGTCCCCTTGGGGACCGGTTTGAGGAAGATTCCGAGCAGCGCTGCCAATTCGCGAAGGATCTGCATTCCGTACTGCAGCATTTCGATAGCCGGGGCCTCCTTCTTTTCCTCGAGGGATTGGCTGTCGATGAAACGGTTCAGGGCCCGGGCCATTTCGAAAAGGTCGGCGGTAGCGCCGCCGGTGTTGAAGTCATCGTCCATTTTGGACAGGAACGATTCGCGGAGAGCTGCCAACTCGGTCGAGAGCGGGTTTGCTTCCTTGGGCGGGTGGAACTGCGACCGGTGTGTGGCGTACGGGAGCTCGTAAAACGATCGGCCCGAAATGCGATAAAAACGCTCGAACAATCGATAGAACGCTTCGAGGGCGGTGCCAGCTTCGAGGAGCGGTTCATCGCCGAAGATCGTCGTGGAGCGATAATGGGATCGGAGCAGGAAGAATCGAATCCGCTCGCCGGTGTGCCGGGCGATGAGCGAGGCTAGGCCACCGGCTCCTTTGCTGCGCGAGATTTTGCCCGAGACATCGTCCGAGCCCTCCTCGCGTTCGGAGCGTCCACCTACCTTTCCGGTTTCGGTCGAAGCTCGCATCAAACCGTTGTGCATCCAGTAGCGGACCATGGGCTGGCCGTGGCAACATCGGCTTTGCGCCAGTTCGTTTTCATGGTGGGGGAAGACCAAATCGAGGCCACCACCGTGAATGTCGAAGGTCTTGCCTAGGATACCGCGGCTCATGGCCGAGCATTCGATATGCCAGCCAGGGCGTCCGTCTCCCCACGGGCTCGGCCAGCTCGGTTCCCCCGGCTTCGCCGCTTTCCACAGGGCAAAGTCACCCGATGAGCGTTTTCGGGAGGCAGCCCCTCCCCCCTCGCCTTGCTGTTCGTCGGCCGATCGGTTGCTCAATCGCCCGTATTCCGGGTCCTTCGCGACGTCGAAGAAGACATCGCCACCGCTTTCGTAGGCGTACCCCCGTTGGATGAGTTCTTCGATAAAGGCGATGATTTCGTCGATGCTGTCGGTGGCTCGCGGCATGCGATCAATTTGGTCCACGCCCAGCGACTGCAAATTCGACAGGTAGTCGGCCGTCATTTGAGTCGCCAACTGGAACATCGAGATTCTGCGTTGCTGCGACCGCTGGATCAGTTTGTCGTCGACATCCGTGATATTGACTACCCAGGTGACCGCGTAGCCGCAGTAGGTCAAGTAGCGTTTGACCGTGTCGAAAATGACCGGCCCAACCATGTGCCCGATGTGGGCTTCGGCGTACACCGTCGGCCCGCATAAATACATTCCGACGCAACCCGGATGGATCGTCTCCAAAGGCTCCTTGGTCTTGGTGAGTGTGTTATAGACTCGGATCGGGTAGGCAGGTGGGGAGTCAGGCATAGTTATTGTCAAACAACACCGGAGGAAATGAACACACGCAGATCAATAATGAGTAAGATACAGTGGTCGGGGCAAGGTAGCGACTGGCTAAGAAGGCGTCCATCGCAATCCCGTTCAGGGCCTATAAGAAATCCTGCAGAAGATGGCAGTTCAATGACCTACGACATACGAATTGAAGCCGCCGGGGTTACCGACCGTGGGTCTGTCCGAGCCGACAATCAAGATCAATTCTTTGTCGCGGAACTTACCCGATGCTTGAACACGATCTCCAGCTCTCTTGCGCTCCAGGAGGGAACCCAACTCAACGGCGCGACTCTCGGTCATTTGCTGATGGTTGCCGATGGTATGGGGGGGCATTCCGCCGGCGTGGAAGCAAGTCGACTGGCGGTGCAGTATTTCATCGCATCCATTTTGAATCGTATTCGTTGGCTATCGCCCAAATCCAATCCCGATGAATCCGCACTCATCGAGGATCTCAAATTGATTTTGAACCAATCCCACCGTGAGATCAAACGCCAATCCGAGCTCGATCCGGATCTGACCGGGATGGGAACGACCTTCACCATGGCCTATGTGATTTGGCCTCGGATGCACATTGTTCACGCCGGCGACACGCGATGCTACTTGTTTCGTCAAGGGAAGTTGCAGCTGCTCACAAGCGACCATACGGTCGCCGAGCAACTGATGAAGTCGGGAAGGTTGCAACCCGACTCGACCCAGCGTTCGCCTTGGTCCAATGTGCTGGTAAACGCCCTGGGCGCAGACGCCGATGCCGTCCAAGCCGAGATTTCTGCCGTCGAATTGGTGGACCAAGACATCGTCCTGATGTGCAGCGACGGGCTCAACAAGCATGTCGAAGATCTGCAGATCCAAAACACGATCATTCAGAATCCAGAGCCGCAGGCATTGTGCCAAGCGCTTGTTGAACAGGCCAAAACTGCTGGCGGAACCGATAACGTTACGGTCGTGGCCGCGCGATGGCGGCGAGCATCGCAAGGAGATGGGATGCCGATCTATCAATCGATCCGAAACACGTCATCTTTGTTTCGAGAGATCGCATCCCCATCGGAAGAACTTGAAACGCACGAGCTGTCATCTGAAAATCGCTCGCAGCTCGACCTCTCCGATGCCCCAACCCGACCCATCCATGTTGACGACCTGAGGCATCCGTGAAATGCACGCCGCCATTTCCAATGCATTGTTTCTTCCTACCTTTGCGTGGAATTATTGCCTTGCACGGGTCCTTCGACAGCGCCGATGGTGGGACGAGGTAACCCCTCACGTCTTTCTTGGAGCCCTCCCTTTGCGACGGGATGTTCCCAAACTGGCCCAACTCGGGGTTCGCGGGGTAATCAATCTGTGCCGGGAATACCGCGGCCCGCTCCGGGAATATCGAAAATTTGGGATCGTGCAACTGTGGCTGCCGACCGTCGATTTCAACCCTCCAAGCGTGTCGGATATCGCACAGGGAGTGAAATTCCTGGACGATATGACAGGGCACGGAAAAAAGGTCTACGTCCACTGCAAAGCCGGACGCGCCCGGAGTGCGACCGTTGTCTTGTGCTGGCTGGTCCATTCCTGCGGAATGACGCCCGAGCAAGCACAAGCTCACCTCCTTCGCGTTCGCCCGCACGTCCACGCTCGGTTGCTCGAACGCCAAGCGGTTCAGGCTTTTCTGAAACTCTCCGAAAACGGCGGCGGAAATCGCACATCCCAGCCCGAAACGTAAGTGAGGGAAGGAGTTACGACACTGGAGAGATTTTCTTCCGTGCTTCCCTTGCTGACGCTTCGGGTTAGAAAAAAACCCGGGGAATCAGGTTTACCAGGCTCGAAATGGCCCGATTCCTGGGTTTCCAAGCCTAATCCAGCGGTTCTCGGACCCATCCCCGCCCAATCCGCAGGACTGGTTTTTCCGAAAAAATCAACCGCATGGAACTTCTTGAGGAAATCCTACTCTAAAGTTCGGAAAAATCGGATTGGGCAGTACGCGTGGTAAACTCGCGCGCCAAATGGAGTTGATTTGGCAAACTGGGGGACCTGCGCAAGAAGTGCATTGCATTCGAGCCTCCGTCCAACTAATTTCAGTCCTACGGAATTGGCATTCGTGGGATTTCCCGGCCGGTATCCTATCACCCCCCTTCCTTTTCGTTTTAAGGTGGAAGAACCAATGACTGTTTCCCCAGTTCAAAAGCTTCGCGACGTTAATGGGAGTAAGAAGAAGTGCAAAAAGCAATTCCTTCGCATGATTCGCATGGAGCAACTGGAACGACGCGAGTTGATGGCGGGTGATCTTCTCCCCTTCCACAATTACATCTATCCGAACGATGTCAATGGCGACTTTCGAATCAGTCCGCTCGATGCGTTGGTGGTGATCAACGAACTGAATGCTTCCGGTCCAGGTTCGCTCGCGGACAAGCCGAAACCGGAAAATTTTAACAGGAACATCGACGTCGATGGCGACAACGCCCTCAGTCCGTTGGACGTATTGTCGGTGATCAACGTATTGAATTCCGGCGAAGGCGAGTTGCCACCTGCGGTCGGGGTCAAGTACGAGTTTCGTCAAGTGAATGCGGATGGCACGGTCGGGGCTGTGATTCCCGACCAAAACACTGCGACTTCTGAACCGGACGCGATTATCGGAACCGGGGAACGCATCATCGTCCGCACAACGATGACCGATTTGCGTCGTCCCGCGACGCACGGTGGTGCAACGCCTCAGGGAGTCTTCAGTGCATACCACGATCTCAACTTCACAAACGCGGATGGATCGGCGGCCGAGAAACTGCAATTGCAATGGGGCGAATTCAACCGGCTGACGCTCAGCCAGAGCATCACTGGCGGAAGCTTTACGCTCCGATACGGGACCCAAACAACAGCGGCGATCGCGCCGGTGTTCGACGAATTTGGCGTCTTGGATAACGAGGCGACCCGTAGCCTTATCCAAACTCGGCTAGCGGCGCTGTTCGGTGCCAATAACGTGCGTGTTGCTTTTGTCGAAGCACCGAACACCAGCAAGCCGGACTACGCGATCAACTTCATTGGTACGCTCGCACGCACGGACATCACGCCCGAGGGAGTCGTGGCGAGTGACAATCTGACCGGGGGTACGGGAGCCCGTGTTACGCTGACGACTCGAGTAAATCCCTCCCCTGTCCAGGATGAGGTGGCTCGTGCCGCGATAAACCATGACGTCGATAATGGAACCACAACGACGGGAACCGGAACCGTCGATAACCCACGTTATACCAGCGGTAGGTCTGGATCGCTGCTGGACTTCGACCCTCTCACTCCCGCGAAACGGACCCTCAGCAGATTGGGTGGCTTTGCGAATGTAATAGTCCCACTACGCCCTCAAGTGGCGACGCTCTACCTCGGGATCGTGGATACGCTATTCGTTGGGGCACAGGCTGGGCTTGTTAACCTGAACGGAACGATCATTCCTCCGCCTACAGGAGAGAGTGGGACCAATCTCGGGATCTCGTTGTTTGAGGCTGACGAGGTTTACCTGACGGCCTCCCAAGTCGTGCTGCCATCCGGGACGATTACCATCCGCGATCGACTGACCGCAATCAATGATGTTGGGTCCGTCGCTGAAGATAGTGGCAGTACGACTCTTACTGTCGGCGCCAACGACGTCGAAGTCGATAATCGTCCCTTCGGAATTATCAGCGTCACCCAACCCACCAATGGGGCAGGTACCGTTTCGATCGGGACGGGAACCAACCCCAAGAACGTGGTCTTCACGCCGGCAGCGGATTATTTCGGCCCATCGACGTTCACCTACATCATCGAAAGCGATCGAGGCGATCGTGCGACGGGAACCGTAACGCTCGACGTCACCCCGGTGAACGATCCACCGGTGATTCTGGATGTCACGTACGACGCGACCGAAGATCAGACAACTCCCTTGGTCATCGCCCCGACCAGCATTTTCTCGCCAGGTCCCGCCAATGAGTCCAGCCAGACGTTGTCATTGGCAATTGTGACCGCACCGCCTTCCTCCCAAGGTACCGCGACGATCAATACGACCACGGGTAGTCTCGAATTTCTCCCGGCGGCAGATTTCTTTGGCCTCGTGAATATCATCGTGCGAGGAACCGATAGCGGGCCCAACAGCCCGGCTCCGAACTCGAACAGCACGCTCGCGACCTTGACCATTACCGTCGCCGGAGTGAACGACGCTCCGGTAATCGTCGGAACTACCTTCAGCATGCTTGAGGATGCGACGGCGCCCTTGGTGATCACACCCGCTCAATTGTTTACCCCAGGACCTGCCAACGAATCGAGCCAAACCGTTACCTTGGCGATTCTCTCCGGTCCCACGACGGCTCAAGGTACCGCCAATATTTCCGGCGGTTCGCTCCGCTTTGTTCCGGCCGCTGATTTCTTCGGCCAGGTGGTCATGACGGTTCGAGGAACCGATAACGGCACTCCTGCTGCATCGACCGATTCGACCATCACGATCAACGTTACCAACGTGAATGATCCGCCGATTGCCGTGAACGATGCATTCAGCGTGATCGCCCTGGGCGACCCGAACTCGCTCAATGTACTCGCCAACGACTTGCCAGGGCCTGGCGGTGAACCGGGTACCATTTCGGTGGTTTCGGTTACGGGAGTCACTCCAGCCACCTCCGGCACCGTCCAAGTTGCTGCAGGCGGCACCGGTGTCGTGTTTACTCCTTCGACATCGCCAGCTGTCTTCGGTACCAC
>Ga0315901_10010752_pt1 | contig 10372 bp, 13 predicted proteins | sample LakEriMetagenome_10_FD_203761 | JGI IMG/M metagenome (GOLD analysis project Ga0315901, IMG submission 203761) | Freshwater fungal communities from buoy surface, Lake Erie, Ohio, United States - Buoy 2 MA116 | ecosystem: Environmental > Aquatic > Freshwater > Lake | place: USA: Lake Erie, Ohio... | reverse complement strand
CCCCAAGACCTCAGCGATCGAGTTTTCATCGGCTTTGTGGATTTGCTCGGCTGACGCCATGTCGGATTGTTTCATCGCTGTTTGCGGATCTTTTAGACCATTACCAGTAAGAATACAGACCGCAACGCTCTCAGGAATGATTTGTCCAGCGTGCGCTGACTTGATCAAACCCGCTACAGAAGCGGCTGACGCAGGCTCGCAAGCCAGTCCCTCTTGCTGATGAATAATACGGTAGGCGCTGAGCATCTCTTCATCGCTGACCATATCAATAAGTCCGCGCGATTCATCGCGCGCTGATAAAGCTTGCTTCCAGCTTGCTGGATTGCCGATCCTGATTGCTGTTCCGACGGTTTCGGGCTTCTCTACGACATGACCTCTAACGATAGGAGCGGCTCCCTCAGCTTGATAGCCATACATACGCGGGCGATCTTTTGGGTTACGCACATAATCACTAAAACCCGCCCAGTAAGCGGTAATATTGCCGGCATTACCGACAGGAATACACAAATAATCAGGAGCAGATCCAAGCTCATCACAAATCTCATAAGCACCAGTTTTTTGACCCTGGATTCTAAAAGGGTTTACAGAGTTTACAAGCTCGATTGGGTACTTTTCTGTTAGCGAGCGCACTATCTCCAAAGCCTTATCAAAATTGCCTTCTATCTGGATTACTTTAGCTCCATAAATCATCGCTTGTGACAATTTACCAAGCGCCACATAGCCCGCTGGGATAATTACGAAGCAATCCATCTCATAGCCTAAGGCGCGCGCTCGAGCTGAATAAGCCGCGGCTGAAGCGCTGGTGTTACCAGTACTAGCACAAATAATTTTTGTAGCGCCCTTCTCGACTGCTTTTGAGACGGCCATCGTCATACCACGATCTTTAAAAGAGCCTGATGGGTTGAGCCCTTCCATTTTTAGATAGACTTTTAGCCCGGGGACTTTGCAGAGTTTTGCAATATAAGGAGCGGGTACAAGAGCAGTATTACCCTCATTTAGGGATATAATCGGGGTCTGATTGTTGACTGGCAGGAATTGAGAATATTTAAGAATAGTACCTTGGTAAACCATACTAATAAAATGATACAATAATGCAGCGAGGATAAAGATATTATGCAAATCGCCAAAAAAAATCGTAATTCCATCCAACAACCTGATTTTAGTGTCTCAAAAGTAAACCAAGAAAGAGCCACAAAATTATTTGATAATTTTATGAACGCAACCAAGCGTACTATCGAAAAAAATATTTCTGAGTTCTCGACTCTATCTGCCATAAAACGTCTCCTAAAAGGCTCCAAAAACGACCCTACGGACGCGCAGATCCTCGAAGTTATCAAAAGACTCGACCGCGATAAAATAAACTCCCAAATCGCCATCCAGATCTCTGAGTTTTGCCAAATAAAAGCTCAAAACCTCCAAAAAATCACTCTTCTTAAGCTTATTCCGTTTTTTATTGGTAGCCTCGGGCTTTTGGTACTAGGTACTTTGACCTTGACTGTAAAGCCGCTTAGCTTACAAAATCCAGAAATCTACAAGTTTTTAATACCTATGATATGTTTTATTCCTCTTTTTGTTTGGGGAATTGCTCGCCGTAAATCAGCAAAGCTCGACATGATTTCTATAAATGTCGTTTTGCAGGGCGCGACAGCCTACGCTTCAGCAAAGATGCAGGGTAAAGGGCAAATCGCCGCTATGCAAAATCTCGATGAGATGAGAAGAAAAGCTAAATCTATGGAAAAAAAACAAAAAGACACAAAAAAGAAATAGCTTGAAAAAGAATTTTTTTAGTAGCACAAAAACCAAAATCCTTGGAATCATCCTCTTGATTGCTTTTGATCAGTGGTCTAAATCTTGGGTGAGAGTTAATCTAATTGATAATCCCATGGTCTTAATAAATAATCTGATCGAACTCAATTACCAAAAAAACACCGGTATCGCTTTTAGTCTTCTAAATGATAGTGCTTTGGTTTTGACCTTGGTAAATTCCAGTATTATAGGGGGTTTGATTGTGTGGCTCATTAGCCAAAAAAAACTTTCGTGGATTTTTGTATTTGTGATAGCTGGCGGGATTGGAAATCTTATCGATCGTTACACGCTTGGCTTTGTGGTCGATTTTATAAACCCACTTTTTATAGACTTCGCCGTTTTTAACATTGCTGATGTCTATCTCAATATTGGAGCGGGTTTAATGCTAATAAGGATATTTATTCTACGTGAAAAAACTCTTATTTAACATAGACGAAACCCAATCAGGCACTCGCTTAGACGCTTTTTTGGCAAGTATCCCCTCTGAGGAAATTTCTAGATCTTTTGCTAAGACTTTGATTGAGGAAGGGAGAGTACTGGTTAATGATAAACCTACCAAGGTAAGCCACAAGCTAAAAGCCCAGGATCAAGTCAGTGTCGATATCCCAGAGCCCAAAGCACTTGAATTAACTCCTGAGAATATCCCTCTTGATATCGTTTATGAAGATGATGATCTCATGGTAATCAATAAACAAATCGGACTGGTCACGCACCCAGCGCCAGGCAATTACACTGGCACATTAGTTAATGCTGTGCTCTATCACGCTCAGAGTACGGGCTGCAGACTCTCTGATATAAATGGTGTTCTTAGACCAGGCATAGTGCACAGACTTGATAAAGATACTAGTGGCTTGATTCTAGTCGCCAAATCTAATATCGCGCATAAATCTCTAGCCGAGCAAATCCAGTCTAGGACTTGCTCTCGCATTTACCTAGCTCTAGTGCAGGGCTATGTAAAAAACGAAAAAGGCACTATCGATAAGCCCATCGGAAGGCATCCAAGCGAAAGACATCGTATGACTTGCTTTAGTTCTAAGACCGATAGTAACTCAGCTCGCCACGCGCGTACTCACTACCGCGTCATGGAAAGAATTAATTTTAAACAGCATGATTACACCCTTATCGAAGCTAAGCTTGATACCGGCAGAACCCACCAAATTCGCGTTCACTTCTCATGGCTGCGGCATCCTGTGATCGGCGATCAAACATACCTAGCATCCAAAAAAACTCATATAAATGTCTCACGCCCGTTACTGCACGCTTCCAAGCTCTCTTTTGTTCACCCCATCACCCAAGAAAAAATGAGTTTCACGGCGCCTTTGCCTGAGGACTTCTTGAGGGTCTTAGAGATTATTAAGCAGTAGGTTAAGCCCAGGTTAAAAAAATCTCTATAAACTAACCTCCTTAGACCACTTTTTAAACTTATGAATCAAAAATTTTCTCAAGATTTTACCGGCTTATTTAAGCGCAAACAAGACCCAGAAACCAAGTATCAAAACCCAAGTCCGATGTTAAAATCTCGAGTAATGCTCGCAGCTGAAGCTCTCGATAATTGCGGCATAGGCATAACAGAAAGCACAAAAATCCAGGCTGTCGAGCTGATCAGGCGCATCAATAACTATAAAGCTGATAATCGTATACAATACGATTAATGTCTAAAATTTCCTCGATTGGCATATTTGCTCTCTCCTCAGCTCTTAAACCTGGAGAAGATGTGTTTTTTGAGTCTGCTGTAAAACAGCTTAGTGACTGGGGTCTAAAAGTTTTTCGAGCTGATAATTTATACCACCGCGAAGAACTATTTATGGGAGCTGGCATGTGGCTCGCTGGCTCAGCTAGTGAGCGTACAGAAAACTTCTTGAAGCTATGGTCTAATCCCCAAGTGGATTTGATGATATCCCTGCGCGGTGGATACGGATGCGCTGAGACACTAGACCTGATGGATTTTGAATATTTCACAAAGAATCCTAAGCCTATAATTGGATATAGCGATCTAACTAATTTAATTATCGCCCTTAGCCAAAAATCCTACACCAATAAACGCCATCAATTATTTCACGCACCTATGATAATTGAGCTTACCAGGCTTGATAGCGAGCAGATTTCAGCGTATATAAAACTGCTCTCCAGTGTAGATCCTGACCTGTATCGAGCTGGTCATCTAGATCTAGGACCAGCGTTTAACGGGACCCATAAAAAAATTCTCGGCGGAAATTTAAGCTTAATCAATTCTCTAATCGGCACGGAATTTCAGCTCAGTACAAAACCAGAGATTTTATTCTTGGAAGAGTGTTACGAAGAAGCTTACAAGGTTGATCGCTACGCACGCCAACTAGAAAGAGCGGGATACTTCGACAATATCTCAGAACTCTGGCTAGGAGAGGGTTTGGAGACCTTGTATAACCTTCAATATTTTGAAAAACTATCATCTCAAAAATCATTTTTACTCAGGCATTCAGTCCCTCACGGACACAAGACCAAGTTTCCCCTAGTGCTTAATTAGCTCCAGCTATAGTTTTTCTAATGGCAAATTCACTGATGAGTTTTTTGGACTTGGCTCTAGGAGCGCCTTCTATAAGCAAGAGCTGAGTAGACCAGAGTAAATTAAAATTATTTTTTAGCTCTTCGATTTTTTCTTTTTGGTTTTCGGTAATAATAAAACTAAATTCTTCAGCATTTTTCTCAAACAAAATATATTTCTCACCAAACGCTGATATACAGGGTAATAGAATATCATTGTGACGAGGGTGTAAAACTAGCTCAAAAATAGAAGATTGATCTGGATATTTCTTGTAGGCATAAGCTTGTATTACCGCAAGGTCATTTGGGTTAGTGAAAACATAGATATTTTCAATATTATTTTTTAGATATCTTTTTTCTTTTACTAAATAATCCCGGTACTCCATTATCTGCGCGTTTATATCCACATCAAGAATTTGGTCGATATCCTCGTATTCCGCTGGACGACAGTAAATCATCGGCTGATGATTATCACGTGAATTTAGATTTATCGATTTAAACTCAAAACAATAATTGCGGTTATAACGAATAAAACCACATGAATTCATAAACTCAATATCAGTTACTTGAGTCGCTTCATCTAGCTCGCGAATAAAATATTTGATTTTCTTTTTTTTGGAATATTCTCGAGTGAATTCATTGAGAAAATTTTGATCACGTTTTTCGATATTGTGAATTTCGATAATATTTTTATTAGCGTAAGGATGGAAAAAAATAATAGAATCTACAAGTTTATTATCCTCGAATTGCGCGAAATAATATTTACCCCAGAGTACATCTTTTTTGAATCTTAAAATATCGGCTAAATTTAGTGTTTTTGTCTTTATCATTAAGGAGTATATTGTAATAATATTACAATTATCAAATTTCTAATTGTAACAATATTACAATTAGACCGCTATACATATATAATCTACCCAAAAAAACTGATTTTTTTCATTTGCTGATATTATTGGCTAAGATGCGCTTTTTTATTATTTTACTAACGCTATTATTTTTCATAATTCCCGCTTATGGTTACTATCCTAGCGGCGTAATCAAGCTTCATAACGCCAAAATCCAAAAATCTAATAGCGAAAAACTTGGGGATCAATGGCTGCAATTCCTCGACGAAAAACCAGAAATCCTAAAATCAAAAACTAAGAATTTTAAAGAAGATCAATACTGTAAATTTTCAGGGAAGCTAAATGCGGAAGGAAAGCTGGATTTAGATAGCCTAAAATTACAGAAACACAAAAGTAATTTTCAATATAATTTAAGAGCAATTGAATTTTTGCGAGCCAATAATCCTAAATTCAAGATCAAAGATCCTAAAAAGCTTATAGAAATTGAGTTTAAGTATTTTGCTTTTTAAAAAAGCATTAGCAAGACCAAAGCCATCAAGATTCTATACACCACAAACACAATCAATGACTGAGTTTTAAGAAACTTTATCAAGAAGTCAATAGCCACATAACCCGATAAAAAACTAACCAAAAATCCCACCGCTAAGGTTTGGGGCTGAAAAATCATCTCAGGACCGGCAGAGAATAAATCTTTTAGCGCAAGTAAACCAGCTCCGCCAATAGCAGGCAAACCCACCAAAAAAGCAAATCTTGCAGAATCGCTCCTATTTAAACCACAAAGCAGGCACGCCACAATCGTAGCTCCAGAGCGCGATACACCAGGAAATAACGCAAGTGCTTGAGCGCAACCGATCAAAAAAATCTGCAGAGTCGTAATCTGCAAAAGCGATTTAGCATTAGCCTGAGACTTACGATCCACCAGCCACATCAATAAAGCTCCGCCAGCAAGAGTCATAGCCACAAACTTAACGCTTCTTAGTAATTCTGAGTCAAGCAAAGTATCTTTTAGTAAAAGACCACCAAGCACAGCTGGAATGGTCGCTACCATAATCCCAAAAGATAGTTTGCGCTGTTCTTTATTACCGTTCAGCCACAGCGATTTACAGAGATTAAAAATCTCCGTTCTAAAATAAATAATAGCGGCAAGCAAAGTCCCCAAATGCAAAAAAGCATCTAGAGCCAGCCCCGGGTCTTCAAAGCGCATTAGTTTGGGCAAAATCACTAGATGCCCAGAACTACTAATCGGCAGAAACTCTGTAATACCTTGAATTAAAGCCAGAATAACGATATTAAAAAGATTTTCATCCATAATATTTAGCATAACCCAATATTAATAGTATGTGACTAAAATGATAGTAGTGATGCAATTTTTTCTAAGAATCTTGCTGATATTTTTGCTAGGCTCGGGTCTAAAAGCTCAGGCAGATTACACCTGCACGCAAGCTCTTACTCTAGTGGACCAAAAAATAAACTCAGTAAAAAAAGAAATCGCCCAGCGTAAACAAAGCCCAAAAAAAAACACATCTACTATTCAAAAAATCAAATTTATTAATCGCCTCATTCAAGCCACTTATAAAATTATCCAAAAATCAAGAGTAGGAGAGGGTTTGGTTAAATATACCGAAGCTGAGTGGCTTGACCATAATCCAGCGGAGCTAGTTGCTAATATCCAAGAAACCCAAATCGACAACGAGGAACTTCAAGCGAATCTCGAGGATCTAAAAAGCATTAAGACGACTCTTACGGACTATGATTCAGCCGATGCGCTCTGTGATTTTGAAATCGGCGCTAACCCTTGGGTTGAAGCAATCGATTTTAGTGTCGAAGGTAAATACGGACAAATTATAGATAAATTTGAATTATTTGCTAATCGCAATTTAGAAATTCTAGATATCTTGCCTAGTAGTCCTGGGCTGATCAGAGAAGAGTTTGAAGATGAGATTTTTGATAAAACCGAGCTGAGAACTGTTGTAAAACAAGAAAATAAAAATCGACGCGCTATGGTTAGCAAAGTAGTTAGAATTTATAGATCGACCAAGAAACTTTCTTAGGTCGTCCGTGTGGCTTGAATGGCTTGCTCCAAGCGCCACAGAAATATTTCTTTATGGTTACCGCGCTGAAGAACATCTGGTACTTCTTGCCCTCTAAAATTAGCTGGGCGAGTGTATTGTGGGTACTCAAGTAAATTTAGCTTGCGTAAATCTTCTAGTTGAAGACCAGTTTTATCAAGTAAGGTTTCTAGCTCACGCTTGCTAACGCCGAGCTTTTTTAGCTCCGCCAAATAATCAAGGTCACTAAAACTCTCAAACATACTACTACTATCATCACCCAAGACTCCAGGTAGTAAGCGTAGAACCGAGTCCACCAGCGCTATTGCAGGCAGTTCTCCGCCAGTAAGCACAAAATCTCCCAGAGAAATTTTCTTGCTGGCGATATTTTTTATTCGCTCATCGAAGCCCTCATAACGCCCGCAAAGAATTATTAGATTTTTTTTGCTTGCAAAATCTCTAGCTAGTGATTGGTTCCAGCGCTCGCCGCAGGGACTTGTCAGAACGATCTCGTAGTCTCGGCTGGAAGGGTGCTCGAGGCAAGCCTGGCTCAATGACTGGGATTGGAGGTCTCGGAGCGCGCCTGGATCTTGAGCTTTTATATCTCCGATAACAGATTCGATACAATCAAAAAACGGCTGAGGCTGTAAGAGCATTCCCGCTCCGCCTCCATAAGGCGTATCATCAACAGCGCCGTGCTTGTCTGTAGAAAATTTTCTGGGGTTATGACTATAAAGAGAGTAGAGAGATTTTTTTTTGGCGATTCCAAGCACGCTAGTGTTAAAATACTGCTCGACAAGCTCCGGAAATAAACTTATAACATCAATTCTCATCAGATTCTTGTAACTTCAAATTCTGTCAAACGCCTATAGTAATTGGCTTTATAGCCCGCGCGCGCAAGCTCATTAAAAAATTTACCATTAATGCGATCATCAAATTTTACTTTTTTAAAACTCGCAAGTAAAAAATCATAATCAAAATTTTTCTTAGTGTTTTTTTCTAAGTGTTTTTTAATAAGCATAATAGCCCCTTCTGGATTGATTTTGATTTGTTCAAGCACTTGATTTTGCTCAGCTACGAAGCGATCGACAAGGTCTCTATGCTGTTTATAAAAATCTTCTCTCACCACCAAGATTGTCGCTGGAAATTCATTAATATAGGCTAATTGCTCACGTAGAGTGTGATCCACGACACCTTCAAGCTCATCAGCTATCGAAACAGATTTACTGGTAAGTAAGCTATTAAGATCCACAAAACCTTTTTGGGTCAGGGTAGTACCCCAAGGCTCGGCTACCAGAGCGGAATCCACGGCATTAATAAAAAAAGCTGTCTCTAGCTCAGCTGGATTCACCGCCACAAAAGAAAAATTCTTATCAAGCTGAAGACTTGTATTAGAAGCAACTTCACGAATCATTTTATGGGTCGAGTCGATTAGTTTATTATGCGCGCTAATTTTCTCTACAAGTATCTTAGCTAGTAAATCCTGGGTGTTACCATATTGCGGGATGGCTATGTTTTTTAGGTGATAAGGCTTTTCTGGATTATATTCAGGTTTTACGATTAGAGAATTACCGCCAATCGCTGTCTGGCAGAGTAACCTCAGCTCCACACCTTTATTAAGCGCGTTTATATAAGGACCAGGTCCGATATAAGCAATATCAATATTACCTGTCAAAAACCCATCCAATAAATACCCCCCAGCAGTAAAAAAATGCGGTTCGATATTAGTAAACGCCCCGCCCTCTATGCCTACAATAGGCACAGCATGGGTCATATTAAGCAAATAACCCAAGCGCAAAACACCATTAAACGAATCTTTTTTAGCGCAAGAATTCAGGGTCAAAAAGAGCAATAAAATAAAAATCTTTTTCAGGGCTCTTCCTCCGATTCTAAAAATCAATCAGCAAAAGCTTTTAGACAGATTGCTTATTATAATGATTCCAAGTCTTAACACCAAACGCTTTTATAATAAGCTCAGTGCCAGCTTTACCAGGAACTGGACCTCTTACAAGTAATAAGCGTCTATCTGGATCATACTTGAATACTTTTGATTTTTGGATAGTAACTTTTCTATTACCCATCATTGCAGGCATTCTTTTACCCGGCTTAATATTACTAGGTGTAGTACCCGCTCCAAGAGAACCGATTTGACGCTTGGATTTAGAACCGTGAGAGTTGCGGCCTACTCCGATATTGTGTAATTTAACAGCACCTTGAAATCCTTTACCGATGGACTTTCCGGAGATGCTAACTTTTTTTAGATCCTTAAAAAACTCTTCAATATCAATCGCTGAGCCAAGTTCAAGACCGTTAATATCGCTAGAAGCTCTAAATTCTTTTAGAGATTTATAAAGAGCCAAGTTTTTTTTCTCTAGATTAACTCTTTCTGGTTTGCTCATATATTTTGCAGATTTCACTGGATAAGCGCCGATTTGGAGAGCTGAATAGCCATCACGCGCGGTAGTTTTAATATCAGTCACCACGTTATCAGCAATCTGAATAACAGTAACAGGGACCACGTCTCCCTCTTCATCAAAAACCTGAGTCATTCCAAGTTTTTTTCCTAATAAACCAAAATCTTTTATATCAGTACTCATATATTTCTCCTTATTTTTCAGGTCTCCCTGAACTTTAAGACCACAGTAGCTAAGCCCTTCATAACCTTAAAGCCCTATAATTTTAGCAAATTTGGGGTTTGAGATTTAGAAAATAATATAAAGATACTGATTAAGGATTCGCTAAAAAACGATTTTCGAGGCGGAAACCTATCAAACCGCGGCTCTGGCTGTAGCGATTTTAGCCTTTAGGATAGCTTCCATACCATCCATTTCACCTTTTTTAATATTAATTAAATTAGCTTCAGGCACGCTAAGAGCTTTAGCAAAAGCTTCTCTAGCTGAAGTAATTTCCAACAAATGTCTAAGATGACTACCCGTGATAGCGTATTTCGGATTATCAACACCATGAAGAAGACCTTTAGCGTCTAATCTGTTTTTGATAAATCCACCCCATCTTTTAGCAAAATCCGTGGAACTTTCCACAATCCAGCTTAAAAATTAAAAGAAGTTCATAGATTAGATATTAATATTAGCTTAGTTGCATCGAATAGAGGTTAATATTCTGGAAAGATTCTGAGTTAAAACACCTAATTTT
>Ga0315901_10010749_pt1 | contig 10374 bp, 9 predicted proteins | sample LakEriMetagenome_10_FD_203761 | JGI IMG/M metagenome (GOLD analysis project Ga0315901, IMG submission 203761) | Freshwater fungal communities from buoy surface, Lake Erie, Ohio, United States - Buoy 2 MA116 | ecosystem: Environmental > Aquatic > Freshwater > Lake | place: USA: Lake Erie, Ohio... | reverse complement strand
ACCCCCTAAAATTGTTTTAGATACGATAGACCAATTTGGATCTATAGCTAGTAAAACAAACTTTGCACCTTGGGGCAATCCTGTAAAGTCATTATCATACGAATATGATTCAACTGCAATAACTAGTCCCCCATCATCCCTTAAATCAAAATCAATTGCTCTGTCAAGTGCACTACCACCGAAATTTTTCTTTCTTAAAACATTTCCATTTATATCGACTTCAATAACTGATATGTCGTATTGACCTTTGTTTGAACCAAGAAAATCACCATCAATTGAATTTGAAGTTGTTACCAAAACAAATGTGCCACTTTTAGTAGGCAAGATCTTGGCATTAAATTGTGCGTCATCAGCAGAGCCCCCAATACATTTTTGCCACTGAATTGCAGGTGCTTTTTGCGAAAATTGGTTCTGGAGGAAACAGAAAGTTCCAATAAATAGGCATATAAATTTTTTCATAAGCTAGTCACTAGGAAAAGTGACTAAAGTTAATAATTTATATATCCGAATAAACAGGAGGATCAAGAAAAACCAATCATATAAAATGCTTTTTCATAGATTATTTGATATGACAATCAAAACAACTTAGACCTATTATATTTTTCTTTAATGCGATAGTGGTCAAAGTGATGTGATCATTTTTTTATATAATGAGACGCCAGTGCATCAGCTTCAATGTTGTCATTCCGTGATATCCAATTGATTTTTAGATTCCTAAACCTTTTAGCTATACGTGTAACCTCTATTCCCGTCTGAAGGTAGAACCCTTTCCTTGGCTTAGTACCATGATTGAATTGACGATATATGAGATTACAGTCCGTATTAACGAGTATTTCAGCATCAGTAAGCCCTTCCTCTATGAGCCGCAAAAGAAGCGATTCTAGGGCTTTGTATTCCGCCAGAACGCTAGAATTCCCATACTTCTCCGGCTCTGATGCTGTATGCCTGATCACCGGCTTATCTGGAATCTCGATAATGTAGGCATAGCCCATTTCGCCATGAGGATTAAATCGACAGGACCCGTCTGTAAAACATGTTACTTTCATCATTTTAAGTTTAATTTATACGTGTAAAAAAAGTGTAGCAATCTAATGGGGGTAGTATACGATTCTGCCTATATCTATTTCGGGGTACTATTATATCCTTGAATAACCATAGGAGGCACCCATGTATTGGGGACATACTTGTAACTTGAGTCAATACCAATAGAAACAGCATCTGCCATCCGAATAAGAATCCTTTTACGGTTTCTTTCGAAGACCGCATGCGAGGGAATTGCACCAAATGCCTTAGCCTTTTTGTAATGACTTTCCGATACCCCAGTTTGAATAATGGACCACATGGGTCTTACTGTTATCAATCCGAGTTCAGACCATTCAGACTTCATCCTATTGGCGGTGCAATTACTTACACCCATTACCTCAGCCAAGTTTCTATCTGACAATGAAGCATAGTTTATAGGCGATTCAACGATCATACCCCATTTGCGGTTACGCCCTTGCTTCCTGCCGATATTATATTCCTGAGTCTTAATATGTCTTATGGCGATTTGCGCCTTTATTCTTGCATTTATCTCTTTTTTAGAACCATATTCAATAAATACCAACTCTCTGCCCCATGCCTTTGTATATTGCCTGTATCCCACTAATTGAAGCTGCTGGACCCCATTCTTACCCTTTATATATCTTACTAATCCAAGGCTTGCAAGTTTCTTTAAATGGGTATTCACTGTCGCATGGCTGATGCCTGTAACCTTTGCAATCGACCTTGCTGATGCATTATAGAACACCCCGTTTCTATGAACCCTTTTTAGTTTAACAAAGAGAGTTAAAGACTTATCATTACCTTGCTCATAACAGGTCTCAACAAGCCTGTAAGGCAATAAAACTCCTTTTGAATTTTGCTGGTACCTGCTTTTGATCTCGGATTTCATAATGCAAATTTCTTATGGCATCAAAAGAAAGTGCAGGAAAAGAGGGGGTGATATATTGAGGGAGAGGGGGTTATCAAGAAATGAGGAAAACCCTGTGGATATCTGTATTGAGCATCATTGAGCTGACTGAAAATTGACCAATTCGACAGTTCACTTTATCAACATCTTTTTGATTTGGGATGTGCAGTATTCAATACAAGATTGAAATATCTACTTGATTGCAGGTAGCATTAGTATAAATCCACATATGTAAGGCGGTTCAAAATTTACCTTAACTTCAGTTCGTAAACATTCGGAAAATGGGAGTGACATTGAGGATCAATGAGGTGCTTAAAGAGAAAGGGCTCTTACAAAAGGAGCTTGCTGAAAAACTTGGCGTATCCAAAGTCACGGTTAACTACTGGTGCAAAAATCAATCGAAACCGAGCCTAGAAACCCTTTGTGAAATTGCTAGAATTCTAAAAGTCAAACTAACCTATCTTATAAAAGAGTAAACCTATGGCGGTATTTCTAATTCGAGCAGATTATGGTAGATATACTCAGTCCTTTAAAGACCTTGGCATAATTGCCCTTGGATTTCTGAATGACTATCCCGAAATGCCAAAGACGAGAGAAGAGATAGAGCAACTATACGAGAAAACCTACCCCGACCACAAAAAGATGCAGAAAGCAGTAAATGTCGGACAGGTGTTTCGTTTTATGTACGAGATGAAGCCGGGAGATATTATCTTGTCCCCATATGACAATGACTTACTGATCATTGGCGAAATCAGCTCTGACCTATATTTTGATAAGGGAAATGGAACACCATGGTATTATACAAGAAAAGTCAGGTGGGAAAAAGACCCCATCAGTCGATCTGTATTTTCTGTTCCACTGCAGAATACACTTAGGTCAATGCAGACCGTGTTCAGGATCAAGCATGAGGGCGAAATACTAAAGGTCCTAGGCAAAAAAGTTGAGGATAACCCGAGTGTCTCCTATGCCTTTGAGATGGACAAGCTATTTGACAGAATCAAAGAACGTTTACTGGAGCTGGATTCTGATGAATTTGAAATACTAATTAGCTATGTGCTCCAATCCCTAGGATTTGAGGCCAAAAAAAGGCAAGGTGGTGTTGGAGATGGAGGAGTTGACTTTGAGGGCGTTCTAAATGTAATGGGGGTAGCTAAAATCCAGTTACAGGTTCAGGTAAAGAGATATGAACAGTCTGCAATTGGAGAAAGGGATATAAGGAACCTCAGGGGCGCATTAAAGACCGGTCATCAGGGCTGCTTCATAACCCTCAGCAGCTTCCAGAAAAAGGCTATAGAGAGCGCTGAGGACCCAGAGAAAACTCCTATACGATTGATTGATGGCAGGAAATTCATTGAGATACTTACAGAGCAATATGACAAGGTAATGGACCTGCTGTTAGAGGAGGATCAGGAAGAGCTGGCATCAAAACTTAAATTCAGAAAGGGGCTATTACCCGAATAATACAAAACAATGACTACAGACCAGATAAAAAACCTAGAAAGAGAATTATGGGATGCTGCTGACGGACTTAGGGCGAACAGTAAACTAACCGCAGCAGAGTATAAAGATCCATTGTTGGGATTGGTATTTCTTAGGTTCGCTACGAATCTATATGATCAAAAGAAAGGTGAAATCGAGGCTAAACTACCAACTGGACCAAGGGGTAAAAGAGCACTCACCAAGGAGGATTTCCTTGCTGCAGGCGCCCTGATGTTACCACAACTGGCACAGTATGATTACCTAGCCAGTTTGCCAGAGGGAAAGGATATAGCTGATGCGATCAATAATGCCATGAGACTCATTGAGGCGGATTATCCCGACCTCCAAGGCATTCTCCCAAAGAACTATCAGGAGTTTGAGAAAGACCTGCTTCGGGAGCTGATACGGGTTTTCAACAAGGACGCTGTTAAAAACGCAACTGGGGACGTATTTGGTAGGATTTACGAATACTTCCTGATGAAGTTCTCCATGCAAGGTGCAGGTGCGCAGGAAGGTGGCGAATTCTTCACCCCTCCTAGTTTGGTTGAGCTTATTGTAAATTTCATTGAACCGGATCATGGAGTTATACTCGACCCTGCTTGTGGTTCGGGGGGTATGTTTGTTCAGACCGGTTACTTTATCAAATCCCATTCAAAGAAAGGGATAAATGAGGCTGTCAAATGCTATGGTATGGAGTTGAAAACGAACAACGCCAAACTAGCAAAGATCAACCTCGCTATTCATGGAATTGAGGGAAAGGTAATAGAGACAAACAGCTTCTATAGTGATCCTCACAACCTCGTTGGGAAGTGTGATTTCGTAATGGCGAATCCACCATTTAATGTCAACAAGATCGACAAGGAAAAGGACTTTGTGAAAACTGATCCGAGACTCCCATTTGGACTGCCTAAAGCTGATAATGGGAACTACCTGTGGATCCAGTACTTCCATAGCTACCTAAATAAGACTGGAAGAGCAGGGTTTGTGATGGCAAGCTCGGCTACTGATGCAGGACATAGCGAAAAGCTAATCCGGCAGAAACTTATTGAAACCGGTGACGTTGACTGTATCGTTTCAATAGGGAATAACTTCTTCTATACCCGGTCTCTTCCCTGCCATATATGGTTTTTTGATAAGGGGAAAAGAAAGGAGAACAAGGACAATATCCTGATGATAGATGCTCGTAATGTATTCAGAAAAGTGACTACCACCATTAACGACTTTAGCGAGGAGCAGCTAGAGGGTTTGACATCAATTGTCAAGTTATATCGGGGCGAAAAACCAACTGCTGGAGAAAAGAATGAATGGTTTAATGAGAGATTTCCAAATGGTGAGTATCATGATATTGAAGGGCTCTGCAAGGTCATTTCACTGGACGAGGTTAAAGAAAACGACTACAGTTTAACACCGGGTCGTTATGTTGGGGTATCAATGGAAGAAGACGATGGTGTAGAATACAAAGCCCGTTTGCAAGAAATACAATGTGAACTGGATGACTTAAATAAAGAGGCTAGTGAACTTGCCAAGGTAATTACATTCAATCTAAAAGGATTAATATGACGACTATTGAAAACATAGTCACACTGGAAGATGTTACAAGCAGAATTGGAGATGGCCTACATGGCACTCCTAATTATGACGAAAATGGTGATTATTATTTTATAAATGGCAACAATTTATCAAATGGTAAAATTGTAATTAAAAGCGATACTAAAAGAATATCTCGAGAAGAATATAATAAAATAAAAAAAGATTTATCCAGTAGAACAATACTACTCGCAATTAATGGCACAATTGGAAATCTTGCATTCTATAACGGTGAAAAAATCGCACTTGGGAAGAGCGCATGTTATCTCAACGTCAAAGAAGATATTGAAATCAAATACATACGATATCTACTAGAACACGATGATTTTCAAAAATATGCTATTGCCTTTGCTACTGGCGCAACTATAAAAAATCTTGGTTTAAAAGCTGTAAGAGACTATAAATTTATATTACCCCCTCTTCCCACTCAACGCAAAATTGCCTCAATCCTCTCCGCCTATGATGATCTGATCGAAAACAACCTCAAACGAATTAAACTCCTTGAGGAAATAGCTCAAAGGACCTACGAAGAGTGGTTCGTGAAATTCTGCATCAATGGCGAACAACTTCCGATTGATGAAAAGACTGGGCTGCCGCTGGGGTGGAGTTTCATCGAATTTCAAGACATAGGTCAAATAGTAACCGGAAAAACACCATCAACTACAAATCAATCATTTTATTCTGGTGATATTCCATTTGTGAAAACGCCTGACATGTCAGACCACCCTTATGTATTAACAACTAATCAGTATCTATCAGAGTTAGGGGCAAATACTCAGAAAAACAAATTTATATCAAAGAATAGCCTTATGATAAGCTGCATAGGCACTGTTGGAGTTGTAGCGCTAGCATCACAATTATGTCAAACTAATCAACAAATCAACACTATTGTTTTCAAAGAACCTGTGTTTACATATTATGTTTACTGTTTCGCAAAAGGAATTAAACCATTATTGGAAGCTTTAGGAAGTAATGGCGCAACAATGGCAAATGTAAACAAAGGAAAGTTTGAGAAAATAAAAATTGCTTACCCTCATCTCAAATTAATTGAAGAATTTCACAGCTTATGTAAGCCTTTATTCGACTTAATATTGAATCTGCAAAAACAAAATCAAGAACTTAAAGAATCCCGAGACATCCTGTTACCCAAATTAATGAACGGCACCATTAAAGTATCTGAATCATGAGCTTCGAGTATTCTGAGGATAACCTGATAGAAAACGCCACTCAAGACGTCTTAGAGAGCCTTGGATGGGAGGTCATTTATGCGTGGACTAAGGAGACCTTTGGTGAAAATGGATTACTAGGTCGGGATAATAAAGGTGAAGTCATACTCAGGAGATATCTGTTGACTGCTCTTAGAGACCTTAACCCCAATCTTCCTGATACAGCTTACCAACATGCCATCGATCAGATCGAGCAGAGAAGTGCAGACAAAACATTGGCAAAAAACAATCAGGATAAATATCAGCTCATCAAAAATGGTGTCCCGGTAAGTTTCCTTAATTCAGATGGTCAGCTTGAGAAAAGAACCCTTCAGGTTATCGACTTTGAGGATTATTCAAATAACCACTTCCTTGCAGTACGCCAGCTTGAGGTAGTTGGAGAACTATATAACAGAAGACCAGATGTCATCTGCTTCGTTAACGGCATCCCATTGGTCTTTATGGAGCTTAAAGCCCATCATACGGACCTCAGGAACGCCTACACAGATAATATCACTGACTACAAGGATACTATCCCACATGTCTTCTACCCTAATGCATTTATCATACTTAGCAATGGTACTGATGCAAAAGTAGGTACTGTTACCAGCCCCTATAAATTCTTCCTCGACTGGAAAAGGATAACAGAGGATGAGGAGGGTATAGTAAGTTTAGATACTATGATCAGAGGGACCTGCTCGAAACAGAACCTTCTGGACATCTATGAGAACTTCCTTCTATTTGACGACAGTGGCGGGGAGATCGTAAAAATCATGGCCAAGAACCACCAGTTCATCGGGGTGAACAAGGTCCTATCCCAAGTAAAGAATATCGATGAGCTAAGGGGCAAACTTGGGGTATTCTGGCATACTCAGGGTAGCGGGAAGTCATACTCAATGGTTTTCATCTGCCAGAAGATCCATCGGAAACTAGGCGGATCATATACCTTTCTCATCGTAGTTGATCGCAGTGAGCTGGAACGTCAGATCTACGACACATTTACAGCAGTTGGAGCAGTTCCTGTGTCCAAGAACAAGGATAATGTGGCCAAGAGCAGGGATGACCTGAGGAAACTTCTGCAGGAGAACCAGCGCTATGTCTTCACCCTTATCCATAAGTTCTCTATAGATCCAAATACCGAAACAGAGTATCCTCTCATCACAGACCGCAAGAATGTAATTGTAATCTCAGATGAGGCTCATAGAACTCAAGCAGGAACATTTGCTCGGAACATGCGCTTTAATGGGATCCCAAATGCATCATATCTTGGATTTACTGGTACCCCAATAATCAAAGAGGAGGAAGAAATAACGAAAAATATCTTTGGCGAATATGTATCCATCTATGATTTCAAAAGATCAATTGAAGATGGGGCTACCCTACCCTTAAGATATCTGAATCGTGGGGAGAAACTGGGCATCGAGAATCCAAATCTTGATGAAGAGATGGCGGAGATATTGGAGAATGAGGAGATTGATGAGGATCAAAAAAGAAAACTCACTTACCTTTTTCAGAACAATTACGTTATCCTGACTTCAGAAAAGCGATTAGATGCAATCGCCAAGGATCTGGTTTGGCATTTTAATGAAAGAGGGTATCAGGGAAAAGCCATGCTTGTTGCACTGGACAAACCTACAGCTGTCCGGATGTATGACCTGATCCAGAAATACTGGAAAGAATATACGGCTGAGCTTAAAAAAAGGATAACCAAGGCTGAGGATATAGAGGAGCAGCAACAGCTAACAAGAAAACTTAAAAAGGTCGAAGAGACTGAGGTCTGTGTTGTAGTTAGTTCCGAGCAAAATGAGGTCGACAAATTCCGGAAGCTAGGATTAGATATTGCAACCCATCGTAAAAAGATGGTGGAAAGAGATCTTGAGAAGGACTTCAAGGAGGATGACCACCCTTTCCGACTCGCAATAGTATGTGCGATGTGGATAACCGGATTTGATGCTCCCTGCGTTTCTACAGTATATCTGGATAAGCCTATCAAGGGGCATACACTTATGCAAACCATAGCTAGAGCAAACAGGGTATACAATGACGAGAAGGAGAATGGGCTTATCGTTGATTACGGAAATGTATATAAGCAGCTTGAGAAAGCCTATTCAGTCTATGGCGAAGGCTCTAAAGCAGGTGGTCCAAAAGGATCTAAAGAAGAGGAGAAAAAGAACAAACCAGTTGAACTACTTGAAGATGATGTCAAAGTCCTCGACAAAGCCATTTTCGAGACTAGGGCATATCTGGCTGAGCTGCAGTTCAACTTGGAAGAGTTGACTACCCCATCCCTTAAGCCAATGGAAAAGCTTGCTTTGATAAAAAAAGCGGTTGACTGTGTCTGCTTGAACGAGAGTAGCAGGACCAAGTTTGAGATAATGGCCAGAGATGTATTTAGGAAATACATGGCTCTATACCCAGAGGAGGTCATAAAGCCATTTTTAAGACCATTTAACGCCATCGAAGCGATTTACCAGCAACTCAATCAACAAACCAAAGATGCAGACGTAACTGATATTATAAAGCGTTTACAGCAGGTAGTAGATGAAAATGTTACTGTTCAAGAAAATACAGCACAGGAGAGCGAGGAGGTTTATGTGGACCTCGCCAAGTTAGACTTTGAAAAGCTTCGGGCTTTATTTGCCAAGACAGAAAAGAAGAATACCGTTGTATTTGATCTTCAGCGAGCAGTAGACAAAAAGCTGAACAAGATGCTGGCAGACAATCCATTGAGAATGGAGTTTTATGAGCGATACAAAGAGATAATAGAGGAATACAACAAAGGGAAAGACCTCGAGGACACGATGAGATCATTCAAAAAACTTTTTGACTTCGTACAGGACCTGACAATTGAGGATACAAGAGCCCTCAGAGAAAATTTGGATGAGGAGTCCTTGGCGATTTTTGACTTACTGAAGAACGGTAAAACCCTAAACCAAACAGAGTTAAAGGAGGTCAAGAAAGTTGCAGTTGACACCCTTTCCAAACTCAAGGAAGAAAAGCTCAAAATTGATCGCTGGAGAGAAAGTAGACAGATAACAGCACAGGTAAAAACAATGATTTTTGATGCATTTCAATGGTTGCCTCAAACGGCATATTCTGACTATGATGTGTCAGAGAAAACCATGACGGTATATCAGCATATTTATTCTAGTTACGGTGGAACAAGAGCAGCTGTATAAAATAGACATATACAAAAAGTCGTGATTTTATATCAAGAACTAGACCGCTTGCAGCTCTCCTCCAATTAAACCTAAATCTCAGCAATCAGTATATTTTTACTGGGGCAAGGGCTCATTTACAGATATTTTGCTACTTACATATAAAAATGCAGGAGGTGTTTTCCAGAGTATCACAGACTACAAAATGTAACTTGCAAAGTAAAACACTCTCTAATGGTCATTGAAAAGTACATCTTCTGCCTCCCCAAAGCGCTCGAACTCCAGAAGAAACGTAAACTTACTAGCCGTAAACTTAGCCACTATGAACTATTTGTCCTGCACTGCTGCAAGAGGCTACCAAATGCAACCGCAGGCAGCATATTCAGATATGGAAACAAATATGGCACCGTGTCATACAAGCTTGCTATCCACAGGGCTTTGGACTTCCTTTTGTCAGAAAAGCTAATAGTAAAGGAGGGAACCAACTATAGTATTTCACCCGAAGGGCGTGAATTACTATCTGGGATCAGGAGATTCCTGATACATACCAGAATCAATTGAGGCCGTAGCTGCCCCTATCCTTGTATTCGAATTTTTGCAACCATCTGTCGATTTCATCCTTGTTGAATCGCAATCCACCCCTGACCTTTGTAAAGGGTATCTCATTTTTGGCAGTCCATTTGTAGATAGTCGATACTGATACATTTAGATACAAGCTTAAAGCCTTAATTCTTAAAAACATATTAGATGAATTTAGAGGCAAATTATTTGTTAACCTTAGTTTACACAAGGGAGTTTTATCATCAGTCTGTTGATAAAATATGGCAGTGCAGGATACAGCATAGATTGAGTTGGACAAGCCGATACACTAACTGTACAAAACCGAGTGGCGGCTGAAGAAAAGGAAAACGGAAATAGAAAACCGGGTGATGGAAAATTCACCATACCCGGATCCCTATCATCTATATATCAGCAACTAGCTTAGCTGCCATCC
>Ga0315901_10010745_pt1 | contig 10375 bp, 11 predicted proteins | sample LakEriMetagenome_10_FD_203761 | JGI IMG/M metagenome (GOLD analysis project Ga0315901, IMG submission 203761) | Freshwater fungal communities from buoy surface, Lake Erie, Ohio, United States - Buoy 2 MA116 | ecosystem: Environmental > Aquatic > Freshwater > Lake | place: USA: Lake Erie, Ohio... | reverse complement strand
TTGCCATTGGCGTTAGTAGGAGACCAATAGGCGAGGCTCATGTTAACGACTTTGATATCACGCGAAATGGCGTAGTCGAGGGCTTGCACCAACTGCCACATGGAGGCCTCTCCTTGTTGATTATGGGTTTTCAAAACCATGATCTTGTTTCGTGCAGAATCGGAATTGGCAATATGCTTGAGTGCAGCCAGACCGGCAGTATGTGATCCATGTCCGTTATCATCCAGTGGAAGATTATCACTGAAATGAAAATCCCAGCCTTTTACATCATCGGTATAGCCGTTTTTATCATTATCGACGTTCAGGCTTTTTCTGGTTTCTCCGGGATTCATCCAGGGCCTTGTTCTGAAAGGAGTATGACCAGTTTTCCAAATGGCACGGGTTCCCGTAGGATCCCCATCGAATCCCGTATCCAAAAACGCCATGTTCACAATGGAAGGGCCAGCCACACAGTCGAACAAGGTGTCATCAAAGCAAGGTGGTGATTGGGGAAGGTAGGGGTCGTCATCATATTCGTCATTGTCGATGTTGAAAATCAAGGGTACTGAATAGTTCATTTCACCCCCTTTGATCCTGGGTTTACCGATGGCATGATTCAGGATCCCGGACACCCCGCCATAAGACAATACCGTATCGGAAGGGATTTGCCAAAGGTGTATTCGGGTGAATGGGGTGACTCCGAGCTCGGTCGCCTGCAATTCCCTTTTCAGTGCATGTATTGCAGCAGTGTCTTGCTCGTTGTCAAAAAAAAGCAACATCTGTGTACTATCGGCGTATTCCAGAAAACCGGATTGCGCATTTGCCTGATGCCAAATTCCGGGATAGGCAAGCAGAAAAAGTATGAAGTACTGGATCGGATTTCTCATGATACACACGAACAATGAACGGGTTTAATTTGTTTCAAGCTGCTGTGAAACCAATATAGGGGGAACGGTCCTGGTCAGGGCTTCATTTGCATTGAGAACGCTCCCAGGCCATGGTGCTTCTTCCAATCTATAGCATTGATAAACAATATATTATATTCCAAATACCCATGGGGTAGCAAGTAGATGCGAGCAAAGGTTGCTTCCCCAAGGAAACAACCTTTGCTCGCATTTGGCAATGGGTCAGTTTACGATGAGCTTAGTGGTTTGAGTGCCACCTTCCGCTGTCATTAGTTTTAAGATATAAGTCCCCTTTTGAAATTGTGAAACATCCAGTTGGTGGTATACGGAATTGGGTGTGATGCGGTCAAGCAATCGTCCTTCTGCACTGAACAGTTCAATCAGTTGGATAGCTGTCCCATCGTACGAGAAGTTGACAAATGAATTGGCGGGGTTCGGATACATGGTAACGGCCGAATACGGTGTCACCAACTCTTCCATCTGCAAACGCTGTCCTGACGTGGTGAGCTTAGCTATCCAGTAATCGGCATTTCCTTTGTTGTTGGTCAGGTCACCATCATCGGATTCCGATGCACCTACTACAACCTGTGCACCATCTGACGTTACATCGATTGCATAGGCGAAGTCGTTATCAAATCCTCCCAGTGTTTTCTGCCATTCGAGATTGCCGCTGAACCTGCGCACTTTGATCACCCAGAAATCCTGCCCTCCTTTGAATCCTGTAACATCCAATGAATTGGATTCCGTTTTACCGGCAACTACAATGGCGCCATCCGACGTTTCGGAAACGAAGCGGGCATTATCGTCATTCAATCCCCCGAACGTCCGCGACCACAATACAGATCCCGAACCGCGTAAACTAAGTACCCAGAAATCATCGCCACCGGAATTGTCAGGGATATTTCCGTTGTTGGATTCTGTTTCACCTACAACAGCAAAATTTCCATTGCTTAACTGGATCACTGAATAGGCTTCGTCGTTTGTTGTTCCGCCATAGGTGAAATTCCACCGAATTGTACCATTCGGACGAAGACGCAATACCCAGAAATCAGACCCCCCTCTGTTGTTTGAAACGTCATAATCGTTGGAATTGGTCGTTCCTGCCACGATGAAGCTTCCATCCGAGCACTGCTGTATGCTTTTCGCCCCCTCGTCAGACGAGCCGCCATAACTCCGCTTCCAAACCAGTGAACCCGAAGCAGAGATCTGCAGGATCGAATAATCATAGCCACCCTTGTTGCTGCTGACATCGCCGGTCTGTGACTTCGACTCCCCGGCAATCACATAACCACCTGTAGCCAATTCATCGATCGAGTAGGCCGCATCATCATCCGGGCCGCCGAAATTCCGTTTCCAGGTAATCCCGCCGGTTGAATTCAGTTTCACTACCCACATGTCGAAGGCCCCTTTATTGTTGGTCACATCGCCATCGGAGGAGTTGGACGTGCCTGCAAGAATGTATCCACCGTCTGATGTCGGAATGGCAGCATAACAACGGTCGTCGTTGCTACCTCCATAAATCCGTTTCCATACTATGGTTCCTGCACTGTTTAGTTTCAGTACCCAGAAATCGGATCCGCCTTTGTGCCCTACTACATCACCGTTATTCGACAGGGTGTACCCTGCAACGAAATAGCCTCCATCAGAGGTTTGCTTTACCGAGGTGGCACACTCGAAATTATTACCACCGTAGTTTTTTTGCCATTGAACGGCGGGTTGAGCCTGAAGCATCCACTGCATTCCCAGCAGCAGCATCGTTGAGCAGATCAGCTTTTTCATTTGTTTGGTTTTTAAGTGAGTTTGATGTTTTTCTTATTAGTCTGTTTCTGAATTCCAGAACCAGTTCGGGCATAGAATACATGGGCGATCTACAGGTAAGGGTCGAAAGCACGATTTTTTGATATACCAGTTCTTATATTCTGATTATCAATGCTATAATTTGCCAAATAGGCCTGTTATAGGGATGTGTTTTTCACCTTATATCCATCCGGATGATTAAAACAAAACCACATGAGCGGTGATAAGCTTTGAAAAGGACCGGTCCAGAATTTATTATTCACCTTTGCCTTACCCAAGCGCATTCCATGTATTCTATCCACGAAACCCACGGCAATCCCCCGAAGAATTTCGGATTGAAGGCTGGTGAGTTCGATGAATTACTGGAAAGATTGCTTCATGGCGATGAAAAATTGTTTGAGATCATTTTCAAGTCACACTTTGATGTGTGCCGAAATTTCCTCATCCGTAAGATGGGTGCTGATCCGGATGTGGCCTATGATATCACGCTCGATGTGCTTGTCAAGTTCAGACGGAATCTGCTTGCCGGGAAAATCAAGTATGGCAATCTCGCTGCATTGTTCACCATTGATGCACGAAACGCCTTTCTGCGGTGGTCTGAAAAGTCCAAAAAACAGGAGTCCTATGCAGGCAATGCGGATGACCTGGACCTTGTAGATCACGTTGAGGATTCACCGGATGATATGGAAAATGTGAATAGTTTGAAAATAGCGCTCGGTAAAGTCGGCAACGATTGCTATGAGTTGCTCAACTGGCATTATTACCTCGAAATGCCAATGAAAACAATAGCCGATAAGAGGTCCCACAGGGGGGACGATAGATTTCTGAATGAAGCAGCTGTCAAAACCAAGATCGCGGAATGCAGAAAGAAAATCCGTCAACTGATGGGCTTAATGTGAAACTGCCTGATCATGAAAAATCTTGACAATCAACCGGACGACAAGCTCTTCTCCAAGGCATTCCAATTGCTGGAAAGGGAAAAGGCAGAAGAGATGTTGAGGCAACACGGCATTCAACGCAGCGGGAAAATCGTACGCTATGATTTCCGAAAGAAATTCAATGCCTGGTGGATGGCCGCTGCAATATTGGTCATTGCGTTATCCTCCCTCTATCTTTATCAGCAGATGACACCACTCGGGTCGCTCCAGTTGGCTGAAAACGCACTTTCTTCCGTGAGTAGCGATTATAACTTTTCTGTTCGCAGTACTGATTTGCCGAAGCTGATGTTGGATGTTCAAATGGCGTTTAACAAGAAGGATTGGACCACAATGGATACCCTCCTGGAAGAAGCACTGTCACAAAGCGATTCAATTGATGCTCAAACAAAGGCAGGACTTCATTTTTATTTAGGCGTATCGGCATTGCAGCAAGATCACTTTGCGGATGCCGTACTGCATTTCGATCCGGTCATTCAAACAGCAGGAAGTGTATATGCCAGAGATGCCGTTTGGTTGCGGGGCCTGGCGCATTTAAAAAACAACAGGTTGGATTTGGCCCTGATCGATCTGAATGCGACCGCAAGGGAAAAAGACTGGACGAAATCAAAAGAGGCGAGCATGATCATACACGCTCTTGAAGACGAGCGCTGAAATCACGCTCCCATCCAGGGGGTGCTGTGAGGATTTTACGAATGATGTCAATGCGTTGATTCCACTTTTTGTGTGCAATCGGTATACTATCTCAGTCATATTGGATCTCATTCAATGTGCTTTTGAGTAGATGGTTTCGGAAAAATTATATGGATCCAAGTTTGCATAAGTTGTTGCGATAGAAATCAAAAGGGACCGCCACGCTTGATTAACCCCCCTTATTCTCAGCCGATTTATCTATTGAGGCTTCTGCTTTAGTCTTCAAAGAAAACGTCGAAACCATATCTCAGTATCATAAGGGTTACAATCACTAAAAACAGCGTTCTTATAAAACCATTCCCTTTTTTTAATGCAATTGTCGTCCCGGCCAGGTTACCGGTCATGTTGCAAATGGATAGTAGGATTGCAAGTTCCAGTAGATAATTTCTTTGCTGGATAAAAACAAGTAATGCCGAAATATTGGTCATGCAATTGATGACTTTCGAATACGCAGATGCTTTGACGAATTCAAATCCCAGGATTAAGACGAACCCCAACACGAAAAAACTTCCTGTACCCGGACCAAAAAAGCCGTCGTAAAATCCCACAAATGCTCCAATGAGGGATCCATAGGCCAGTTGTTTGGTAAAAGACAAATCCCTGGTCTGAGAAGAGCCCAGATCTTTTTTCAAAAAGGTGTAGATCGCAATGGCGATCAACAAAATCAAAATGACCGGTTTCAATGTGTTTACATTGATGTAGCTCAGCATTTTTGCACCCAGAAATGAAGAAACACCAGCACAGGCTGCAATAGCAAGGAGTAATTTATAGTTGAATTTTATTCGTCTGGAATACTGTACTGCCGAAACACTCGTTCCGGCCAGGGATGCGATTTTGTTGGTCCCAAAAATTGTCGGCAATGGTGTGTTGTGAATTGAAATGAGTAAAGCCGGAAGTTGAATAAGTCCGCCGCCACCCACAACGGCGTCAATAAAACCCGCAGCAAAGGACAGAAAAATCAATGTAAGCAGGGTTATCGCTTCGTAGTCCGTAACCAGGCTTAAAAGGTTCATTGTTTTCTTCTTGAAAGTTGATTGCCACGCGCAAGCGATAAGTGGAATTCGATTTAAGCACTTTATTCTGTTTAATTCAGAACCGCTATCCTACATGATATTCACTTGTGTTTATAGGTGGTTTTATTCTTGTCCCCAAATTTTGTGATTAAACCCAATTCCACTGCGAATTGCAGATCACGGCTTGCGGTTGCGCTGGAAATGGTCTTGAAATAATTCATGTAATCCTTTCGGCTGAATTCTGTCTTATAGTTGGATAAGAACAAATTGATTCTTTCATGACCTGAGATAGGACCGGATCTTTCCTTTAATAATTCTTCAAGTGATTCGTTCACCGTTTCAAGCATGAAATCTATAAAAACTGTCGATTCTCCTTGCTTGTCGCTCGCTGAAAGTGCCCGATAGTATTTCTTTTGATTCTTATTGATCAATGTTTCGAATGGAAGGAATTCAATAATTGGGAATTCTTGCATTAGAAGCAACGTTTGCCACAGCCTTCCCATTCTGCCGTTACCATCGGTAAACGGGTGGATAAACTCCATTTCGTAATGAAACACACAACTTTTGATGAGAAGCGGGTCTTCATTGTTTTTCACATATTCAAATAAATCCTTCATCAGATATCTCACGTTTCCTGACGGAGAAGCAACGTGCGCAAGTTGTGAACCTTTTACAATTCCAACTGCGGATCGTCGGTATTGTCCTGCATTTTTTATTAGCCCTTTCATGAGCGTCTTATGGGCCGTTAGAAAGGATCTTTCACTAAAAGGATTCAATTTCTTTAATAGATCGTACACTTCAATTGCATTCGACACCCCCAGTATATCTTTCGCCGGACCAAGTACTCTTTTGTTTTCAATTAGGGCAGTAATTTGATCGATCGATAGCGTATTGCCTTCCACAGCTAACGATGCTTGAATTGTTCTGATGCGGTTTCTTTTACGCAATTCAGGCGATTGTTTAACAAGGAAGGAGGCGTTTATTTCGCCTATCTTATGTGAAACCTCGCTGATCAGCTTCAGGATACGACCTGTGATTTTATACGGGGGATTCAATTGATACTATCATTTGATACTATCAAATGTAATACAATCCGGAGACATCAATGCGCATCGATGCCTTATCTCTTTCCGAACATGGTGCCTATATGGTCAATACAATTCCAGTTTTTGACCTCGGCCGGGCATTCGACTTTAAAAAGGCTTGGATTATAGCAAATGCCCAATCGAAAAAGTGAAATTGACCGTATCAGTTTGCAGATATAAAACCTGTGGGAGTTTCGGTTGTACACGTATTAATTACAGCCCAAATCGCTTTATAATCCGTTCCCTTTTCAGCGGCCCGCCGTGTCCCACATGAAACCTAGCTGCAGTTGTATCCATAAGCTTACGGATCGACCGTCCGATCTCCTCAAGGTCGTCGGCGAAGTAATGGTAGTCCGGCAGATGAGGAAAGAATGTTCCGCCCAGATATCCGCCCATGATGACATCGCCGATGATGGCTTCCGCGTTGTCGAATTCAATCGATATGCTGCCGTCGGTATGCCCCGGAGTGTGATGTATGAGCCCGTTGATCCCGAATTCGGAAAGGTCGTTGAGATCATCCAGGCGAATATCGGCTTTGAATGCAGGGAAAGGTTTATCTACGAACGGCTTGATGATGTCGCCCATGAGCCTCGTTGTTTTGATCAACCCGTTTTTACCGCTTTCAATCCTGTAACTGTCCGCCGAATGGATGGCGGTGGGGATCTTCCTTTCCCTTAGCAGTTCAACCGTGCTTCCACAGTGGTCTGTATGCCCGTGGGTGTGCAGGATGAGGGTGATGTCGGACAAACTGACGCCGAGTCTGTCCAAAGCTCTGAGGATTTTTTTCCCTTCGCCGGGACTCCCCGTGTCCACAAGGATTTTTGCATCTCCTTCAACAAGAAAGCAGTTCGAGATAGACAGCTTTATGGGGTGGATGGTTGTCATGTCAGGCGTATGAAATGAATCCCTCAATCACTGTATGGGTACAAAAGAAGCTAGTCAACGATTATGACACCACCCTCTGTAGGATGGTCTTGAACATTTTTATCAGCGGAGATAGTTCGTGTGATCCAAAGTATCATCAAGTCCCCAATTGCGCCGAAACAAAAAAACAGCCCAAAGCCCAGGATGGTCGGGTCTTCTGTAAATAATGAGTAGATGTAAGGCCCAATGCCCATGATCAAGAAAGGCATTAAAGCGCCGGTTCTGTAGGCAGACATGCGGATAGGAACCTTGCAATGTGCATAGGGGGTAAGCGTTTTGAATTGAATCCCAAACTTAATGTTCGAAAATGGGGTCTTTCCTGCTAACGACCATGTAATTCCATGAATGACTTCGTGGACGATGATTCCCAAAACAATCGATGGGATAAATATTCTGAACTTAAAGAACTGAATTATTTTTCCCGTGCTTTCAATTCCATACAGGAGGTAAAAAGGCAATGCCAGGATCCCGACCAGCAAAAGCCCAAAAATCAAACCCAGTATATTGGCCTTGACCATGGAAATGGTTATTTTGTTTTCTGCCATGATGAAAGGCAATAAAGGCTAGCTTTTAAACTGATACTTCTTAAAATACTCTTTTTTCAAATCATTCCGGATGAATCAACTCCGCACCCGGGTACACGAATAGTTTCAATTACTGACCGATGGCGCCTGCCTGAAATAGGTGGTGTCGTTCAGCTGATCGACCATGAAGTTAGCCATATCTCCCAAAGTGATCGATAATTTAAGTCCTTTTCCGTCGAAGGAGGCGTGGTAGCCTCCTTTGGAGTGTTTATTTACAATGTTTGGCAATCGTACAATGGTCCAGTCCAGGCTGCTGTTCATGATGACCGGCTCCATCCTGTTTTTGTCGTCGATGATCACTTTTAGCCATTTCATGAAGTAGGGAAGGATGATCCGCGTGAAAAACCAGGGAAGGAAGGCTATGCTGTTTCCGGCTCCCACGTTGCTCATGGCAATGAGCCGTTTGACCTGTCGCTTGAGCATTTCTTCCACCAGGATTTTCGTCGCATCCGATAGGAAGGTAGTGGGTTTACCCGTACCCTTGCCTCCAACTCCGAGGCATTGGATGACCGCATCCTGATTTTCCAATACCTGTGAAACGGCTGTTTTATCAAGTACATTGCCCTCAATGATGCAAAGGTTGTTGTGATGAAAAGTGATGGCCGATTTATCACGTACCAACACGGTGACCCGATGGCCCCTTGCCAAGGCTTCTTTAAGAATGGCCTGGCCCGAGAAACCGGTTGCGCCAAAGATGACTAGTTTCATTTTAGCTGGATTTATAATCAATGAAAAATGGGTTGATGAGCAATGTTCGCAGTGTGGCGCCTGTTAGGTCTAATGCGGTCTATTTTGATGCCATGACTCCTGCGGCTATATTCAGCCTTAATTTTCCCGGAGGGGTGATACTCGATATGAAACCCAGCAGTTTGTTTTTAAATCCGGGGATGACATGCAGTTTCCCTTTCATCATACCCTGGTAACCTGCCAACGCAACATACTTAGCTGACATGACGCCTTTTGCATACAGCTTGGCGTTATGCATGTCTGCGCGCTCCATAAAATTTGATTCTGTTGCACCCGGTGAAAGCACCGTCGCCGTGACGCCTGTGTTTTCAAATTCCTTGTGTATGGCCTCAGTCAGATTGATCACATACGCTTTTGTGGCTCCATACACTGCAAAAAACGGATCGGGCTGAAAGCCGGCAAGAGAAGCAACGTTTAGAATCCGTCCTTTTCCATTCCTTACCATTTCTTTCCCGTAATGATAGCTTAACCCGGTCAGGCTTACAATATTCAAATGAATCATTTCAGCGTACTTCTCCATTCTTCGGGCAATAAAAGGCCCGTATTCACCGAATCCCGCATTATTCACCAGATCAGTAACGATCAAATTATTGGTATTTACCATTTTGTGAATCGCCTCCATGCCGCCCGAATCAGATAAGTCTGTTGCAACGGTGTAAACGGTTGTTTTGTACTGCCCTTCAATTGAATTCTTAATGCTTAGCAGTTTTTGTTCGTCTCTGGCTACAAGGAGAATATCTTTTTTATCCTTGGCAAACAGCAGGGCTATCTCCTTACCGATGCCTGATGAGGCTCCCGTAATTATGGCTATTTCTTTCATTTTAGCATCGATTTGTTTCGATGCAAAAATGGGATCTTAAATACATCTCGCCTGACACAAATGTGTCAAAATGAATAGTGGGCCAGTTTTTTTCTTATCCGGGTCAAAGATTGCCTTTCAATGCCGAGATAGGAGGCCAGTTGAGATATGGAAACTCTGTTAAAGAGATCCGGATTTTCCCTGACAAACGCCAGGTATCGTTCCTCGGCATTCTCAAAAAGAAAACCTTCTATTCGTTTTTGCTGTACTATCAAAACCGAATCGGCGATCAATCTGCCAAATCGGTCCAGATTTGGAAACCTGTCATAGCCTTCCTGAATCAGTGAAAAGGGGATGTCAACGGTGACGGTCGGTTCTATGCATTGGAAGTGATACTTGCTCTCCGTTTGTGACAGGAATGCCGGATAATGTGTTGCATACTGGCCTTCCCGCATGAAATGGACGGAAATTTCATGGCCCTTGCCGTCGATATAAAACGCCCGGATCAATCCCGAATACACAAAACCGATTTGGGTTTGTACTGTACCCGCATGGAGGTAAAAATTCCGGGCCTTCCACTCCGTGACCGATATCCCGCCGGCAAGGTATTCCAGTTCGGAAGATGAAACTTTCGGACAAAGGGCTGATACGGAATTTAAGAATGTGGAGAAGGCCTTCTGCATTTGATGATCGAAGCCAATGAAACGTCCAAATCAAGAGACTTTATTTTAATAATCAACAATTCCGCTTCTACCCGGCATGTTACAAGTTAAACCAGCGCTGGATGCAGCCTGTCAATCCCCGGTGATGATGTTCACATTCAGGGTGAATTCATTCAGGATGAACCAGTCTTTCTCCGAACCGGGTTTGTCTTTGGCACCATACTCTATGCCGTAAAGCGTTCGATCAATGGT
>Ga0315901_10010741_pt1 | contig 10377 bp, 8 predicted proteins | sample LakEriMetagenome_10_FD_203761 | JGI IMG/M metagenome (GOLD analysis project Ga0315901, IMG submission 203761) | Freshwater fungal communities from buoy surface, Lake Erie, Ohio, United States - Buoy 2 MA116 | ecosystem: Environmental > Aquatic > Freshwater > Lake | place: USA: Lake Erie, Ohio... | reverse complement strand
AGACGACGAAGAGTGCTCTCAAATATCCAGAAAAATTTATCCTCCGTGAACTTGATTGGATTAAAGTCAAAGGAAAGAATGAACCTGTGACCATTTATGAAGTGATGCGTGCCTCACAGGACAGCCGCTCTCAAGCGGAAAACATCCGAACACTCTTTGAATCCGGACTTCGTCATTACCGACAAAGACTTTTTCAAGAGGCTCAAGCCGAGTTTATCAAAATACTCCAGCTGGCGCCGCAGGATGGACCTTCGGCTGTCTTCCTTGAACGTTGTGAATATTTTATTGAGCATCCGGTGAATGAAAACTGGGATGGCATTTGGGTCATGAAAAGCAAATAATAAACGAGCTTGGCAGCTCTATGACCGATGAATTGACTCAACAAAAAATCAATGATGCGGCGGATAGGTACTCGCCTATTCGGACTTGCTTTTGAGGGCTGTCTGTAGCTGTTGCAAAAACTCTGCATCGTAATCTGCAGCAATGACTGATTCATCCAAATCCGCACCCGAGGCGATAAACTGAACTGCCAGCTGCAGAATGCGCCTGTCCGTGCCGTCTTGAAGAGCCTGCACTGTGTCTCGGAAGGGTTCCCACACAAGATCCAAAGACCCATCGCGTCCCAATGGCAACTGCTTGGGGATGTTTGAGCCGTCGACCCATTCAAGGAGCGTTGCAAGACGTCCGCGATCACCCACCGCGTAATCAAATTTTGAATGACGTTTTAAGGTCAGCGCTTGGGCAAAATCTTCAACCCCCATCTGTGCCGGGAGCTCGTGAAACAACGTCGGGGACCATCGTGCAAAAAGTATTCTGCTCGGTGTCTCGGAACCCGGATGAGCTTCACGTGTAAAGATGACAACGCGGGTCTTCATTGATGGGCCTTCAGCAGATCTGCAGCAAAAGTTGGAACCGGTGCCGCAACGCCAGAAAAACCTTGTGCGTCCAGCCAGTGATTATCTGCAAATTTGCTCATATAATTACGAATCCCGTCTGGCAGAATCACAACCACACGACTTCCCTTTTTGAGCGTTGGAATGACCTTGGATGCTGCCATTAATGCAGCTCCGCAGCTTCCTCCACACAAAAATCCTTCCTCTCTCATGGCTCGCCGCGCCCACTGAAAACTTTCCCGATCATTGGTTTTCACCCATGTATCAATCAAATCACGATCGAGGACATCGGGAATAAAGTCATAACCTATCCCTTCCACATGATAGGTCCCCACGTGTGAGCCTCCAGCAAGAATGCTTCCTTCGGGATCTCCCCCGACGATCTGAACATCAGGACGCAACTGCTTGAGCTTGCGGGCAACACCGGTGATTGTTCCGCCGGTTCCTGCGGTCATGACAACCACATCAGGAACACCACCGAGATCTTCAACAATCTCGAGGGCCGTGCCGTCTTCGTGCGCCCGCGGGTTTGACGGGTTTCCGTATTGGTCGAGAATATGAGAATTGGGAATCAATTGATTCAATCGTTTGGCCACCGAAATGTGACTGTCAGGTGCATCATAAGCCGCTTCTGTTGGCGTACGGACAATTTCGGCACCTAACGCTTCAAGAGCGACTTGTTTTTCACGCGACATTTTCATTGGCATCGTGATGATCACTCGGTAGCCCAGCACCGCACCCGCAAGCGCAATACCGATACCCGTGTTTCCGCTTGTGGGCTCAATGAGAGTATCTCCCGGCTTGATTCGTCCGGATGTTTGAGCGTCCAGGACCATGCGGTAGCCGATGCGATCCTTCACACTGCCACCCGGATTCAAAAACTCGCACTTGGCCCAAACCTCCACCGGACTGTCCTTGAAAAGATGATTGACACGGACGATAGGAGTGTGGCCGATAGCCTGTAGTATATTGTCGAGTTTCATGAAATTGCTGAGCTCCCTGAGAACGGTTGTCCGGACTTTAGACGTCTTCCTGACGGTTCATAACCGATTTAAGACGAGGGTCAAAGCGGGCAACTCGAAGGGATGGAAATCCCTGTGGACGGATGTTGGCAGGTAAAAGAGCCAACGGCAAAGCAGGCGTCGAATCGAACGTTGAAGGACAAGCAATGACCGATAAAAAAATGCTAAAAAAATCAGCTCCCAAACCAGCATCCGCCCTAAGGTTTCGAATTGATCAAGAAGGGCTCCTGCGCGCTCGGGTCTCGGCCTCAGCCGGAGAGTTTCATTGCACGCCCGATCTTGTGCATCTTCTCTGTCTGCTTCAGCGCAATGTTTCTGTTGCACAGCTGGCAACTGTTCTGCGTCGCGACTTTCAATCTATGACGGCTGAACTTCCCAAGCACGATGAAATTCAAACATTGCTTGCCGACATGACAGATGCCCAATGTCTCATAGACGAAGCCGCGCAGGGGCGCACGACTGCGCAGGGCATTAGCGACGGCTTTGGAGATCCTTGGATTCAGTGGGCCATGCTGACCGATAAAAAACGTTGTCAGTCCTATCAAAAAGCTATCGAACAAACGGTGACACAACGGTCAAACGTTTTGGACGTGGGTGCCGGCACAGGTCTTCTGAGCCTATTCGCATTGAACGCCGGTGCCCGTCGCGTAGACGCCATCGAAGAAACATCCTCCGCAAAGATTTTGCTTAAGCTGAAACAATCGCTGGCTGCCCGCGACAAAGATCGCCTCGTGATCCACAATTGTCACTCAGCAGACGCCAGAATTCCTGAGGATATCACCCATATTATCAGTGAACTTTTTGGCAATGACCCTTTGCAGGAAGGCGTTATCCACACATTACGAGATATCTTTTCGCGCGTCCATCAGTCAAAGATTAAAGTAATTCCCTTATCTTTTGATGTGCTGATTCAGCTCATTGACATAAAGAAGGGACCACTCAAAGAACGCATTGCCCGTCTCTCTCCGTCGGAACAAAATAACCGCGCGGAACCTTGGGCTGCTGTGAGTAAGATCCGCTCACTCATGTCGTTTGATGGAGTGTCTTTGAGCCATCCGATCCGCAGTGATGATTATGAGGAGCTCGGAGCACTCACACCCGCTTTTACTATTCCACTCTCTCCGCCTCCCGCCGAAAGCGCACGGAGACCACAGGGCCAGCACAACTTCAGCATTTCAAAAAAGACCTCTGCTCCAGCTCTGATGATCTGTTTTAGAGCTCACTTGACTGAGAAAATTTCGATTTCCAACATCCCTGGACAAGCTGATCACTGCGAACATTGGAGTCCGCTCCTCATTCCTCTTACAGAGGCAGTGAAAGGACAGGACGCTCTGAAGATTCTGGTCGGAGTTAATGAAGATTGGGAAAAACTGACAGCGACGGTTAAAAATGCGGCCGGACAAACGATTGGTTCACGCACATGAGTGAGTTATCCCAGAACACAGACAAAGGACTTGAGCGAAGAATTCGGAAGCACGTTCATGCGCAACGGCATACGTTTGAATGTCATGTTCCAGCAGGCTTTAGTGAACTGGGCCTGCGGACGGCCGAATCCATTCTTGAGCGAACATTGAGCGCAGATGAAAAATCTCAGACCAAGGTGAGCATCGAGCAGGGAAAAATCAGAATTGAAAAAGCCCCCTTCGAAACTCTTCATGCCCTTTTAATTGAGGGCCTTATTTTTTCGGAAATCAAAATTCGGATCCATAAAACAAGGTGTCAGACAGAGCAAAAATTTCAACAGATTCTGACTGACATTGATTGGCCGCTATGGCTCCCGGCTGCCTCCGCGCACGCGCTGGAGGTGCGTGCTGACTCGCTCAACAGTCAGATTTATCATGAGGGACGTCTCAAAAGTCAATTCATCGCTTTTATTGAAAAATCGATTTTCACAGAAAGATCGGAGAATAAAGACGAGCAGAACATCAGCAAGCCTTCATTTGCAATCGATCTCAACTTGAAAAGAGACGTACTTGAAATTTTTCTGTCGATGAGCGGACGTGACTATTGGAAACGCGGTCACAAACAGACTTTTGAGCATGCAGCTCCTCTGCGTGAAGATATTGCTGCTTGCCTTATTCAACGCGTTTACGAAATCAGCAGCCGTCAATTGAAGGTGAATACTCCGACCGTCGTGCTCAATCCGTTCTGCGGAACAGGTACACTTTTACATGAGGCTGCACTGCACATCACAGGACTTGCACACTCACTCTCCGATATCAGCCGATGGCCCTACTTCTGGTTGCCTTTTTGCAAACAAAAATCATTCCATCACGCACTCAAGACATATTTGAATGCCCTCTCTTTGAAAGAGTATCATCCAAATCGAAGCCAAATTCACTACATCGGAGAAGATCTTCAACCGGCTCTCTGTCAGGCCACTCGCAGGTGGTTTGATGATTTGAGTTCTAAAGCTGACCTCAATGCGAACGCTGACGTACAAGAAAAGGACAGCTGTCAAAAGGGATTAAATCTTCAAGCCGGCGAATTAAATTCAAAATCTGCTGTGTGGATTTTTGCCAATCCTCCTTTTGGCATTCGTCTATCTAATGCATTTCAGGGTGGTGACGAGACTCTCTATCGCTCCTTCGGACAACGCCTCAAAGATCTGGTTGCACACTTAAAACGAACATCCACTCCGGTGTGCGGAGTCGTTCTTTGTCCAACGGAAAGCAGCTGGCGGATTCTCCAACGCTCGCTGACGGACTGCTCTCAAGTGTGTGAACACTTCACACTGGGCGGACACGACATTCGGGCTTTCTATTTTTTTACCCGCACTAACCACAGACGGACCTAAGAGCGTGCTCACAACCCTCAAGCAGAGGAAAGTGAAACTCGTCTCTTGTAACAAGCTGAGGCAAGAATCTAATTGCTTTAGTAAAGATTCAGAGCTACCGAGGCTCTGGCCTTTCTGTGTGCTGAGGAAAAGAAGGAGAACCGATAATGACCCAATTTTTTCTGCCAACGAGCGCTTTGTGTGCACTTTTGATCACAGCTTGCAATAACAAAATAAATGAACCAAATTCCGCGCATTTGAATTCAACGCAAAAACAACAAATCAATGAGCTCAAATCTTCAGGATCCGAAACCTCGGGGATTCCATCTGCATGCCAAGCGTTAATGGCATCCATCAATGACTCTCGCAACCTCAAAACAGTTAAATTCCAAGATGTGTATCAGTGCGGTCCCGACTTCAGCCACGAAGCCGGCGCACCTCCAAAGGCCGTTGACGGATGCCTTGTCTCATTCGAACGAGATAATAGTCCTTTCCCTAACTACACGGTCTCTGCTTTCATCGACGTGTCCAACAAGCATCAGGTGAATTGGATCCTCAAAGGGTTAGGTTCTGAGGTGAGTGGAAGACACCTTTGTGCGGACGTGAAAACATATGCCCGTCTCCAAGGAGAGGGTGATCTTCTCACTGTTGAAATTGAAAGGAAAACCGCTTCGGACGCTATGTTTTGTCCTTTTGGAAAAATTTTCTCGGCATATTCAACGACCTGTCGCCGAATTCAGGCTCAATGAAAGTTGTCTGAATTTTAGAACCTCCAGAAACTGTTCATCTTTGGTCGGTGCACTGAATAGTGCGCCGTGAATCATCTAATTCCGCTCTTCGGGATGATTAACCTGAGCGCTGTCGCTCGAAAGACACTCCATCAGACCTTCGCCCGGAACTTAAATTTTTTCTAGAGATCTTATTTTTTATCTCAATTATCAAAAATTTTTAGTGATTGTTCTTTAAGAGCCGAGGTTTTGATATTTGAGTTAGATCTCATTCGTACATGAGTTCTTTGCGCTTGAAATTTCTTTCTTGTCCAGTTGACGTCAGCGTGCACATCACAGAGATCTAAAGATCAAACACCAAGGAACCGTCTATTTTGGCGCAGCCCTTTTCGGTAAATGATTTTCTGCGGCCTCTTGAAGAAAGACAGAAAGACATTTACGCAATGTAATTTTACGATTGAAAACAGCAAATCGGGAGCCAATATTGGGCATTACTCTCATTGGACTGAAGACAAGATTATTTTTTTGCCAAGCCACCCCCTTGAGACAGTCTATTGGGAAACATGGAGACAGGATGCTGATACCTCATAGAAATTCTCCCTTCGTATAAGATTGAAAATGGAACTCACGATTGATCTCAAGTTTTTTCGGAATTGTCCGATACACCCTCCATACTTAGTTTGCATTTTTGTCTCTGGCCATTTCAAACAAGTGTCTGGTAGGAGTAAGAACTGTGCGTATATTTGCTCTTTTAAATTTTGCTGTTATTTCGCTGCTTGCTTTTGCGGCTTGTAGGCCAGCAACGAATGAAGAAGCAACAGGCAACTCTTTGAATGGTTCGGCGGAAAGTCTTCCGCTAGGTTGTGAATTGAAGGACGGATTTCCAGTATTTGACTCTTCTGAGAAGGCTAAAGCGAACAAGCCAACAAGTTTTACAAAAAGTGGTGACAAGATTAGTGATCTTAGACGGGCAGGTGGCCGTCTGATCAGCGCAATATATGAAAACCAAAATAACAGGAAATTCCTTAGTAGAGAGGCTTGCAAGTGTGCCGATAACAGACCTGCCAAGTGTGGTTCCGGCGGCTGCACGAACAGTTGTGGGGAAAGGATTGAGACTTACCAACCAGATCCAGGTGACTGCAGCCGCGGGTGTGTTAATGGCCGCAATGATCGGGACCGATCCTATTAATAAATCGGATCTTCAGGAATCAGATGCCCTCGCATGTTGTGAGCGAAAAAGATGAGGGATACTGTTGCCAGAGTGTTGACTCGTCCACAGGGAGCCTCGAGTAACGCTCTAGTCAATTCCAAACGATCTTCCGCGATTTCGGGCCGGGCCATATTCCGAAAGACAATCCGGTGGGTGACACTGGCAGCCCGCGCGGGAAGATGAATATCTTCATAGGAATGTTGACCTGATTTGTTGAAGATCTCTTCTGTGTTTCCAACGAGCACAACGTCTTCAACTTTTTCTGGGTACTTTTTTCAGATAAGAGGATTATTTGTTTTTGTGGAGATGTTTCCAACGAAATTTTGAATTGTTTCATTGTTCGGTGGTTGATCCCGGTAAAACTTCAATCGGCCTGTCGATTTTTTTCGTAAACGCCATCAAGTGCGATGACCTGAAAGTGGATATTTAAGTTTGCAGCACTGCCGAATCTCTGGATGAAGACAAACAACCCAGAGTGGCCGCTTCATTATCTGCGGCATGTTGCAAATGTGCAGTGAGCTCCAAACAAACTTTTCTCAAACCTTTGCGCAGAGTGATTTGGCACGTACCCTCCACAGTCGCAGTTGAACGGGAAACGTGAAGACAAATTGTCTCGCAGGGACAAGAGGCAGAAGCTCATCAACCAGATGAATGGCCGCGTCTGCCATTGCCTCTGCCATAAAGCAGTCATTTTTTCGCGACAGGGAGGTTTGCTGAGAGGTGACAGGGCGTCACTGCGGCAGTCATTCAAAGATCAAGGGCGTCAAAATTAATTTCAGATGAGGTTCCATAAGGTCTCTCCTCCAAACTCTTCAAATGATCATTTGCCTGCCTGTCATCTTTTTCATACGGTGTCAGAGAAAACGGACGGGGACCTTCCGGAGTATTTGAATAAAACTTCAAATATTACAGCATACTGAGGACGCTCTAACGTTGGCATGAGTGTTGCTCGTAAAAATTCGAACAAGAACATGCTCAGCCAAATGGGCCACTGTCTCTGTTAAAAGCACCTCGTCCCTGAAAGGAATCGACAATGAGTTTTCGAGTCTTCGGTCTGTTTGCAGCGCTGGCAGTTTCCAGTATGCCAAACGTGTTTTCTAGCGCCTACGCCCAGGTTTCTTCATCCATAACAAAAAAAGATAAAATGCCAGAAGCGACACCGCAGTTAAAGGAGCAGAGCAAAAGTCTTGCACGGCCGTCTCAAAACGACAAAACAGATAAAGATCTTCCCAGTCCCTATTTTGTTGTGGGATTTTTGTGCGAAGGACTACCGGAGGTTTCTGCCTCAACAAGTTTGCTCTTTGGAAAGGAGTTCTCGGAGCGCCTTTACAAAGAACAACTGACTTCTGCCTGTGACAGAAACTTTGAATCTTTAGGTATCGAAAAGTACACCTGGGTCTCGGGGCAAGACTTGGAGCGAGTTGATTTTTTACTTAACAGCAAAAACAGATTTCAAAAACACCGCATTGAAATTCTTGCTGCTGAGGCTCCAGGTCATGTCTATCTTAAGCTCATCTTGGATCCGAAAGGCACGAAAAAACTTATCGCCGAACTGGAAACATCCGTTGGATTTGGTCCCAAGGGCTTGAAGCCCGAAAAAATTGCAGGCTTCGGCTTATCTGGTCGGCTTGCTCAGCAGACCTCGAATCTGGGCCCCTTTAGAACGACAACCTTCGGTGTCGACTATTCAATCATCAGGCAAAACCCAGCCGTTCACTCTGATTATTCTGTGAGTGGATGGATGAGCGCAGGAACCCAGATAACCAAGGACTGGCGAGCACTCTCACGTGTCTCATTGAATGTTGCCAAAGTTTGGGATAAGCACGACAGCCATTTTTTCGGAACTGTGGGATTCATGGGAAACCTGTTTCACGCCGCAAACCTTGCAAAAGTGGAGGTTGGTCCAGCTCTCGGATACTATGCTAAACAATTCATGGGCGGTGCTCATTTACTAATGACAATGGAATCTGATCCTCTCAGCCGCTACTTTTTTGAGCTGGAATATTTAAATTCCTTGAAAGATGCGAAACAACGGACTGCAGTGAGCTGGGACTATCAAAATCGAGTTTTCGGAAGCGAGCATTTCTACTTCGGGATTGGGACCAGCTTCGTTTCGAGCAGTACTGGAACGTGGAATGACTTGAAACCATCGTCCGGTGAAGAAGAAACCTATTTTGAATTCTCGGATCACGGACCGGATGTGACCAATGGTCTGAGACTTGGCTATGCTTTTGCATCTGGGGAAGATCTTCACCAAGTGGCGATGAGGTTGAAGGGTCTTGGATCGAACACTAGCAAGAACCTATTTTATAATATTGGCTTGGATTACATCAAAAACACCGCAGATCTGGACCTAAAATTAGGGATAGAATTCTCAAATGGCGGTTCCCCGAGCGTTAGGTTACCGATGTGATAATCCGAACGCGGAAAGCCCGCCAGATGAACACAATGAGCGCATCCTGCAACATGTTTGCAATCGGGGTTGCTGCATGTTCAACACAGGCGTTCGCTTTGAATATCTCAGACTGTGCCGCGGTATCAGAAAAAATCAGGAAGTTCACTGCCGAGAAAGTCAAGACGGGAATTCCTTTCGAATTGCTGGCCATCGTCAGTCAGAATAACAAACCCACGTGTCACAGCACGCTTCAAGTCCAACTCAGCATGTGGGACAGAAAGGTGAAAATCGCACAGAGCGAGAGGCTTTTGGCACGCACAACTATGGATGATTTTTCGCTGGTGATCTGTCGGAACCTAGTTTGTCAGGACAATATATCATCAAGCGGAGGTGGCAGACTCCGGGTTTTTCTCAATCCCAATTGGAAAGGAAGATTGGATCGTCTTAAAGCGCGCACATCAGGTCTGAACATGCTTTTGTACTCGCTTGATTGGGACGATTTCTCCACGGAAAAGAACAAGGACACGTTATTGTTCGAGGAGGATCTGATTCCATGATCCGCCAACTTTGGCTTCGTCTGATCGGACTTGTGCTTGCCTTTATCGTCCCCCTCAGTGCGCTGAGTTTTTGGCAGGTCCGGGAGACCATTCAGCTTGTGTGGCAGATGAATCCTCCCGAAGCGCTGCTACCTTTTGTGGAGCAATCCATGAAGGACCAGTTAGACCTAAATGCCACAAAGACTTCGGAGGAGAACAATTACCGTGATCGCTTTGAGCAGCTTTTGCAACTCAGAACAGAGCTTCAAGCGTTGAAGAATTTGTCCGACGAAATACTCGCATCTGTTGAATGGCAGACTGCAAGGAATGGACTGATTGCCGTGGTGGCAGGACTTTTCCTCTCCTATTTTATCTCGCGTTCAGTGTTGAAGGACTTTAGGACTTTGCAGAAAAAAGAGCTCGAAGCTGAGCGACTCAGAAGTGAAATGACACGTCTGCAGGATTGGCAGTCGGTTGCTAGAGCTGTTGTTCACGAATTGCGATCACCCATGGTCCCTCTGACAGTTCTCTCGGATTCTCTTGAGAAGAAGTATAAGGCTTTGCCCCCCGAAAAATTTCAATTATTTTTGTCTGAAAGCACCAAATTATTGAAAGAGCAATCTGCCGGTATGCAGCGCCTGATCGAAAGTTTCACGACCTTTGCAAAGCTGCCCGATGCAAAATTAAAGACATTCGATTTTGTCTATTTTGTTGGTGAATTCCTCCAGACACATCAGGCATTTGCCGGAGACCGTGCTAGTTTTTCATTTGAGTCATGCGAGCCCAGTGTCAAAATCAATGGTGATGGAATTTTGCT
>Ga0315901_10010727_pt1 | contig 10386 bp, 8 predicted proteins | sample LakEriMetagenome_10_FD_203761 | JGI IMG/M metagenome (GOLD analysis project Ga0315901, IMG submission 203761) | Freshwater fungal communities from buoy surface, Lake Erie, Ohio, United States - Buoy 2 MA116 | ecosystem: Environmental > Aquatic > Freshwater > Lake | place: USA: Lake Erie, Ohio... | reverse complement strand
TCATCGCCGCCAAATCACGAATGCTCTGGTGCAACAACGCACCATCGTTGATATCGGGCATGGCCACAATCTGGGCATGCACTTGGATACCCATGTCGCCAAGCCGCTTGATCTGCTCAATCACATCGGGCACATCGACCTTGCCGAGCAACACGGCACGCGCAGCCCGGTCAGTGGCATGCACCGAGATGTACTGCGGCGAGAGGCGCTGCTCATCGATGCGTTGCCAATCGTCTTCATTCAGATTAGTAAAGGTGACGAAATTGCCGTACAGAAAGCCGAGGCGGTAGTCGTCATCTTTGAGGTACAACGTCTTGCGCAAGCCCTTGGGCATTTGCGTCAAAAAGCAGAACGGACACTTGTTGTTACAGGTGCGCAGACGATCAAACAACGGCTCGCTGAACTCGATACCGAGATCGTCGTCTTCGTCCTTCTCGATTTCGAACAGGAGCGTCTCATCGCCACGCAACACCTCGAGCTCAACCAGCTCTTCGGCAATATAAAAGCGATAATCAATGGCATCGCGCAGGCGCTTGCCATTAATCGACACCACAAAATCGCCGAGCTCAAGCCCAGCCGCGGCACCTGTACCGTGTATATCAAGCTCGGCAATCTCACCGCCGTTGCCTGTTATTTTCTTTAAATCTGGCTGATATTCCATCGTTTACACGTTCTCTATGCTATACTACACCATAGTATTATACCATGCTACGACGTGCCACGGAGAGGGTCGACAGTGCGTGCGCTAGGCAATATGATTGTGGCAACGCTGTTGTTGCTTAGTGCTCCATCGCAATCCAATCAAGGTAATTCGTTCACCACTACAGTTAGTGGTGTTGTGGCGCCGTATCTCCCCCAACCAACCGCCTACGTGCGTCCGCATGTTGCGCAACTGATAAGCTCCCAACGTCTGCACATCAAACATGTCGCGCAAACATACAATCAAGCAGAGCTATCAGGTCTAACTGACCGCGAGTTTGCCAGTGTGCTGACGATGATTTTGTACACCGAGCATCACGGCTGGCTCGAGGACGTCATCCCAAACGTGCGGGTCTTCACGCCGCTCTTCCAAGAGTTGCAGGTTATCAGTAACGACACGTTGGGTACCAACTTTAGTGTGTGGCCGGCGAATTTACGCCCATCGGTTGTCGATGAAATTCGCACCGATCAAACACCACTCGAGAGCGTGATTTTTTTGAAAGTAGCGACAAATAATCAACCGAGTAACGAACTCGCCACGAATCCTACTAGTGCCATTGAACTTTTGGCAGCAAACATGGCGCGTGGAATCCGTCAGGCACAGCAGGCTGGTGTACCTGTCACCATCGAGAACATTTTGGCATGGCACAATGCCGGCATCGTTGACCCACAACTCATCGCCAATAATCGCTCGGTCCAGCATTACATTGACCGGGCGTTGATCTATCGCACCATGGCACAGATTGCGGTGAATGACGAGGTCGCTTGCCTACAACCAACACCACGCGTGACGCAATAAACATCCGCAGCGCACGACGTGCAACTGCGGATGGACATCACGAGAACAAACACCAAATTATTTGGCGGCAGCCTGTTTCTTATGCCGGCGATCTTGCCAAACCTCGTAGATGATTGGAATGACTGACAAGAGCACAATCGCAAGCGCTACGAGCTCGAAGTTCTCTTTGACGAACGGCAAATTCCCAAAGAAGTAGCCGGCCCAAATAAAGATTGTGGTCCACAAGATGCCGCCAGCCACGTTGTAGGTCAAGAACGTCTTGTAGTCCATGTTGGCGATGCCGGCCACAAATGGCGCATAGGTACGCACAATTGGAGTAAAGCGCGCGAGTACAATCATCTTGGCACCGTGTTTGGCATAGAACTCGTTGGTCTTCTCGATATGCTCGGCCTTAACAAACGGCAGATTCCAATCGAGGATGCGCATGCCCACACGTCGACCGATTGAGTAGTTGACGGAGTCACCAACAATCGCCGCAATGGTTAAAATGACATACAAAACCAGCGGGTCAAGCCCAGCCGCAGGGTCAGCGGCGATGGCACCAGTGGCAAATAGGAGTGAGTCACCAGGGAGGAATGGAGTAATGACCAAGCCTGTTTCGCAGAAAATAATCAAGAACAAAATGACATTCGTCCACACGCCATATTGTGCCGTTAATGCCTTAAGTTCTTCGTCGATATTCAGAATAAACGACAAAATCTCGCTGATAAACTCCATCACACTCCCCTTCTATAGCTTGATATCACAAGTCAACGTCAGTTTTGACACATATCCTCCTACACAATAGTAGGATTTTGTCATTTACGCAAAAAATGTCAGCCAGGTATCACACATTTTTCAGTGAGATACCTGGCTGACACGCTACATTAATTCTCCCACGGGCGATAATCGTAGGTCTGATGGCGGAAGTAGGTGTTGTACAGTTCGGCATAATGCCCACCCTGCGTCAACAACGCCTCGTGGTTGCCTTCTTCGATGATGTCGCCATTCTTGAGCACCAAAATCCGATCAGCAGTACGCACCGTCGACAATCGGTGGGCAATCACGATACTCGTGCGCCCTTGCATCACCACATCAAGCCCATCTTGAATCTGCGCCTCGGTGAATGGATCAATGCTGGCTGTCGCCTCATCAAGGAAGAATATCGACGGATTGCGCAATAACACACGCGCCAGCGCCACCAACTGTCGCTGGCCGAGCGACAACCGACTGCCGCGCTCGCCCACGTCCGTCTTGAGGCCGTCTGGCAGGTCGTTAATCCAGTCGCCACGATCAAGTGACTGCGCTGCTTTGAGCACATCGTCATCGCTGGCATCAGGGCGCCCATAGCGGATGTTCTCCATCACGGTCCCCGAGAACAAGAACGGCACCTGTGGCACAAGCCCCGTATGCGTGCGGTAGGCGGCCAAATCGAGATCGCGGATATCTTGGCCATCAATCAAAATCTGCCCACTTTGAAACTCATAAAAGCGCAAGAGCAACTTAATCAAGCTCGACTTACCGGCGCCGGTATGGCCGACGATGGCAATCTTCTCGCCTGGCTTGATGTGCAAATTAAAGTTGCGAAGCACTACACTCTCTTCGTTGTAGGCAAAACGCACATTCTTGAAGATGACTTCGCCGTGCATCACGTCGACCGGCTTGCTATCCGTCTGCACCACCTTGGCCTCGGCATCCATCAAGGCAAAGACGCGCTCGCTGGCCGCCAAACCCAACTGGAATTGACTCCAGAACGAGGCAATACTGGTCAATGGGAAGAAGAACAAGCCCACGCTCTGGATGAAAAGGTACCAGTCACCAGGCGACAACTGATCGGGTGTCTCAATCGAGATCACACCGCCGTAATAGACCAAAATCACCAGCGCCAAGCCCGAGATGATGTTGAGTACCGGCCAAATTGTGCCAAAGATGATGCTCTGACGCAACTTGATACCATACTGCATCAAATTGGTCTCACGGAACTCGCTGTAAATCAACGCCTCACGACGGAAACTCTTGGCCACACCAATCCCACTCACCGTCTCGCTGACGGCACTGTTGACCAATGCACCGGCACGCTGCGCTTGCTGTGTCGCCTTACGGGCAATCCGCCGAAACGCCAATGCGGCAATGATGACCAACGGCGATACGGCCAGCGTGATCCATGCCAGTGTTGGATTCACAAAGAAGAGCGATACCGTCACTACCAGCACCAACATCACCTGACTCAGCAACTCGATGGTCAATGTCACCACCGACGAAAAGTCTTGGGTGTCGGAGAGCACGCGACTGACAACCTTGCCTGACGCATACTGATCATAGAACGACATATCGCGCGCGAGCACGGCATCCATCGAGTCCTCACGGACTTTGAGCACCACGTCGCCCACGGCAATTGCCGTGTAGCGCTGTCGAACGTAGTTGACCACCCAGCCGAGCAGGCCAAGTAACGTGATAATACCCGCCCAGACAAGCACAGTAATTAAATCCCCGCCATTGGTGGCGTCATCAATCCCGCGCGAAATCAAGATGGCCGACAACGGCGCAAAACTCGACCCTAATGCCGTGACTACTGCCACGATAACCATCGTTTTGATATGCGGGCGGAAATATTCGGCAATGCGTCGCACCAAATCGCCGTCGCTATACTGACGATCGTATGCCTCTGCATCTAACCCATCAAGTACAAATCCCATTATTGTTTACTCCTACGCTGACTACTTGTGATCGTCGCGAGCAAAAATACGTCGGTATGACTCACTCGTGTTCATTAATTCTTCGTGGCTCCCCTGCGCCTCAATCCGACCTCGGCGCACCACCACAATTCGATCAGCCCAACGAATTTGTGCCAGACGGTGCGTAATCAATAACGTCGTACGCCCCTTGAGCACCTCGCGCATGGCCCGCTGAATTTGGTCCTCGGTTGCACTGTCAATGGCACTGGTTGAATCATCAAGAATCAAAATACGCGGGTTCGTCAAAAATGCTCGCGCAATCGCAATACGCTGACGTTGCCCACCCGAGAGGGTCACACCACGCTCGCCGACCACCGTATCGTACCCCTCTGGGAAGGATGAGATGAAGTCGTGTGCTTGTGCTTGTTTGGCCGCCCACTCGATGCGCTCGCGTGGAATCTCGCCACGGGCACCAAAGGCAATGTTCTCGGCAATTGTCTTTGAGAACAAGAAGATGTCTTGCTCGATCATCGAGATTTGTGAGCGGAGCGAATCCAGATTCCAACGTCGCACATCGACACCGTCAATCATCACGCGACCATTTGAGGCGTCGTAGGTGCGGTTGACTAATCGCGTCAACGTCGTTTTGCCGGAACCAGTCTGACCCACGATGGCAATCGTCTCGCCTGGATTGGCGTGGAATGAAATATCTGTCAGGATATTATTGTCACCGCTATACCCAAACGACACGCCATCAAATACCAACTCGCCCCGTACCTCATGCGACTCACCCTCAGGGTTCTCGTCCATCTCGGTTTCGGTGTTGATGATGTGCAAAATACGTCGGGCACCGGCCAAACCGAACTGCACTAAGGCAAACATGAAGAGTGATATAAATGTCGGGAATTGAAACAAACTTATGAGCGACATGAATGCCACTACCGCAGCTGTATCAATCGTCCCCAATGAGCGCAACCACATGGCATAACCGAAGGCCAAGCCTATCAATACGCCGTAAAAGAGCGCAGGCAGATAGCGTGCTTTGATTTCACCCTCTTGGACGAATAAATCGCGGTAACGAGCTGCCACCTTGCGGAAACGCTCAGCCTCGAATTTTTCACGTGCTGTTGCTTTGACCACCTCGATACCTTGAATGGCCTCTGACAATGTGGCACTTACTTGGCCATACTGCCCGCGCAACATGCCAGCCACCGGGCCGAGTTGACCGCTGTAGCGCATCAAGCCCCAAATCAACGAGATAACAAATACCACTGGCAACGGCAACAGCGTTGGACTCAGAGCTGCGATGGCAATTAGCGGCGTAATCAACTGCGTGGCAGCTTCAATAATCAGACTCAATCCCGGCGAAATCATTAGGTTCAACTGAGACACATCACCGGTTGCAGCTGCCATCAAGTCACCGACACGCTGACGGTTATGGAACGTCTGGCTTTTGCTGAGCAAGCTGATATACAGCTCCTCACGGGCATCGCGCTCCATGCGCGACGCTAATACCTCACGTACAACCGTATTGACCATATCGACGACTGCAAAAACTGCCCGGATACCGAGCAATGCCAATGAAACAACTAATAGTTGATCGAGCGGACCTCGAGCTTCAACGACTTTGAATGCCTCTTGAATCTGAAATGACGTGTAGGTAAACGCACTAATGGCAAAGATCGCCATCGCTGTAAACCCAATCGGCAAAAGTGGATAGCGCATCATGTGCGATACTACCCACCGCACTGCAGAGGTGCGATTGTAGGGATATTCGTTCCCCGTCCGGAATTCTCGTAACACGGTTACTCCTTAGCCCACCACTGAGAAATCACGCATACACATTCATACGCAGTTACTGCCAAAGTGTATGTATGCCGTGAGATTTACACACGAAACTGCATTGTAGCACAGTGTTACCACGCAAAAAGTCAATCTTGGCGATTTTTAGCTCATCTGTGTTGATTTGTGAATCTTATCCTGTTTTCTCGCCGAGTCAACACCTCTGCGTATTCTGCGCCTCCGCACGATATCTGTGGGGAGAGTGGTCATTCTTTTGTGCACACCGAGGAACGAGGCACAGAGGATTATCCCATCCCCAGTCATTACATGGCCAGCTCATACACACAATTGATACCATCATTGTTATCGCGCTGGCCGTGCAATCTTCTCCCTGGCGCTCAATGAATACCATCGAAGAAGTCTGCACGCCGGAACGGTGCGATTCGTTATCAAGGCCCACTGGCCGGCATGTAGTGACGCTAGGAGATGCATCCGTCGTCGCTGCGCGATACATGTGGGAAGTTACTTATTCAAGTACACGCCGAGTTACAGAGGCGCAGAGCTAACAACTCTGCGTACTCTGCGCCTCCACACGATACTTCTGTGGGGAATTACTTATACTTTTTGCATCTATAATAATCTCGATTCCACCTAGCACCACAAGGACGGTACCACATGCCTGATTTTGAGATTAGCGATTTGTCACTAGCCGAGGCTGGCCGTAATCGCATTGACTGGAACGAAGGCGATATGCCCGTACTACTCGGCATTCGCGAGCGCTTTCGCAAGGAACGCCCGCTCAAGGGCTTGCGGCTCTCCGTCTGTTTGCATATAACCGCCAAAACCGCCGCACTCGTACGCACCCTCTCCGCTGGCGGTGCAGAGGTCATGCTGGTGGCCTCAAACCCACTCTCCACCCAAGATGACGTCGCCGCCTCGCTCGTGGTCAACGACGAGATTCCCGTCTATGGTATGCGCGGCGAGTCGCTTGAGACGTTCCGCAGGCACGTCAATATTGCGCTCGACGCCAAGCCACATCTGCTGTGTGATGACGGCGCCGATCTGACCAGTGCCCTCCTACAACGTGGGCTCAACCCAGGCCAAATGCCTGTTGGTGCATCCGAGGAGACAACTGCCGGTGTCAAGCGCTTTAAAGCGATGGAGAAGCAGGGTGTCCTGCCGTTCCCCGTGATTGCTGTCAACGAAAGCCGTACTAAGCACATGTTCGATAACCGCTACGGCACCGGCCAAAGCGCCATCGACGGCATCATCCGTGCCACCAATCTGCTCCTCGCTGGGCGCACCGTGGTGGTCGCCGGCTACGGCTGGTGTGGCCGTGGCGTGGCGTCACGAGCTGCAGGGCTTGGTGCCCGTGTCATTGTCACCGAGGTCGACCCGGTCAAAGCGCTTGAGGCCGCCATGGACGGCTATCGCGTCATGCCCATGAGTCAGGCAGTTACCGAGGCTGATATCATCATTGCCGTCACCGGCAATCGCACGGTCGTCGGCACCGAGCATTTCGCCACCCTCAAAGATGGCTGTGTGCTGGCCAATGCGGGGCACTTTAATGTGGAGGTCGATGTCGCCGCACTTGAGCAACTCGCCGTCAGCAAAAGCCAGCCACGCACGCATGTTACCGCCTACCACATGGCCGATGGCCGTAAGTTCAACCTCGTCGGCGAGGGCCGCTTGGTCAATCTCGTGGCCGGTGAAGGCCACCCACCAGCCGTGATGGACATGTCGTTTGCCAACCAAGCCCTGGCCGCTGAGACACTGGCGCGCAATGCCGACAAGATGGCCAAAGTTGTCCATACGTTGCCAGATAGCGCCGACCTGATGATCGCCTCGCTCAAGCTCAAAGCGATGGGCGTGCGCCTCGATGCACTCACGCCCGAGCAACAACAGTACCTCAACAGCTGGCAAGAAGGCACCTAAATACTGAAATACCCCCGTAGGATTAAATCCCACGGGGGTACTGGAGTCTGACACCTATGCATACTGAATGGCTTACATCACTGCCCAAAGTAGAACTCCACATCCACCTCGAGGGGGCTATTCCATTACCCACATTATGGCAATTAGTCCAACAATACGGCGGCGACAACGAGGTAACAAGTGTCGCTGACCTTGAAAAACGCTTCGCCTACCGTGACTTCCCGCATTTCATTGATACGTGGGTCTGGAAGAACCGCTTCATCCGCACCTATGCCGACTTTACGTTGATTGCCGAGGCTGTTGCGCGTGATCTAGCAAACCAAAACATCCGTTATGTCGAATCACACTACTCGCCGACTGACTTTGCCCGGCACGGACTCGAAATCGGCGAGATTACCCGTGCCATCCGCACTGGGCTCGACCGCGTGCCCGAGATTACATTCAGACTCATCGCCGACGTGGTCCGCGACTCGCCAATTGAGCGCGCTATGCGCACCGTTGAGACCGTCGCCGAACTCAAGGAGTATGGTGTCATCGGCATCGGGCTTGGTGGGTCAGAGCAACTTCATCCACCGGGGCCTTTTGCGCCCGTATTTGACCGCGCCCGCCAACTCGGACTGCGCACCACCGCTCATGCCGGTGAGGCCGCAGGAGCCGATAGCATTTGGGGTGCATTGCGTGACCTCAAGGCTGAGCGCATCGGCCATGCCGCCCGCGCCAACGAAGATCACGCATTGGTCGATTACATGACGTCACATCGCATCCCGCTCGAGATGTGTCCCATCTCAAACTTACGCACAGGGGTGTATGGTGACATCGGCCAACACCCTGTCGGCGAGTTTATTGCGCGAGGCATGTTGGTGACCATTAATACCGATGACCCTAAGATGTTCAACAACACCATGGTCGACGAATATGCCCTACTCATGGAGCGCTTTGGCCTGACACAAACCCATGTGTGCACGTTGATTGACAACGCCATCACGGCAAGTTGGCTCGACGATGCCGCCCAAACGACGCTGCGACGTACGTTCCATGCTGACCCAAAATGGATTCACTAACGCACCTGCCCAATAAAGCGTTTGGTGAACCCGGCAGCAAGCGTGATTGCCGCCGCCACAGCGTACATGGCGCCGATCCCGGCATACTCGAGGATGGGCGCCAGCAACCATGCGCCCACACCGATCCCCAAATCAAACGCCAAGTAAAAGGCAGCGGTTGCCTTACCCCGCGCCTCAATGCTATCGACATGAATGGCAATCAAGGCCGGGTGAAAGACACCACCACCGCTGGCAGTTAGTGCAGCTGCCACGAGCAACATCCACAACGAATCGGCCAGTGCAAAGCCGAGTAAGCCGGTGGCCATCACGACTGCGGCAGGGAGTAACACGCGGCGTCGATCAGGTAGATCAAGCAGGCGTCCAGTCGTCAGTCGTGTGAGAATGATGGCAACGCCATAGACGGTGTAGGCCAGGCCAAGCTGCTCAATGCCACGCTTTTCAGCGAGCAACGGCAAATATTGAAAGTATGCGCCAAAGCCGACACCAAATAATGCCGTTGTCGCCATGGCCGGCCATAACTGGCGCGGATACGTAAAGACCTCGCGCCAGATAAATTGTGTATCAGACAGCGCTTGCCGTGGGATTACCCACCAAATTAACAATCCTGCACCAATCGCCATGACACCACTAGACACAAACGCCCCCACAAGCCCAATACTCGGCAACATCGTGGTCACCACTGCAGGCACAATCGTTATCGCCACATTTGCGGCAGCCCCATACAGCGCCAAAAAACGGCCACGCTCGTGGTCACCAATCAGCGCAGAGACCAGCGCCGTTGATGCCGTGGTGAAGGCCACATATCCCGCCGCCTGCAGCATGCGCAATCCAAACAACACGGCTGGGTCAGCCGTCAACGGCACACCAAAGCCACCAATGGCGAGAGCTACGCTGCCAAACAAAATCACCGGCTTGAAGCCGTAGCGATCGCTGATATACCCTGCAAATGGGCGTCCGATCAATGAGGCAATCCCGAATGCCCCCATGATGACACCAATTTGCCAATCGGGGATACCCATGTCGGTCATATAGATGGGTAACGGCACGATCAGACTATAAAAGGCCGCAAAAAAGCTGACGGCGGCCACAAATGCCGCCCAAAACGACCTTCGCGATGCGTCCATTAATATCTCCAAACACTGATAGTGAATGACGGTATGATAGTTGATGATGGTAGTATCGCATATCGGCACTTTCACGCAAAATCGGTGATGACTTCATGGCGATTGCACGGCCTGTTGGTTTCTTCGTTTGTCTATCGCTTATACGCTAAGGCCATGCAATGACGGGCAGGCTGGGTATCGCTCATGAACCTGCAGGCCATGCAATGACGGGCGGGCGTGACACCCCCGTCGTGCAGTCGCTCCATCCCCACCGTCACTGCATGACGGCCATTGTCATTGAGGCACGGATGATTCCTTCCGGCGTGCAGTCGCCCTGTGCGTAGTGATGACCT
>Ga0315901_10010725_pt1 | contig 10387 bp, 8 predicted proteins | sample LakEriMetagenome_10_FD_203761 | JGI IMG/M metagenome (GOLD analysis project Ga0315901, IMG submission 203761) | Freshwater fungal communities from buoy surface, Lake Erie, Ohio, United States - Buoy 2 MA116 | ecosystem: Environmental > Aquatic > Freshwater > Lake | place: USA: Lake Erie, Ohio... | reverse complement strand
GATAGGAAATTTTTATTTGCATAGCTTGTATGATCCCGTTCATGAATCAATACAAATTATTCAAAAAGAATGTCAAGACCCAGAAATCAATGTAGTTGTTCTCATTGGCTTTGGTCTAGGCTATGTAGCAGAAGAGCTATGTAAGCATTGTAATAGTGATACAAGAATTATTATTGTAGAACCACGCAGTGACTGCTTTGCTATTGCCCTCGCCTCACGACCATTAGATTTTGTGCTCTCCGATCCGCGCATTAAATTTATCGTTGATACCAATACCAATAAAGCCGCCATTAAAACCAATAGTGAATTAGGATTGGATAAACTCAAACACTGGAAAATTATTGCTTCTGTACCGATGTCGAGGCTGTATCAAGATTTTCTGAAATCTTATATCGATCATTTAGGTGCTTGTATTAATCAACGTGTCGCTTCTTTTTCCACTTCATTTAATTCATCTGAACTTTTCTTAAAACATACCGTTGCTAATTTAGACGTTGCAGCTTACTCACCTGGCATTAATCAATTCAAGGATTGCTGGAAAAATAGACCAGCAGTCATTGTTGCAGCAGGCCCTTCTCTCAACAAACAAATCGCAACACTGAAAGAATTTAGAGATCGCCTACTAATTATCGCAGTTGATAAAACATGGCCTATATTAAAAGCAGCGGGAATAGAACCACATGTAGTAGTAGCAATTGATCCTCGTAGACCCTGCTCTTGGGGTTCTGAGCCACCTAAAAACGTTTGGTTTTTATCTGCAGCGAGTTGTAATCCAGAGGTCGTTCATTCTGTAAAAGATAAACACATTGTTTCATTTGGCAATCCGCTGCATGAGAAAATTTTCAAACCTATGATAGGTGAGCGCGGTGTATTACACACCGGGGGCTCTGTCGCTACCAATGCATTTTCCTTTGCGCGTTTTATGGGTGCTTCTCCGCTCATCATGATAGGTCAAGATCTGGCTTACACCGGTGGCGCTTCACACGCAAGCGGCTACCTCTGGCCTAAAACTTTAGATGAAGCTAAAAATCTTAAGGGTGATGGTTTTAGAGAGATCGAAGGATATTACGGTGACCGAGTTCATGTAGACCGTCAATTAGACTCATACAGAAAATGGTATGAAGATTTTATGCTTGCCTACCCAAATGAAAAAGTCATTAATGCTACTGAAGGTGGTGCAAAAATTCATGGCACGTTGCAAATGCCATTTAGTCAAGCATGCAGCAACTATGCAGAGTCTGAAGTTATCAATCTAGCGCCATTAGATCATGCTAGACAACGCTTTGAACCGACTTCACATAGTGCCGTACGAGCAAAGCTCTTGGAATTATCAGATGAAATTGCGACGTTTAGAAAACTCGCACAAGATGGCGTGCTAATAGCAGAAAAAATGAATGACAAAGCAATAGGTCAGAAGAAATCTGCTCGCAATAAAGATAAACTCTTGGATATTAAGACCAGTTTACAATCGATTGATAATTCTGGAAAAATTTTCCTTCAAGAGTTTGTTCGTAAAGAATCATTTTCTGTTGTCAGGAAATTTAATATCTCTGATCAAGAAGAAACCGATCGCATTCAAATCATAGGCCAATATCTAGCATCCTTAGTTACGGGATGCGATCGAGCTATTGCCTTCATCAACGAAAAAATTAATAAAGAATAACAAGAAATTAGCCTGTAATAGGTACTTCATACACGCTAAAGTGAAGTGCTGATTTATGCTGATACTAATAGTGATAGAGGTTGAGACTGGGAGGCGAACAGCGTTAGCCATTGTTGACCTATCGCTTCTATCGTATGGGTTTTCGCTATGGTCGACTGCGCTTTTTTGACTAATTCACTATATTGATGTGGCTGACTGATGAGCTGCTCCAACTCTATGGCGCGTATGTCTGTGAAAAACTCACTAAAACTTAGATAAGAATTGACTCTATCAGCTGCGGTGGGCAAACCCAATGCAAGTGCTGTTAATAAGCGATTCGAACTTACGCCATTTTTTCTAGCGTCATTCATTCCTGCAGGAATAATACAAAAATCACAAATGCCAGCTACTGTTTGCATGTCCTGTAATGACCACGGCACAACTACCATCTCTAGATGTTTAGGTGCAGCTTGCATTTGTTGATCAAAAATCTTTTGATCGAAAAAATTCGTCATCACGATCAGACGTAAAGGCTCTGAAAGACTCCAATCATTTTTAATAAAATCAAATAAGTATTGCAAGTTACTTGCATGCCCAAACCACAAGGCAGTGAGTTGCGGTGTTCTTTCAATTTTAGGAGAGGCGAAATTGACTTCGATAGGGTCTTCTATCACTGTTACCCCACCCTTCCAAGTGACACCTATATTTTTTGCTAATTGTGGTGAGCTCGTTGTGACATGATCAGCATAAGTTAAGGCTTGTAGATAGAAATCACGCATCACGGGTTTACCGTCTATGTGGTGGTCGGTATAGTCCAGTATGATTTTGCAATGTTGAGATTTAGCTTGTTGCATATAACTTAGCCAACGTGCAGGTCGATGGATATCAGTTACTGCATCAACTTTTCCTACCACTAATATCTCAGTATCAAGCTCTGCTTCACGATCGGCAGTCGACGTCACCCTTCCATCCAGTGCTGCTTGCATACTAACTACTGAGCGCAATCGTATAGAAGCTAAATTACTGTCTGCGAGCTTTGCTAAATTAGCGTCTCGACTGGAAATGAGCCATTGAACTTTAGGTGATGAGGCCATAGCGCGATAAGAATTAATAAACGAGTTGTTTGAGGACATCGATAGACTCAATATTTTGCACATTCATTTGTGAAAATTCAGTCAACCACTCTTCCGCAAAATCACACTCTTGTTTATCTTCAAACCAAGGACCACCTAAGGTGTAATGCACCGCTTTTAGATTGTCATACTGCGCTGGATACCATCCTTCGAGATAATTCCAACCTTTATCTATGCGCCCTATTTGAGAATCCGTTAGCCATCCAAATCGATGTAAGTAAGCTGGATCAGCAGAATTCACCACTGCCGGCGTCAATAACCTAACCGCAGGATGAGCACAATTAAAGACAATGAAAGACGACCAGTTCTTACGCGGATAAAGATGCTGCACACAACCATCCATTTTCATGGTTTCTGAAGGTTGATAATCATGCTTGACGACAGATACTGCTTTAGAAGGATCGATTTCCTTAAGCACTTCAGTAATATCTGTCAAAAACAGAAAATCGCAATCTACAAAGATCGCATAGCCACTATCACCCGCTAAATACGGCGTTAAAAATCGTGTCAGGCTAAATTCTGTGGCCGCTTTGGTATCAATCGGACGTTTGTATAGTCCCTCTGCCCTTAATACCGACTGTATCAAAGGTGTGATTGATACCTTATTCGGATTGGTGCGACGCAAAATGGAATGTCGACAGACTTTCCAAGCGATATCTTCACGTGGATCCCAACCAACAAAAATTTTTAGTTTCATGTTAACTCCTTCGACCTACTCAGACGGTTATTCGCAAATTTACAACCGCGCTATAAAAGACTTTCGTGATTCATAAATATGATGCCAATTTATCTCTGCTCATTTAAGGACTAGCTGGGCAAGGTTAGATTTTTATTCCTGTAATACGCATATCGCGTGGTTCTTTTAATTTGAATTGGGCCGGTTCTTGTTTTAAATCCGTTAATCCCGCTTCATTCATAATTTTTGCTAGTGATAAGGGGGTGTAGCCCCAGCGATGTACCATTAATGGATCCTTCCAACGTGGGTCACCATAAAACACCCACATCGTGCGCTGTCCTTCAGGGCCAGCAGCTGATCGCAAATCAGGTTCTTTTAAAAATTCTTCGCAAGCAGATTTCAAATTGGGACATTCCAAAATCATTTTCCCGCCTGGCTTTAAGACTCTGACCCACTCTTTCAATATGTCGACGACTTCCCAGCGCCAAAAATGCTCAACCACATGTACTGCGAGAATTTCGTCAGCATGGCCAGTATCAAATTTATCTAGCTTACGTACATCACAGATGACATCGGGTTGTTTACCCGCACGCTCTGAGGCCACATCGACATTGACGTAACCTGGCAAAATTTTGTCGCCACAACCTAAATTTAATTTAACTAAGTCGTTCACTGACTTCCCCGCAATTCTATTAATGTGCTTATGCTTACTTCCTTAACGCAGGCGTAAGTGTTCCCTACTGCCATAGCAAAATGTATTCCAAGTTACGTTTACGGCTATTCACGAGATAAGTGCTGGATTATTGGCGCTACGTGGTGAGTTGAAGCGGCAAACTATGGCCGTTCAACTATCCTACGGAAGTGTTATGCCGCTATCAAAAGTACAACAATGAAGTAGAAAGAAAAAAGCCGCTGCCGGTACAAGACCGATAGCGGCTGGGAGTTGCAGATTTGTGATTTATTTGAGCAGCGATAATACTGACTGCGGTTGTTGATTTGCTTGAGAAAGCATGGCCATACCAGCTTGTTGAATGATCTGCGTACGCGCTAACTCACGTGTCGCTGCGGCATATTCAGTATCCTCAATACGGCTACGAGCAGATTGTAGATTTTGAGAAATGTTGGTCAGGTTATCACCTGCATATCCCAAACGATTTATCATCGCACCCATACGCGCACGCTCACCATTGATTTCATCTAAAGCATTATCAATAGTTGTGATAGCATTTTCTGCTCCATCTCTGGTAGAAATACTAGCACCACCTGTATCACCAATACTGGTACCACCTAAAGTCACAGTAGCACTCAAATTGGTGGTGGAGTATGTCAATGTATCGCCACTATTTGCACCCACTTGGAATGTCAACACTGAGCCTTCTTTGAGGAGTTGTTGTCCATTGAAGTTAGTCAATTGAGCAGTACGAGAAATCTCCTCACGCAGTTGAGAAAATTCTTTTTGCATCAAAGCGCGATCGTCAGCACTGTACGTATCGGTTGCACTTTGCACGGAAAGTTCTCGCATACGTTGTAACATACCTGTTACAGCTTCGGTTGCACCTTCAGCAGTTTGAATCAATGAAATCGCATCATTAGCATGACGAACAGCCATGTTCAAACCACGAACTTGAGATGTCATTTTCACAGAAATTGCCAAGCCAGCCGCATCATCCTTCGCACTATTGATACGTTTACCTGTCGATAATTGATTCATTACCGAAGACAAAGATTTGTCATTTCTTGTGATTGCGTTTTGCGTAACAAGCGAATTCACGTTTGTATTAATTACAGACATGATTTTTACTCCTAACTTTAAACTTCACTCGAGAAATTAAGAAAAATAAATAATCAATAGAACTTATTGACTATAAACTCAACCTAACCGGATCCTACTTGCAACAAGTTTAAATACTTGTTGTCAGGTTATTAGTCGACACTAAGCAGATAAACATGAGTGAATTTAGTTATTTAAATTATTTTAATTATATTTTTTATAATTAAAAAAACCTCTGCCAGTAATAACTGGCAGAGGTTTTTAAGAAAGTAAATTTGCTTACTTAAGAAGTGCAAGCACTGCTTGTGGTTGCTGATTTGCTTGCGCCAACATCGCCATACCTGCTTGTTGAATAATCTGTGTACGCGCTAATTCACGGGTAGCAGATGCATACTCAGTATCTTCAACACGACTACGTGCTGCAGTTAAGTTTTGTGAAATGTTCACTAAGTTATCACCAGCATAACCAAGGCGATTAATCATCGCACCCATACGTGCACGCTCAGCATTGATTTGATCAAGAGCATTATCAATCGTGGTCATCGAAGACTCTGCACCTTCGCGTGTAGAGATACTAGCGCCACCGGTGTCACCAATACTAGTACCACCTAAAGCTATGGTCGCACTCAGATTGGTGGTTGAGTAAGTTAATGTATCACCGCTATTCGCGCCTACTTGGAAGGTCAATAATGAACCATCTTGCAAGAGCTGCTGACCATTAAAGTTGGTCAATTGCGCTGTACGAGATATTTCTTCACGCAATTGCGAGAATTCTTTTTGTAACAAAGCGCGGTCAGTTGGAGAGTAAGTATCGGTTGCACTCTGGACAGCGAGTTCACGCATACGTTGCAACATTTGCGTAACCGCTTCTGTACCACCCTCTGCTGTTTGAATCAGAGAGATTGCATCGTTTGCATGACGCACACCCATATTCAGACCGCGGATTTGTGAGGTCATCTTAGTTGAAATTGCCAAGCCGGCCGCATCGTCTTTAGCGCTGTTAATGCGCTTACCGGTAGACAAAGTATTCATTACCGTAGAAATGGCTTTATCATTTCTGGTAACAGCGTTTTGTGTGACTAACGAATTAACGTTGGTATTGATAACGGACATGATGTTAACTCCTAACTAAAAGTATGCGTTCAAAAGACCTGGTGCTTTCATTATTCAGGCGATCGTTATAAATTCATCGTCGCCATTTTTTTACAGAAAGCCAATCAATCTTCCTGTTACTGCATGATTCGACCAATACTTCTTAAACATTAATTGTTCTATCAAAAGATTCTGACTTTCTGGACTTCGAGCTGCTTATTGATTGGAAAAACCGCAAATCGAACCCATTTTTTACAGAAAGCCGTATAAATCTCCCTGTTAACCCATGATTCGGCAGCATTTTTGCAAACATTAGGAATATTTTTTAAGTGGCAACATTTTGCCGCTATTTATAGGCCTGCAAGAACTTGCCGCCTTCAAAATAACAATAAATAACCCATTAAAATCAATGAGTTAAATTAATTTTTCAGCGTGAACTTTGCTCTAGTAGAGCTAGAGATTTTTTTCAAAAAATTCGATTTTTTGAGGTGGGAAAGACGTAAGCATTCGTCTTATTGAAGGGAATAGAAGATAAAAAAACCGCCGAAGGCAAAATGCCAACGGCGGCTAAAGGTCGAGTGAACGCGTTAGAAGTTAACGCTTTACTACTATTTCAGCAACGAAAGTACTGATTGGGGTTGCTGATTGGCTTGAGCTAGCATTGCAATACCTGCCTGCTGAATGATTTGCGTACGAGCTAAATCGCGGGTCGCTGATGCATACTCGGTATCTTCAATACGGCTTCGTGCAGATTGAAGATTTTGCGAGATGTTCGTCAGATTGTCGCCGGCATAGCCCAAACGGTTAATCATTGCACCCATACGGGCGCGCTCAGAATTGAGTCCATCTAATGCAGTATCGATTGTAGTAATCGCCTCTTCTGCACCAGTACGAATAGAGATGCTGGCACCACCTGTGTCACCAATACTGGTTCCACCTAATTCAATGGTGGCACTCAAGTTGGTAGTTGAGTAGGTCAAAGTATCACCACTGTTCGCACCGACTTGGAAAGTCAACAATGAGCCAGCAGCTAAGAGCTGTTGTCCGTTGAAATCTGTCAAAGTCGCAGTACGCGAAATTTCTTCACGCAGTTGTGAGAATTCCTTTTGCATCAATGCACGGTCACCTGAAGAATAGGTATCAGTTGCACTTTGTACAGCCAATTCACGCATACGTTGCAACATACCTGTAACGGCCTCGGTTGCACCCTCTGCGGTTTGAATTAACGAAATCGCATCATTAGCATGACGAGTCGCCATGTTTAGACCGCGAATTTGTGAAGTCATTTTGGTGGCAATCGCTAAACCGGCTGCATCATCTGCAGCACTGTTAATACGCTTACCAGTGGATAGCTGAGTCATCGTGCTAGACAAAGATTTATCGTTCCTTGTAATCGCATTTTGGGTAATCAGCGAGTTAACGTTTGTATTAATTACAGGCATGATCTTTACTCCTAACTATATAAACATAATCTTTGAGAAATTTAATTTTTTACCGTTGAGTTGAGTTTGAAGCTGCCCTCAAAAAAACTCGAAATTTCCCGGTTATCGTCTGAATCGACCCAAGCTGTAGAAACTTGAGAAAACTTTAACGACTTTTTTATTGCAACTGCTTTCAACACAAGCGTCTTACTACTTAACCTGTCAAAACGCTCTTACTACCAGGCTTGCTGCCCAAAAAACATAAAAACAAGAACAACTTAATAATCAATAAGGAGACTGGATTAAATCTTTCGATCAAACAGTAACCCCTTTAACTTCTCAATATTGTGCGCAACTCTGACTACTTCTTCGCTGGGTAGCTGTCTTATCACTTCCCCCGACCTCGTATCGCGAACCGTAATTACATGCACGCCCAAAGACTTATCAAAGGCAAAACCAATACTGCGTTTATCATTCACAAAATTCTCGTTAAACCTCTGAATAATTTCTTTCAGTTGAATAAGCTGTTGCGATGTATCTATATTTATCTTCCCCGAATCAGGTAGCTTCCACTGCTGCTTGATCAAGGGCCCCGTGTCGTTCGACGCTTTTTGCCCACCATTAGCCCGAACCCGCGAGGCTATTGAAGCTGAAGCATCTGATGGCTGCACCTTGCTCATAGTTGTATTCCGTCCTTTCGCCTTACTGCACGGGCTTAACTTTTACTCTTACAGTAATAGCAACTTATCTATTCAAAACTCTGCGCGCTTTAAGTCTCTCGGTTCAGGTATCGGAGTAGTAGCGGCAAACTTTAGCCGCCATGGCAAATTTTTGCCGCTTGTTACGGTTTTCTTAAAAAAAAACGGCAAATCATTTCAATAATAGAAATAATTTGCCGTATTTGTTATTTAAAAAATAATTTTATCTGCTTTTTTATTAATAATTAATTATCAAATAGTTAAATATAATTAAGCTTACCCGCACTAATTTAGAGCTAATTTCTATTCATACTTGATTAGTCTAATGCTCATATATAAAGTGAGCTTGAGAAAATTAATAAATAAATAACTTTTTGGTTAAAAAAAAGCACTCTATGACGAGTGCTTTATTTCATACTAAACAGACTGGGATTCAGTCATGATATTAAATCATTAATTCTTATTCGCATTACTCATGCTTTCAAAAGTTTGTTTAAGACTATTTCTGGTGCTCGTACTCTGACTAACAAAGGTATCCATCGCACCCAAATCACTTTGATAGCGTTTTAACAACTTATCCATCCTATCACTCAAAGCCTCTAAATCTTTTTTATAGCGATCTATCTGAGTTGTAGTTGAGTCAGTTTGCTTAGTCAATACGCCATCAGTAGCCACCAGTTTGGTTAACTTACGCACTGCTTCACCAGCGATACCGGCTGCATCTGTACTAAAGGAAGTTAAGCTCTGCTTATTTCCCGTCATCATTTTGACAACATTGTCAAAATTACCTGTCAACGCCGTATCTAATTTAGCTTCATCTAACTCAATAGGACCATCTTTGGTTAGATTGATACCAGCTTGCCACAGATACGTTGCATTCGTACCTGGCGTAGTGGAGGCACCTAAAATCATGTCTCGGAACATAGATTTCATGGTTCTAACGGTTGAATCACCGAATAGTGAACCGCCATATTCTTCTACGGTCGAATTACGATCAGCCAATACATTCATCATGCTTAAAGCATCGTTATATGCAGTGACTAAGGTCTTGAATTTTTCTTTCAACGCTGAGGTATCACGCGTCATATTCACAGTTGCAGGCGTACTAGTGGTCGAGTAAAGATCTAATGTCACCCCTCTTACAGCATCATTTATGATGTTCGAACTGCGCTTAAACGTCACTCCGTTTATGACCACAGAGGCATCAGTTGCAGTTTGTAGCGGTGCATCTGTGTTGAAATCCAGACCTGCAATGGGTGTACCTGAGCCATCATCACTGGTAAGTGTGAAATCTTGTAACTCTCCCGATGTGCCTGTCAAAATGAATTTATAAGGTGCGCCACTTCCGTCACCGGTGTTCACCAACTGAGCAGTAACACCTAAGCCTGCTGAATTAATCGCATCAACCATATCTGCAGGTGCACTTTTATCCGCAGCGATTACGATATCAGTTGCTACTCCACCGTGTATGGATAATTTTAATGAGAAATCAGAAGCCGAAAGCGCCGTACTCGGTGAAGCAAAACCATCCGAAACGGTTCGCTGTGGGCGTGCCAAAGTCCTGACATCAATCTGATAATCACCCAAAGAAGCGAAGGAGCTAGTTGTCACACCAAAAGCTGCAGTATTACTGTTTCTGACTGACAGACTATTAAAGTCACTGACATCATTTAAACCGCTAAACGCATTTTTTAACTCATTTGCTGAATACCTTATCGCCGCATAGCCGGAAATTTTCGCTTCGCTTTTGGTAATTTTTGTATTGATCGCATCTTCAGCAGGTATACGCTCAGCATCTACCAAGCTCTGTGCTAAGGCAGACGTGTCTATACCCGAGCCCGCGCCCAAGGTTTTGATAATGTTTTGTTTGACTGCTGCCTTTGATGCAGCTGCAGCGTCACTGGCACTAGTGGTCGATGTACTGCTTACACCCGTGGTAGCCATGACTAGTCCT
>Ga0315901_10010724_pt1 | contig 10388 bp, 6 predicted proteins | sample LakEriMetagenome_10_FD_203761 | JGI IMG/M metagenome (GOLD analysis project Ga0315901, IMG submission 203761) | Freshwater fungal communities from buoy surface, Lake Erie, Ohio, United States - Buoy 2 MA116 | ecosystem: Environmental > Aquatic > Freshwater > Lake | place: USA: Lake Erie, Ohio... | reverse complement strand
CTGGGGGAAGACTTCGCGGCTTGAAAGAAAAACAACATGAACGAAGAATGCAATCGATAAAAGCTGACCACATAAATTAAAAGTACTTATACTCTATTTTCTTATAAAAGAATATGCCATCTTGTCTTTATGAGCGTACGTAAATTAATTCCCGAAAAGAACGGGGTCTTCTTTATTACTTTCACCTGCTTCAAGTGGTTGAAACTTTACCAATATACCAATAGTTATGCTGCTGTATACAAGTGGTTTGACGTACTTAAAACAAAGGGGCATCATATTGTAGCTTACGTAATAATGCCAAGCCATTTGCATGTAATTATCGCATTCAAAAACAGCAATACTCCAATAAATACAATTATCGGTAATGGAAAGAGATTTCTTGCTTATGAATTGGTTAGTTATTTAGAAAAGAAGGGGCTACAAGACATTCTTTTCGAAATGCAAAAAAATATCAGTAAAAATGATAAAAAGAAATATAAAAAACATGAAGTGTTTCAACCGTCTTTTGATTGGAAAGAATGTTATAATATTCATATCCTAAAACAAAAGGCCGACTACATACACTTTAACCCCTGCAAAGCAGGCTTGTCGTTCTGTCCTGAAAAATATTTACACAGTTCTGCAAAGTACTATTATACTGGAGAGCAGGGGATTTATCCAGTAATAACTTATATGGAACTACAGGATGTTGATTTAAGTTGACTATCTTATCATTTTTGTAAAGCAAGAATACTCCGCAATCATGATCCATCCAGCCGCGAAGTCGTTCGCCCGCCAAAGGCGGACAAACAGACACGCGGAGGAAAAAAGGTTAAAAACTAACATGCTTAAAGAATTCTTACGACAAACTGAACCAACCAGCCGCGAAGTCGTTCGCCCGCCAAAGGCGGACAAACAGACACGCGGAGGAAAAAAGGTTAAAGACTAACACGCTTAAAGAATTCTTACGACAAACTGTACCAACCAGCCGCGAAGTCGTTCGCCCGCCAAAGGCGGACAAATGGAAGTACAAAACTGAAATAAATCAGGTTTTATTTCAACTTAAGGCGGCCGAATTTTTTTACACAAAAAAGGGGACATTCTTTATTGAATGTCCCCTTCGATGATCTAAACGACGTATAAATTAAAGTGTAAACCTTAGACGAGTAAAGTAATAAGCGCCATTAAAGCCGAATTGCTGTACGCGACGTGAATACACAAAACGTCCTAGGCTAAAGTTGTTACTGTGTATGTGGCGATCTTGATATACATCAAATACATTGTTACCTCCAACAGTAAGAGTCACGCCTTTAAAAACTTCATAGCTCACAGTCAAATCAACTATGGTGTGAGGATTGAAGGTCTGATCTAAAGTTTCCTGGAGACCCGTTAACGTATTCACCGGCCAGGTTCCGGGTGCAGCCGGATTGATTGTTGGATCCAGGTAAACGACTTTTCCGAATCGAACTGCACGTGCCATGGCAGAGAACTTACCGGAACGGTAGTTCATCATGAATGTGTGCTTATTCTGTGGGTTAGCCACTTCTATCCGACTTTGGTCTTCTCTGTTGAAATAGTTGCCGATTTGTCCGGTAGCCACCAATATGGGAGATGCTTTAATAATGGGTTTGCCACTCGCATCTTTTTTCACTTCATTGTCAATGAAAGTTCCGGCCCAGCTTAAGCGAAGTGAGCCCTGTTTGCCCACTTTTACAGTATAAGCAAGAACTGCTTCAATACCGCGAGCACGCGTATCGATGGCATTGCTGAAGAAGTTAGCTGTTTGTGCATTGGCAGCTGCCAGTTGCGCACGCAACACGGCATTACCGCCATCTGTAAAGTTATTTGTCAGCACGATGCGATCATTGATATTGATCTGATAGGCATCGAGTGAGAACTCTAATTTGCGGTTAAAGAATTTAGCTGCAACTCCCAGTGTATAACTGGTAGAAGTCTCTTGTTTCAAACGAGGTATACCAAGAATCTGTGCAGGAAGACTTTCGTTGGTGAAAGTTCCACTCTCAGTAGGCACTAATCCTGCTCCGGTGCTAAGGAATAGAGTGTTTGTTCTTGCATAATACTTCTGCTGCTGTGAAGGAGCACGGAAGCCGGAACTGGAAGAAGCACGAATAGAAATCTCATCAGTTAGTTTATAGCGGGTAGCCAACTTATAGTTAAGTGTTCCGCCAAAATCAGAATAGTTCTCATAGCGCAGTGCAGCAGCGGCCATGAATCTCTTGGTGAAATCCTGCTCAACATCTAGATAGAGTGATACGTTGCTACGGTTATTGGTACCGGCATTTGATGGCTGAAACCCTGCAAATACCTGAGCACCGGCAGCCACACCGGCGGCCGTATTAAAATTCTTATAAGAAGCTTCTTCACCTGCACGTACCCCAAACTGGTCGATGCGATATTCAGCTCCGAATGCTACGTTCAGGCCTTCCTTCACATCAAACTTTCGGGACAAATCAGCATTCAGTGTGTTTTGGGTGAATTGCAATCCACCTGCATCGAACTCTTTCTGCCAATTGCTAGTCATAGATGCCTGTGAAAAATTCACAGAATTGGTAATGCGGAAATCGAACGTATTTCTTCCATACGTATTACTAAAGTCAGCATTCCATTGTCCAATCTTTCCTTTTAGACCAATCGCAGTAGATACATCTACCACATCAGAATTGATTTCCGGAAGGAATCCATTGGGATAGACGGAGAAAATGGAATTCCGAATACCGGCAGGTACACCTGAAGGATAGCGGTAAAAACCCGCTGCATTGCCTTTCTTTCTATTGTATCCCCCAAATGCATACAACTGCCAGGTTCCTTTGATAGGAGCAGAGAAATTATACATTACCCCGCCACCCCGAACGCGCGAGTTACCTATGCGCATATCAAAATCATTCCTATTGAGGGCTCTGGCATTCATAATTGAGTCATCCCGTACTTGTCCGTTCACAGTTGGGAAAACAGCACCGGTATAAGTGCCCCCACGATTGGTTTCACCACGATCGGTGTACTCACCGGTAAGATTAAGGAACCCTTTGCTGCCAACTTTCAAACCATAATTCAATGCAACCTGAGTAGTACGTCCATCAGTTACCTTTGCTGAGGGAAAATTTCCTCTATTAATAACGTAATCACGGTCGAACTTTGTCATGTGTTGACCAACAGAAACATTACCCACCAGGGCACCTGTTTGTTGCTTCATTACTATATTGATTACCCCCGCAATGGCATCTGAACCATATTGTGCGGCAGCACCATCACGCAGAATTTCGATTCGCTCAATGGCATTGGCAGGAATCGCATTCAGGTCTGTACCCACCGTACCCCTGTTGATAGTACCATTGGCATTAACCAGCGCAGATTGGTGGCGGCGTTTTCCATTGATCAATACCAAGACCTGGTCCGGACCTAATCCACGCAACTGAGCAGGATCAATGTGGTCAGTTCCATCGGCAATAGCCTGACGAGAAGACTGAAAAGAAGGTGCAATGAAAGTCAATATTTGGTTAAGATCAACCTGTCCAATATCATTGACCACCTGTGAAATTGGAATAACATCCACCGGAACAGGGGATTCAGTCTTGGTTCTGCTTTGATTGCGGGAGCCCACCACTACTACATTGTCGAGCTCAGAGCCACTCTCCATCCGAACATTAACTACAGACTGGGTGCCTACAGTAAACTGAACAGTTTGATACCCTACATAAGTAATGCGAAGAATAGCATTGCCCTCCGGAACAGAAATAGTAAATACGCCTTTATCATTGGTCAATACCGGTCGTTTTGATCCGACAACCTGTACAACAGCACCTGCCAATGGTTCTCCATTGGACTTCGAACTAACTGTTCCCTGGACTGTGCGTTGAGCATACAAACCCACAGACAAAAACAGAAAGCAAAAAAACAATAGGGGGGAAGATAATCTCATAGAAGATTTTTTGGTTAGGTGTAAATTAATCAAAAAATAAGAAATCTTTAATATAAACATAAGCCAAACTTATAATTGCATTAATTTATAGTCGAGTTCTTCAAGATTTTCAAATGAATGGTGGCTGTAATATGACGGTTGAAAGGCCTTCAGATTCCATCAAATAAGACAGTTCGAATGCCCGTTGAAAGGCAATAGAATGATGGGAAAATCAAATTCGCTACAATTAATGCAGTCAGCTGTCTTTTCTATGAATAGATATAATAATTGATTTAACAATATTATGTCGAAAAGAATCAGAGCAAATGAGCATTGCTATTTATCTTTAAATAAATACCATTCTATGAAAAATCTCTCTAGGTTTCGAATAGGAAGCATTTCATTACTTGTTTTTTTCTTCCTCTCCTCATGCACCAAACAGGCAGGAACACCCGATAATTCTACAGGCCTCAGCAGCTTACGCGATACCAGTTTACTGAACCAGCCTTACGGTTCTAACCCCCGCCAGGTCTATGACATTCACCTTCCCGCCAATAGAGACACTTCTACTCCCATCCTGCTCATGATACATGGTGGCGCGTGGAAGGCCGGACAAAAAGAAGATTTAAATGGCTATGTCAATATCTTCCGGCAAAAATGGAAGAACCTGGCAATAGTCAACATCAATTATCGGTATGCGAGTTTTGCCAATAAAATACATCATACGGAAATGATGGGTGACATCCAAAAAGCAGTAGATACTGTATTGGCACAACTGAATAAGTTCAAAATTTCATCCAAAATGATGATCACCGGAGCCAGTGCTGGCGGACAACTCGCTATGATCTATGCTTACAAGTACAACACCAAAATAAAATGTGTGGGAAATATTTTCGGTCCGTCTGTCATGAATGACTGGAGCTGGTACAACAGTACCAATCCATTAATCGGAGGTTTTACCGGGGATTTTCTTGCTGAATATGTAGGAAAAGCCTGGGATACCACCGCCTACAAGGCTGTTAGTCCTTTCTGGAATGTAAACGTTAATTCACAACCCACCATCATCTTTCACGGTAACCTCGACCCCATCGTTCCGGTTTACCAGAGCCAATGGTTCCATGGTAAACTTCGCAATTTGGGTGTTCCGGTTGAGTACCATGAGTACATTGCCTTTCACAGCTTCGACAATACACAATCAGATGATGTAATCAATAAAATGATAGCTTTCTTCAAGGTCCATCTTAAATAACCGGCAGGAAGCCATACCTTCTTGTATTGCTATTACTTACTGGCAGAGTCTCTGGGTTGATGCCTTATCAAATATGACATTAGTTACTTCCGGGCTTGAATTGTAACTCTATGTACCTCCTCCTTGTCCAACATTCATCCAGCTGTCCACCGGTTGATTTTTGTCCTGAATGTCTCCAGTCATCTCCGTCTATCGCATAGGTAAAAGTCATCTTCTTACCAATACTGGCGGTGGCTTTGGTGAAGTATTCAATCTCTTCGCTGTATGCCCCTTTGACATGGGTTTGTCTTCCCCCGCCCGCATCAAAAAATTTTTTTGTTACTACATTGTAACTCACCCATTGAAAATAATCTCCAACAATCAACTTCATGGTGCGTCTGGGGAGAAATGGATTGGGCCGCTTATTTAATACGCCATCTGTGTAGGTGCCTGAAATGATCCATACGCCCTGTAGATCACCCGAAGGGCCTGCAGGTCCTCTTTCAAGCTCAGTCAAATTTTCTCCAAGACTGAGTTTGTTTCCTTTGATAATGAAAGGAATGGAGGCAGAAGTGTTTACGAGGTTGCTGTCTTTGGAAGACCATTCATATTGTAGTTGTAGTTGGCCTTCATGCAAAACATAGGCTCCTCCCCAAGTGTACAGGAACTTTTTATCTTTTTCATTATATACCGCAACACTAATTAATTGGTCTATTATCAATATTAATGTTTTCTCTTCATTTTCTTCTCGCACCCAAGCCCCTTGAAGCATTCCCGTTGACTGGGCAAATAAGGTATGGCTCAGACTAGAAATGAATAAGAGCAAAATTATCTTTCGCATAAAATACCGATTGATTGATAACACATCTTAACACAGCAAAACCGAAGTAATTACTACTGCTCAATGAGCTTTTCCAGTCGAATGAGATCTCCTTCTTTGGTAAGACCCTCAGCGATGATCCTGAACCGTTTAGTGACATCGTTGTTGCTGAAGCGCACAACAAATTGATTTACGTCTTTGTCTAACTGAACAGAAGGATTCCAGTACAAAGTTTTGCGAATATCACGTACCGATTTTTTCTTTTTCTCCGGATCAGACAATGAACTTTCCTAATTAGTTGGGCGACTATAGCCCTCAAGTTTGATGCGCTTAAGGTTTGTGACATCATACATTTCCCCTTCATCCCCTCTCCTGGTATAAACAGCAATGGCGCCACCTGAACCGCCTAAAGAAGCACCAAAAAAAGGTGGACGAAAAACCTTGACATAAGCAACATCCGACATGGGAATGTTATTCAGAGCACTTGGATCTCGCAGCTGAATTTCATTCAGAAAAACCGCAACCGGATCACCTCGCCATCTCAAAGTTGGTGAATCAAATGGCTGGGCAGAAATTTGAAGTCCGGCAACCCTACCCTGCAAATAAGAAAAAACATTCGGCTGAACATTGGCAATATTATTACTCACAATGTCAAACATGATGCCATCTGATGAAAATAATCCTGTAGTATACTTCTCGTCTATTTCCTCTATGCGTTTTTTAACGCGTGTAGTTACAACTACCTCCTGAAGAGTACCGGATGAGGCCATTGAATCAAGTATGCGTTTATCAGCAGCATATTTTTGTTGAAGCTGCGCCAAAGAATCTGGAGAGGGAACCGGCAAGAGACGAGGTACAGGGAGTTTTCTTTCCGGGTTAGCGAGTATTAAATTGCTCCTTAAAGAAATTTTATTTTGATCCGACACCGTTATTCCGTTGGGCTGAAGATAAATATTGACGCTATCATAATAGAACAAATCATTTGCGGCAAAAGACCCATCCGCTGCCAGTTCGGCCTGCATCAATTCTTTTTGATTGTCCTCGGTACTCAAAATAAGATTCATGGAACCGGCTTTTTTTGTTCGTTTTTCCGTAAGATTTTCTATTTTGCCATAAAGCTGTATGTATCCGGTTTCTCCTTGACGAACATTGGCATTGATGCTTTCTTTCATCTGATCTGTCATCGCAGGATACCATATATCTTGTGCCTGCAACCACTGGTCGAAATCCCTGTCTCGTCCGGTTTCTAACCATTGCATAGCCATAGCGGCATTAAAAGGGTAGCTTTTAAAAATATCACCACCCATTAGCTGATAAATACTTTTTTCAGGATTGATTTCATCATAGTCAGCATCCGTTATTGACACAGAAAGGCTGGAAAAAATCGTATCCAATGATTGAAGGGTAAACGCATTCTGCCCCCCTTTATCAAAAGAGATAGTATCTGTGGTAAGAACTAATTTTTTTGTTGCCGGACGTTGTAAATAAATAATCCTTTGTCCTAATAACTTTTGATCCCCATCTAACCAAACTAAACGATGAAATCCTGCAGGCAAACTGTCTATTATGAATCTTCCTTTAAGCCGAATCCTTTCTTCAAGTGAAAAAGTACTTTCCACCAACAACTCATTGTTATGAAAGAGAAGCATGAATATGCGTTGCTGGGAGGCCTCGGCTTCAGGAGTCCGGTGCAAAATGAATGAAAAATCCTGTGGATCAAATCGAACTCCGGTGCCATTTGGCTGCACATCGGGAAGTTTCTGTTGGGCCCATGTTCCACTGGGCAATTGCGCCTGAATGTAATAAGGTCCAGTACTTGCAGGGGTAATTTCTACTTGTCCATATCCATAAGGAGCAGTCGAGACCTGATTGACTGACTCGCCATTTGCATCAATGATGCGACAATTCAGGGATAGTGGAAGATTGGCTGCATTTGTTGTGCGGATAGTGAGCAAAGACGGAACCCCCTTTACCCAATAGCCCCCCTCGGGCCTCACCTGAATTGACAAACCCTCGGTACTTCCATCAGGAGCCAGTAATTCCTGACCTGCCTGATTGATAATAAATGACGTGACCAAAAAAGGCATGGAAGTTGGCTGCTGCATGAATGCTGTAAAAAGCTTCAGATAGAGCCGCTGACCTTTGTATTTTTCAGGAACCTGAAAGTCTCCTACAGTTAATCCCATTACGGTAGGTAAGACCTGTCTTTGTAAATATTTACCATCCTGATCATACCATTCTCCGTATACATTCCTGGTATAATTACTGGGAATATCATTAGCTACAAGATAAACCTTATAAAATATTCTTTCGCCCGGACTATACCGGTATTGATTGCTGTGAACATACGCCTTCTCCGGTTGACGCATTGCCATATATTTTTGAAGCTCTTGCCGAATATCCTGCTGAGAAAAACAATTGGTTGTAACTGAAAGACAATAAAAAATTACCAGACAACAACGTAACATAGCGATTGATTTAATAAAACTTTTTCTATAGGATAAAGTTATAATATTACAATTGAAGCAAATGTGAAAAATTCCTGATTTTTCCCAGGAAAATATACCTACCTCTCTAAGGAAGGAAGCACGCAATTATTCGCGGCATTGAAACCATCTATAATTTCCGCAGAAATCAGTCAATCAATATGGGAACCATCGAATCTGCAATGAAGGAAAAAGGCAATTAGTATTATTTGATCAAGTCGTCTAACTTTTTTGCCGTAGAGGATTTTGATTTAGTTGAAGATCCTTTTTATAACTCGCTATGGCTGAAGGCTTATTTCGGCACTGTTCATGAAATTCAACCTGTAATGCCCACCACAATGCTGTATCGACAGAGCGTATTACCCCTGACCGAACTGTATACCCTACCTGCCATTGAATAGATATGCTTGATATCATCGATTTAGAAGATAAACGGATAACGCTGGGTTGATTTGTCATATAGTCCATTCGGCAAGTATTCCCACCCTTGTCTTATTTACCCAATTTGGTAGAATAAATGCTATCTGCTTTACCAATATTTATCATCCCATTCTCTTATGCAAAACATCCTGTAATAAAAGAAAATCTTAGAATATAAACTTAAAATGTCGCATACAAAAGTTTGAAAAACCAAGCTGGAACGGCATGAATCATCCGTGGTTTTTCTTGATTTTGTACAAAAACAAAAAATGTGTGCTCTCGCACACATCTATTTGGGTGTAATAATTTTACAAAAAAAGTGAAGAATTTTTTTACTCTATCCTAGAACGACAACTAGTGGTTGTGGCTTCCATCACAGTAAGGTGGATTCTTTGTCTTCTTGCACTGACACAACCATCCTTCGGTATTTTGTTCTACCGTAAAAACCTGACTGCGATAAGGCATCCCTTCTACTTTCTTGTGGCGCCCATCGCAAAAAGGTTGTTTCTCACTCAATCCACAGGTACACCACGCATAGTTCTTGCCGGCTTCGAGCTGCACACAACAAGGCTGCGCTGCAGCTACCTTGGGTAATCCTTCATTGGGAATCATATCTTCCATAACGTAATTTTTATTTTTTTGTCTAGTTGATTTAACAGATAAAGAGGCCTAAAGTTCATATAAATAATTGAACTGTCATAAAAAGAAAAAACAATCGCAATCAAATTCTATTAAGCTACCCTCTAGCCAAAACAGCAGCCATTCTTTAGAGTAAATTTTACCCAATGAGAATCAGATAAAAACCCTCAGGCACCGGAGGTACAAATGAAAAGAGGCCGTCTCTTAAGATAGAGACAGCCTCAGATTTATTCTTGCCGGAGTTTAATTGATTTATCTATCCCACCAGAGCCGGTCGGTCAGTGCGCCAACAGCAGGTGTATTACCACCATTGCGTTGTTGCTCACTGGATGGATAATCCAGTCGGCGAATCGGAGATGTCAATATTGCATTCAGCGGTAATTGAAACCCGGTATAGGCATAATTAAAGCGACGGGCATCATCAAAAGTTACCGGAGAAAGGAACATGGCAATATATTTCTCACGGAAGATGTCTGACAACTGAAGTGATGCACTTCCTACACCCACTGTTGGGCGAGCAATATAGGCATCTCTTGCAGTGGCTGCAACCCCCACTTTATCCATATTGGCACGAATTCCGGCTAAATAGGCATTGTAAGCACGAGTTCGGTCACCGGCACGAAGTGCCCCTTCGGCTTCAATGAATTCTACCTCTTCGAACGTTGCTACAAATAAGGGGGATGCATCAGCACTATAATAACCGGCCAACACCAGATAACACTCATCGTTGGTAGTTCCCGTTCCTACACGGCCGGCGCCATTGCGCGTTCCGCGGTAATCACCAAAACGTGTCAGATTGGTAAGGCGGGGTAAGCGTGGATCTTGATTGGGCGTATTGGCCATCATGGTATTGGTGATGAACTGGGTGCTCAGCCAGCCATCCAGCACCAGCGATGCCTG
>Ga0315901_10010723_pt1 | contig 10389 bp, 8 predicted proteins | sample LakEriMetagenome_10_FD_203761 | JGI IMG/M metagenome (GOLD analysis project Ga0315901, IMG submission 203761) | Freshwater fungal communities from buoy surface, Lake Erie, Ohio, United States - Buoy 2 MA116 | ecosystem: Environmental > Aquatic > Freshwater > Lake | place: USA: Lake Erie, Ohio... | reverse complement strand
TTTGCCTTTTTCGTGTTGGCGCTCGATTGCGCGGGGCGAGCCCACATTGCGCGCTTCCGATTTGCGCGCTTCCAGGTCGGAAAGCTTGACGGCAATCGGGTCGGCAGCCATGCCCCGACGCTAGTCGTGAATACGATTTCACCCAGAGTGGAGGCAAAAACGAATGAGATGATCGTTTCAGTGGGAAAATCATCAGAAAAAAGGTTGCAATAACGAGTATCTATTCTGATTCAAACTCAAATTAGAACTAGTGTCTAAATGCCATGAAGATTGCCGTCATCGGTGGTGCTGGGCACGTTGGATTACCACTTGCGGTATTTCTCGCTGATGTGGGTCACGACGTCATTGCGATCGACTCCAACCAAGAACGAGTTAAGTTGATCAGAGGGGGAAAAAGTCCTTTCTTTGAACCAGGTTTGGATGAACTGTTGCTATCAGTTCTGCAGAGACAAAGGCTGAGCGTTCAAGAGGAAACCTTTTTCGTTCACGGTTGTGATCTCGTATTTGTAGTTGTTGGCACGAATCTGAAAGATGACGACATGCCTCAAAACGAGTCAGTCCTTGAGGTGATCCAAGGCATCCGCAAGCACCTCTCGAGTTCAAGTGTCGTGGTGCTAAGGAGCACCGTTACTCCCGGAACGACGGAACAGGTTGCCGAGCTATTGGATGGGGTTATTGCAGACGTAGCATTTTGCCCCGAACGAATTGCTGAAGGTCATGCGTTAGAAGAACTTCGAGCCATGCCTCAACTCGTCGGGACTCGGACCGGTGAGGTTCCCAAATGCATCGAAGATATGTTTGCGTCAGTTGAGGTTGAAGTTATTGCCATGACCTGGAAAGAGGCAGAACTTAGCAAATTGTTTCTTAACACGTGGCGCTATGCGCAGTTCGCGATTGCAAACGAATTTGCGAATATTTGTGAGTCACATGATGTGAGCTACTCGAGCCTGAGATCATCCCTCCTGTATCGATACCCAAGAGGCCTCGGATTGATGGCACCTGGTTTCGCGGGTGGGCCCTGTCTTCGAAAAGACACTATCCAGCTTCTGAAGAGTACGTCACTTCAATCCGAACTTCTTGAAGCAGTATTACATTCGCATGACTCACTGACTTCTCGTGTCGTCGAATTGGTTTGTGGAGTGGTCGGAGATTCTGACAGGAAAGTTGTCCAACTAGGTATCACGTTCAAACCTGGCTCGGATGACCTTCGTGGTAGCGTGGCCCTCGAGATCGCCCACCAACTCAATCGTCGACTCAAGAATTTCTTCGTCGTGGACCCCTATGTATCGCCACTGCCCGAATTCAACTTCCTGAGTGCGAACGAGGTACATGGGACAGCAGACCTGGTAGTAGTCGCCACGCGACACCCTGAATTTATTGGCGTCTCGGTTCCCGGACCCGTCATTGACGCCTCCGGTCCGAGGTTGCTAAACAAAATTGGAATCTCGGTTTCGTAACTCGTGTGTGGCATCGCGGGTTTCACTGGCTCAGCTAAGCCGGAACTTCTAGACAAGATGTTGGCAGCTATCGCCAACCGCGGTCCTGATGGTCAGGCTCGTTTCGTTGATCAAGGAATCAATTTTGGATTCACCCGCTTATCGATTAACGATCTCTCCGCAACCGGGAATCAGCCGATGTTTTCAAACGACAATCAGTTCGTCTCAATGATGAATGGCGAAATCTATAACGCACCAGAGCTGCGTCGCGAACTCGAGACACTGGGATATCAGTTCCGAGGCTCTTCCGATGCCGAAGTCATACCACATGGGTATTCACGGTGGGGAACGGAACTTTTCGGGCGACTGCGAGGGATGTTTGCAATAGCCCTCTTCGACAAGAAATCACATCAACTCACGCTGGCACGTGATCACTTTGGAATCAAGCCGCTGTACTACGCCATCACCAGAGACGGCGTGGTGTTTTCCTCATCTGCTAGAGCGGTAAGCCTTCATTCTGAAGTTGGGCAGAGTTTGAATGAGAACTCTCTGGTGGAGTTCCTTCGATTTCGGTATGTGCAGAGCGGAACCTCACTATTCGAGAAGGTTCGATCTCTAGATCCGGGCTGTTTTGTTCAGAGCAACGGTCAGGAGACCCGAGTTACTCGCTATTGGTCACGTCCTCGGTACAAGAACAATCCGAACACTTCGCCAGAAGAACAAGTAGAGCAATTCGACGCAGTGTTTCGCAAGAGTGTGCGACGTGAACTCTTGTCTGACGTACCTCTGGGCGTTCTGCTTTCAGCTGGTGTTGATAGTGGTGCGGTGCTTGCCGCGGCTAGCTCCACAGATGACTTAATCACTTATACGTTTGATATGGGTGGAAGAGCATCCGAAGTGAAGGAGGCTGAGGCAATCTCCAATCGTTACGGCGCAAGGCATGTCGTCGTACGCGCAAGTCAAACCGATTTCGTTGACACATTTGTGAAGGCTGTCCAATGCATGGATCTTCCCGTTGGCGATGCAATCATCTCCCCGACCTACCAATTGCTGGGCGAAGTTCGGAAGGAGCGAAAGGTTGTCCTCACTGGAGAAGGTGCAGATGAGTTGATGGCGGGCTATGTTCATGTCGGTCCTCTTCAACTACTGGGTTCCCTCGCGAAGATGGGAGTGCCGCCGGCGGTTCTTTCAGTTGCAATTCGGGGTGTGCCTTGGCAGGTACTTAACCATTTCTTCGCCTACGACGCCGTGCTGGGGAAAGCAGGGAAACAGAAGATTGTTGACATCGTTAATCACTCGCGACAGCCAGAGTTAGCTATCGATCATGCAACCTCTGTTTTCGGATCAGACGACATTGCGATGGGAACGCTCTTGTCACCAAAGTCATCCCACACACATATAGACGATCTTTCGTTGCCTTCGCTCATTGATTGGGGGTTTTCGTCGTGGCTTCCCAACCAGATTCTCAACAAAATGGATCAGTTATCAATGGCACACGGAGTTGAAGCGCGAGTGCCGTTTGTTGATGTTGATCTTTATGAGCTTGTGGCGACCCTTCCTCCGCACATGCTGATTTCGCGACAGGGCAACAAAGGAATTCTTCGTGAAACACTGAAAAAGTGGGGTTACCAAGAGCACCAACGATCTAAACAGGCCTTCTATCAGCCATTAACCAAGCAACATATTGACGATTTAGAACGGTTAGCGAAAGAGTGGTTATCAGACTCAATACTCAGAAAGCATGGCGTAGTCAAGATTGAGTTCGTGAGAGATGTCATGAAACACCTCAGGAGCGGTGATTTCCTTGCGGGGAAGCAAATCATTCCTCTTGCCGCACTTCATGTTTGGTTAGATCAAGACTTTCGAAGATGAGTAACGAAACCGAGATATTCCGAGTCGCAGCCGATAAGGCAACAGTCAGGTTAATGACTCTGATGTGCATTGATCCGTATTCAAACACTCATGGTTGCGTCGACCGCGAGTTCTGGGCATATCGAACTACGAGAGGTTTTTCGTCAGCACCGTTTCAGCATGTCATGAGTGGTCTATCGTATCTCTCACGAACCTCCGGACAGCCCGAAGCTGAGAGATTCCATCTGCTTGCTGTCGCAGCTCTTGATTTCTGGATAGCCAATAGAAATGCAAATGGTTCAGCCAACGAGTGGTATCGGAATGAGCAGAGCTACTGCGCAACCAGTATGGGTCTACATGCCGCAACCGAGGCACTGCTTCAACTCAGAGAATCCATGAATAATGCCGAGGTAGCAATTCGCAGTGAGCATTTGCGTAAGAGCGAACAGTGGTTGTACAAACGTCGCAATCCGCTGGCGTCCAATCAACAGATTGCGTCATGTGCCGGACGATTCCAACTTGGGGTGCTCCTCGAAGACACCCAAATGATGACCCGTGCCCTGTGGTCTCTGAGCGAAATCACTGATGGATTCAACCGTTCGGGGTATCTCGCCGAATATGGCGGAATAGACCTCGGCTATCTGTTGCTCAGCATCGACCTCCTCTCTCCTGCGCACCAGGTCGGGTTCACAGCGTGTGAGTCGTTGGTTGAGACCCTCTGTGATCAGCTTCGTTCGTTGCTCTCGGTTTCCGGTCAGTTACCGTTTGAACTTGGGACGAGAGGCTCTGCCCACATGTTCTTTGGAGGCGTGAAGTATTTCTCGCAACACATTCCATCTGCAAGAACGCTCTATGAGTCAATGGACGCCAGGTCAGTTGAAGCTCAGGTTGAATCGCTTCACAGTTATGACGATCGCTATCTCACAACCTTCGCGTATTCGGCGCTAATTCGTCGACTGAAATGGAGCACAGCAATTGCAAACCTTGTGCCGTCATCACAGCGGATCTCGGTTGCCAGCACCACACCAATTAGTGCATCTCGTTGCATTGGCGGCACCCTTTATGTGCACCCGAACTTTGGTCACGGACTCTCTTGGATTGGTTCCATGAACCAACGGCTCTCTCACCTCGGTTACGTCTTCACGGATAGACATGGTGGTCGGTGGACTTCGCTGGCTCCGCTAGATGCTGGGGGGGAGTCATATCAGTTCGTTCAGGTCAGTGAAAAACGCCCCCTGGTTACGAACGAGTTCTTAGTACGCACCCTCTTCGCTTTGTGCAAGATTCCGAGCGTTGCGCGTGCCGCGTCGTGGTGGGCGCGCACTCGGGCAGGACGCCCGCAACGCACGACCCAGATGTGGCTCCATCGTGAAATCGTCAGCCAAGGAGACCCGGTATCGGTCATTGATCGAATCTGCTATGACGGGAAGCAGACGGGAGTCATCAGCGTAATCCAGCAGTTTCCCTTCCACTCACCCTCTTTGATGACATTGGCCATCGGTAGTCTCTCAGCAGAAATGTTCACTCATCGTCTTGAATCAACAGCCCAACATGGTCAGCTCGAATTTCACTGGAAGATTGCTTCCTCAGCAGAGGTTGAAGTAAGGAAGTCAATTCGATGACGGTTGCAGTCGTGATTCCAACAAAGAATGAGGCAGCCACGATTTCAGATGTGATTTCGTCAGTACAGAACACTCTCAGGGAAGCTGGCCTTGAAAGTCGCGTCTATGTTGCAGATGATTCCCACGATGCGACGAGGAAAATTGCGACATCCATGGGCGCCACGGTCGTGCGTGGATCGGGCGAGGGTTTGGGCACGGCGATGTTTCGTGGACTCAAGGCTGCGGTCAATGACGACGTTCAAGTCATCGTAAGCATCGACGGTGATGGTCAGACAGATGTCGCTGGCGAGCTTCTCTCTTTTGTGACCCCGATCTTAGAAGACAAGGCAGATTTGGTTCTTGGATCCCGCTTCTTGCAGTCAGGGTCGGTGCGTTACAAGTACAAGTGGAAGAATCGTATCGGTACACGGATTCTTGTCGGCATGCTGTGCCGTCGAACCGGACTGCCCTTGACGGACAGCCATGGCGGAATTCGGGCTATGAGCTGTGATGTGGTCAGAGACTTGGAAATGATTGGCACTCACACGTATGTGCAGGAAACTATAATTGACGCTCACGAGAAGGGCTTTCGAATTCTTGAGCTCCCCAGTGCTTGGCTGCCACGGGCGCACGGCAAGTCACGAGTCGTGAGGTCAATCCCACGTTATGTCTGGTATACCCTGCCCGTGCTGTTGCTCCGTTCTGGTCAACACATTCGCTGGCTCTACTCACTAGGAGTATTTTCGTTCTCTTCCGGGTTTCTTTTCTTTCTCGTAATTTTGGCCCAAGAGGGCTTCACCTACGCTCTTGGTAATCGACTGCCCGGTCTCACCCTTGTGGCTCTCCTCGTCACGACAGGGCTACAGTTGTTTTTCTTTGGTTTTGTTCTCCAACTCTTGAAGCAAATCAAACGACGAGTTGATTAGGCGCCGAATATGGAGCAGCTACGTGGTGCGGTGATTGGTTTTGGCAAACTCGGACTTCTTCATGCGAGTCTGATCAACGGGCTTCAGGGCAGTCGCTTGGTAGCAGTTGTTGAGAGCTCCCCGCTCATCAAGAGGGTGCTGCAACAACAGTTTCCTCACGTCAAGTTGTATTCCGATGTCGGTGAGCTGCTCAACGAAGGGGGTGTTGATCTGGCAGTCGTAGCCACACCAACAAGCTCACACTGCGAGATTGGTCGACAACTCATTGTCGCAGGCGTGCCTCTGCTGATCGAAAAACCATTGTCGCTGAATGCAGCTCAGGTCACCCCCCTCATCGCTGCTCTTTCGCAACGCTGGTTACCAAATATGGTTGGTTACATGGGTCGTTATCTTGATACGTTTCGGCATGCAAAATCCTTGATAGCGAGCCAAGTGCTCGGCCCAGTGCGCATGATACGTAGTTCGATGTATATCGAACAACTATTGAAGCCGGGTGAGGGTTGGCGCTATGACCCGGCCATTTCAGGTGGTGGCGTGCTGATAACCCAAAATTCTCACGTTTTGGACAAACTCCGTTGGCTCTTTGGTGAGATTCGAGTGGTGTCTGGGCACACGAGTCGAGTGGTGTCAGAACTCGTTGAAGATCATGCCCATGCATACTTTGAGTTCGTCAGTGGGGCAGTGGGATATCTTGACGCATCTTGGTCGGCTCGACACTATCGAACACCTACGATCTCCATTCACGCTCAAGGCGACAACGGCACCTTGGACGTCACGGATGACGAGGTGCGTCTCTTCTTGGATACAAGTGTCGACTCTTTCAACTCTGGTTGGACACGATGGCGAACCCCCGAGCTGTACAAGCCAGTTGAGCTCGATGTCGGTGGGCCGCAGTACACCCGCCAGATGCTCGACTTTATTGACGCAGTAAGAAGTGGTTCACCAATTGAGAGTGATATTGCGAGTGGACTACGAACGCAGGAACTCGTCGACGGTGTGTATCAATCCGCACAACAGGCGGGATCTCCCGTCTTGATACCAGTGTGAGCGTCAACATTCTCCCATCCATTGTTCTTGGGCATAATCAGTTTTTCGGCGTTGATCATTTGTCGTCACAGCGAGGAGCCGAGCGTGCCGCACATTTTTCAAATATCGCAAACGTGATGCAGCTACTTCATGTCGCCAAACAACATGGTGCAGGTGGTGTGATGCTCTCTACTCACCCGCGCGCAATCGCCATTTGCGAGCAGATACGACGTGACCACGATCTCCAACGCGACTTCTCAGTCTTCCCTCTCCTGCCCTACGCCCAGAAGTATGTCACCCGAGCTAATGAGATTGGTTTGGTGAGAGCGGCGACCTCGACGTTCACGGAGGCAAGTCTTCGTGACCGTGTAGGGCTCGGTGGGGACTTCCTGAAGATGGTCTTTCGTCGCGACCCGCTTGACCTCGTTCGTTCACTGATCCGACTTGAGCTTCAAATATTTCGTGAGCTGTCAGTTCCTGTTGTCTTCTTGCATGATGCAATTTCCGACCTCTTGCTCTCGTTATCTGTCCCGAAAGTCTTTGAACTTTACGAAACAACGCTCCGACGTCGCTTTGGTTCACGGATGGGCATCGCAACCAAGAACCTGCCGCTGTTGGTTGACCGCTTTACCCAGTGGGGTCTTGAGCTTCCGGCAATCCTTACTCATGTCAACGCGGCTGGTTTCCACATCAACCCGAATCTTGCTGTGTGTGAGGAAATTCTTCATCGCCCAGACCTCGACATCATGGCCATGGGCACGCTGGCTTCAGGCTTTCTCGTTCCGGCTGAGGCCTTTGCCTACACTGCAAAGTTTCCTGCAGTAAAGTCGGTAGTAATTGGTGCCAGTTCTGAGGAGCATCTTCGAGAATCGTTCAAGGTTTATGAGGCGTGTAAATTGGGTGAGTGAAATTTTATGAACTTCCAGAGGTTCGTGAAGCGCGATCGTTGATTGATCAAGATGAGCTCCGCAAAATGACCTCAAATCAGAGTCCGTCGCGATATGTCAGAATTGCATCTCTTTGGATTATGAAGTTGGGCGTTGTCTTCATTGTGGCCCCAAGCCATAGCTTTCATTGGTGGCCGTTCCTCTTCCTTCTATCTGTTGCCATTGTTGAAGGCTTTCGAAACTGGTCTCACGAGTCGCTCCACCAACGGATTTTCTCAGGGAATAGTGCCATCAATTCCGTACTCACTCATCTGCTGATTGCTCTGCCGATAATGACTCCCTTCGGTACTCGACGAACAATGCACTTGTCGCACCACCGTGGGCTTGACTCCGAATCAGATCTCGAACGATTTGCCTGGCGAGACTTCAATCCTCAGAGGCTACCCCGAGAGCTCTGGCTTAGTTTGTCAGGGTTGAGGTTTGTTGGCGGGGCGCTTGCGGCAAGAAACAATAAACAAACCAATGAAAGCCGTCAGCTAGTTGAGTTAGTGACTCTTCTCAGTTACATGTTCGTTGCAATGGGGTTTGCTTATTTTTTCGGAGTGTTGATTCCGTACCTTATGCTCTGGATACTGCCGCAGGTCCTCGTATCGCCGTTTATTAATCGTGTTCGATCATTTGCGGAACATGGTGCGATAAGTGGATTACCTGTTAGCAGGACAACAATTGCGGGACCGTTGGAGAGATTCTTTATGTATCAAGTCAGATTCGGCTATCACTTTGAACACCACGTGTGGCCTGGCATACCAGAAAACTCGTTAAAGAAGGTTCACGCACTTCTCGAGCAGCGTGGATTCTTTAACCGATGGCCAACCCTCATACAAGAATCAGGTGTTGCGACTACTTTTGCGCGATTACATACGTCCGTAGACGGTTCTCGTTGAGCGCGAGGAACAAGAGTGGAGCTTGACGTCCCGGTGTGTTGTGTGTGTGGGTCGACAGACTCCAGAGCCATATGCGAAACCAGAGATTGGGTTCACGTCACCACCACAGATGCGGTCAGTTTTGTGCAATGTGAGGGTTGCGCACATGTTTTTCAGTCGCCGCGTGTTGCTATTGAGTACGGACACACTCTTTATCCGACCAACAATGTCATGCTTGCAGAAAAATCATTGACGTTGTTGCTGCGTGTCAAGAAACTCGTGCAATTGAGGCGAATACGTAAGCTTCTAGACTACGTCCCCCCAAATGGGACCATCCTTGAGGTGGGGGCTGGGGATGGTGTGTTACTGACTGCGATACGTGATCAGCGCTCAGACATCCGATTGATTGCTATCGATATCCTCTTTTCTTCGACAACAATAGAACGGTTAGCGGATTCACGAATAGAAATGCTTGAGACTCCCATTGATGCCCTCGCGAGCGCTGAGAATATTGATGTTGGAATGGTTGACGTAGTTGTAATGAATCAGTCAATTGAGCATCTATGGAAGCCTGACGTTGTGCTCAGTTACCTCGCGAGAGTCTTATCTAAAGATGGACGAATAGCGGTTTCAACTCCAGATTTTGATGGGTACGACCGAAAGCTGTGGAATCAGTACTGGGGCGGTTGGTATGCTCCGCGTCATCTAAACCTGTTTACTCAATCCGCGATTGAACGGCTGGCCCTGAATTGTGGTCTTTGTGTGACTCATAAAAAACACCTTGTCGCACCAGTGATTTGGTGTCATTCAGTTGGGGGATATCTGAAGAGCAGATTCCCAAATGGCAGACTCCCCAAACGACTACTCAAGAGCCCTATTGTGGCCTTACTACTCTTCGCAGTCGTCGACCTGCTGGCGCGGAGCTTAAGACTCAGGACTTCAAATATAGAGTACGTCCTGCAAAGGCATTGATGCACGAACTTCAGATTCACGGATTTCCGCTGCTAAGAGACGGTAATTCATGACGCAGCACCGAGGGGGTTAGTGTGCAGCAAGTTGGCATCAAATTCCGACGTCTACAGTTGCTGGCTTCTCCAGTGGTGACGAAAATCCTCGAATCCAAATTTGCTCGGATCAGATTTCTGCAGAATTTGATCTTGTTTACCTATGGTGGGTATAAGAGTTTTGAAGCAACTCCGATGAGTTTGATTAAAGAGTATGTTCCTGCTGGAACTACCGTGATTGATGTCGGCGCTCACTTTGGGTACTTCACTACTCGACTTAGCAGGCTCGTAGGAGCCAATGGGGAAGTAATCGCGCTAGAACCCAACAGTACATCGTGCCGTATACTTGGCGATCGCATAACGCGAGCAAGACTCAAGAATGTTCGCGTACTTTCGTGTGCAGCTTGGTCATCTTCCACCGATGTTCAACTTCTGATTGGCGGACCCCTGGAAGCTACCTCGCATGTCGTACTTGAGCCAGAAATGGACGGCATGAAGGTTCAAGGGCGAACACTTGACAGTATTGTTCGAGAATCTGCAGCAAGAAGGGTGAGTTTCATAAAAATTGATGTAGAGGGTGCGGAGGTTGAAGTCCTAAGAGGGGCAGTTGAAATACTGCAGAGACATAGGCCTACTGTTCTCTGTGAGATTGGGCATGAGAGTCAAGAGTCGTCTTCAGAGGGCGTCACGAATCTGTTCGAGATACTGAGACTTGTGAACTATGACTGCCGAGAC
>Ga0315901_10010721_pt1 | contig 10390 bp, 9 predicted proteins | sample LakEriMetagenome_10_FD_203761 | JGI IMG/M metagenome (GOLD analysis project Ga0315901, IMG submission 203761) | Freshwater fungal communities from buoy surface, Lake Erie, Ohio, United States - Buoy 2 MA116 | ecosystem: Environmental > Aquatic > Freshwater > Lake | place: USA: Lake Erie, Ohio... | reverse complement strand
TCCGTTCGGGCTGCCTCCCCATCCGTTCGGGCTGAGCCTGTCGAAGCCCTGCCCCCGGCGCGCGCCGCGCGGGTGAGCCGCGATGCCCACCGCTGAACGCGCCCTTCTGCACCGGGGCGGCCGCCGCGGCACCTGGGGCAGCCTGGGCTTGTGGCACGACCAGGCCGACGACTACGCCGAGGCCTGCGAGGCCCTGGCGCGCGCCGTCGGCGCCGCCGCCGGCATCGAGCCCGGCGAGCGCGTGCTCAGCATCGGCAGCGGCGCCGGCGACGAGCTGCTGCTGTGGGCGCTGGGCTTCGGCGCCGCCGAGGTCTGGGGCGTCGAGCGCGACCCGCTGCTGGTGGCCGCCGCGCAGCGCCTGGTGCAACGCACGCCGCTGCCGCCGGGCACCGCCGTGCACGTGCTCGAGGGTGATGCCGCACAGCTCGGCCCGCTGGCGCTGCCGCACCGGCACTTCGACCGCATCGTCTGCGTCGACGCCGCCTACCACCTGAGCCCGCGCGGGCCCTTCCTGCGCAGCCTGACCGGGCTGCTGCGGCCCGGCGGGCGTTTCGCGATGACCGACCTCACGCTCGGCCCAGCCGCCCGCCTCGGCTGGGGCTGGCTGCTGCGCGCCGCCGCCCAACTGGCCGGCGTGCCGCGGCGCGAGCTGCTGCCGCTGCCGGCGCAGATGGCCCGCCTGCGCTCGGCCGGGTTTGCCGACGTGCAGTCGCTGGCACTCGACGCCACGGTGCTGGACGGCTTTGCGCGCCACGTGCGCCGCCAGGGCCCGCTCGTGGCACGCACCGCCCTGCACCCCGACTGGCGCCGCCCGGCCGTGACGGCGCGCCTGATCGGCCCCTGCCGCGCCGCCGGGCTGGGCTACGCGCTGCTCAGCGGCGCCGTGCCATCGAGTGCCGAACCCATGCCCAGGGCCGTGGCCACCGCGAGCGCCGAACGCACCGCGCTCTCGAGCAAGGGCACGCCGGTTTCGGCGTAGCTGCCGGCCAGCCACACGCGCCGCGGCGCGCTGCCCGCCGCCGCGGGCCGCTGCCAGCGTGCGAGCAGGGCCGCGAGCGCCTGTTCGCTGTCGAGGCTGACCAGCGGCCGCTCGAAGCGCGCCTCGGCGATCAGGCTGCCGGCGCGTGGGGCACGCTGCGGCTGCACGGTCTGGAAGATCGGCGCAAGCGCGCGCAGCGACGGCTGCACGGCGTTGAGCCAGATGGTGCTTTCAGGCCGCTCGGCGGCGGGGTCGACGTAGGCGTGCACCGGGCTCCAGTGGCGGCGCTGCGGCGGCATCAGGCCGGCGTCGCGGTGCATCAGCACCGTCAGCGCGCGGGTGCGAAAACGCGCCAGCAGAGCCGCCTCTTCCGCGGGCGCCTCGGGCCACAGCTGCAGAGCCTGCGCGGCATTCGTGGCGAGCACGGCATGGTCGAAGCGCTGCGGCTCGGCGCCGCGGCGCTGCACGAGCACACCGCCCGGCGCGGCCGCGATGCGCTCCACGCCGGCATCGCACACCACGCGCTGCAGCGGCGCCACCAGGCGCGCCGCCACCTCGTCGGCCCCGTGCACGGCGCGGCGCACGCTGTCGCGCGCCAGGCCGGCGCCCCAGTAGCCGGCCACCACGGCAGCGGGTACGGCGCGCGCGTCGGCGTTGGTGCAGGTGGCGATGGTGGCCAGCGCCGGCCACAGCAGGCCCTCGACACACTCGGGCGCGATGCGTTCGGCCGCGACGAAGTCACCGATGCTCGTGCCGCGCAGAGCGCCGGCCGCCGCCGCGGCACGCAGCCGGGCCTGCAGCCGCAGTGCGCCGAACGCGATGCGCCGGGCGCGCATGGAGAGCAGATCGTGCGGCGCCACCAGCGGCCAGCTGCGCCCGCCCAGGCGCAGGTTGCGCCAGCGGAAGTAGGGCCGGCCATCGGGCCCGCTGAAGGTGGTGGCGTAGTTCACCGGCTCGGTGGCCACGCCCAGGGCGGCGTACAGGCGCACCAGCGTCGGGTAGTAGCCGGGGTAGAACACGCGCAGCGGCACGTCGGCGCGCTGGCCGTGAACGGCCACGCTGGCGGCGGTGAAACCCAGCGCCGGCTGGCGCTCGAACAGCGTCACGCGGTGGCGCTGCGCCAGCATCCAGGCCGCCGCCAGGCCGGCGATGCCGCCGCCGACGACGGCGATTTCGAGAACAGGGTGGGAGCGGCCGTCAGCACCAGGGGCGGTCATGGCCCGAGAATACGCGGCCCCAACGCCGCCGCTTCCATGCACGAACCGAACGAGAGTCTGCCCGCGCCCGACGCGGAACCGAGCCCCGAACAAGCCCTGCCGGCCGCGCCGCAGGCGGCTGCGGAACCCGTCGTGCCGGCGGTCGAGCTGGCGCCTGAGCCGGTGGCCGACGAGGCCGCAGCGCCTGCTGAAGACGCCTCAGCGCCGCCAGCGGATGAGGCTGCGGATGCGCCCGCCGAGGCCGCCGAAGCCGCCGCCACACCGCCCGCCGGTGCCGCCCCTGCACGCCCCGAGCTCACCGGCGCCGACTGCGCGCGGCTGCTGGCCGAGCAGTTCCCGGCGCTCTTCGGCCCCGGCATCGTCAAGCCCGTGAAGCTGCGCATCCAGGCCGACATCCAGCAGCGCGCGCCCGGCGTGTTCACGAAGAAGGCGATGTCGCTCTTCCTGCACCGCCACACCACCAGCACCGCCTACCTGCGGGCGCTGCTGGCGTCGACCACGCGCTTCGATCTCGATGGCCAACCGGCCGGCGAGATCGCGCCCGAGCACATGGAAGCGGCGCGTGTCGAGATGGACCGGCGCCGCGCCATCGTCGATGCCAAGAAGGAAGCCGGCCGCCTGGCCGCCCGCGCGGCGCGCGAAGCAGCCCGTCCACCGCGGCCGCCCCAAGCGGCTGCGGCGCCCGGCGACGGCGCGGCGCCGGGTACGGAAGCCGGCGCTGCCGGCGGCCCCGGCACCGGGCCGAGGCCGCCGAGGCCCCCACGGCCGCCGCGGCCGCCTGGTGCTGGCGGTGGTGATCGAGGCGACCGTGGCAACCACGGCGACCGCAGCAACAACCCGCCGCGCCCCGAGCGCTTCCAGCGCCCGCCACGCCCAGGGCAGGGTCCGAATCCGGCCGCTGCACAGGGCCCTGGCCACGCCGATGCCCAAGGCCCCCGCCCGCCGCGGCCGGATCGGCCCGGCCGGCCCGACCGACCGATGCGCGACGGCCGGCCCGATCGCCCGTTTCACACGGGCCGCCCCGACCGGCCGCCGCGTGACGATCGGCCTCTGCGCGACGACCGCGGCCCGCGCCCGGACGCCGCCCCCGCGGTGCCCCTCACGCCCGAGCAGGCCGCCGAGGCCGAGGCCCGCCGCCAGCGCGCGCAGCTGCTGCGCAGCTTCGAGCAGAGCCCGCTGTCCAAGGCCAACTTCGGTGCGCTGAAGGGTCTGAGCGAAGCCGCGCTCGACGCGCTGCTGACGCAGGCGCGCCAGGACCGCGACCGCCGATGACCCCGGCGCGGCCCGGCGCCGCGTGGCTGTGGGTACTGGTGGCCGGCGTGGCCGCCGCGCTGCATGTGGGCAAGCTGGCGCCGGCGCTGGCGCTGCTGCAGGCCGAGCTGGGGCTCACGCTCTTCGCGGCCGGCGTGCTGCTGTCGGCGGTGCAGGTGGCGGGCATGCTGGGGGCGCTGGCGCTGGGCGCGCTGGCCGACACGGTGGGCCCGCGCCGCAGCCTCATCAGCGGCCTGCTCCTGCTGGCGCTGGCCAGTGGTGCCGGGGCCTTGGCACCCGGTGCCGCCTGGCTGCTGGGCTGGCGCGTGATCGAAGGCGTGGGCTTCCTGCTCGTGGTGCTGCCGGCGCCGGGGCTGCTGCGGGCGCTGGTGCCCGCGGCGCAGCTGCCCTCGCGCCTGGGCCTGTGGGGCGCCTACATGCCGCTGGCCACCGCGATGGCGCTGCTGCTCGGCCCGGCGGTGATGGCGGCCGTGGGCTGGCGCGGCTGGTGGCTGCTGCTGGCGGGGGTGTGCGCCGCCGCGGCCGTGGCCGTGTGGCGCGTGGTGCCGGTGCTGCCGGCGGCGCCGCGCCGGCCCTTCGTGGCGCCGCTGCGCGACACGCTCGGCCACACCGGGCCCTGGCTGGTGGGCCTGGCCTTCGGCAGCTACTCGGCGCAGTGGCTGGCGGTGATCGGCTTCCTGCCCAGCATCTATGCGCAGGCTGGCTTTGGCGCGGCGGCAATGGCTGTGCTCACGGCTGCGGCGGCGGCGGCCAACATCGTGGGCAACGTGGCCTCGGGTCGGCTGCTGCAGCGCGGCGTGGCGCCGGCGCGCCTGCTGGCCACGGGCTTCGCCACCATGGCGCTGGCCGCAGTGGCCGCCTTCGGGTTGCCGGGCGAGGACACCGCGGCGGCCACGCTGCGCTATGCCGCGGTGCTGCTGTTCAGCGCGGTCGGCGGGCTGATCCCGGGCACGCTGTTCTCGCTGGCGCTGCGCGTGGCGCCGGGTGAGCACGCCGTGGCCAGCACCGTGGGCTTCATGCAGCAGTGGAGCGCCACGGGGCAGTTGGCCGGCCCGCCGCTGGTGGCGGCGGTGGCGGTGGCCGTCGGCGGCTGGCAGTTCACGGGCGTGGCGACGGGGTTGATCGCCTTGATGGGGCTGGTAGCGGTGGCGCTGCTGGCGCGGCACCTGCGGCCGGAACCGGGTGCGCGCCCCTCGCGGCCGCCCACGCCGCCCCGGTGAGCCCGCCCGGCCACCCGCGCACGGCGGCCGCCGGGGACTTTTTCGGCACGCCCGCGGCCATTGCAGGCACACTCCCGCCGGCATCGTCCAGGGAGCCCCCGAGCCCATGAAGACCCCCGTTCGCGCCGCCGGCACGCTGGTACTGCTGGCCCTGTTCGGCACCGCGCTGTTCCTCGCGCTGCGCAGCAACGAGCCGACGCGCGCGCTTGCGCAGGAGCAGGCGGCCATCGCACAGGCCCAGCCGCTGCGCGGCGCGGTCTCGGTCGACGTGGAGCCCTTCTTCACGGACGAGCGCGTCCAGAAGATCCTGGCCCGCAACCGGCTGCCGGTGCAGCCGGTGCGCGTGGGCAGCCGCGACATGGCCGCCCGGGTGGGCGCCGCCGACCAGCCGGCCTTCTTCATGGCCAGCGGCGTGGTGGCCGCCAACATGGTGGTGGATGCCGCGCGCAAGGCCGGCCGCAACGCCACGCAGAGCACGCCCTTCCACACGCCGCTCGTGGTGGCCTCGTGGGAGCCGGTGGCCCGCATCCTGGTGGCCAACGGCATCGCTCGGCCGCTGTCGCCCAAGGTCTACGGCCTGGACATGGACAAGCTCGCCCGCGTGATGCTGGCCCGGCAGCGCTGGCGCGACCTCCAGGCCAGCGACGCCTACGCCGTCTCGCGCAGCGTGCTGGTGTCGACCACCGACATCCGGCGCAGCAATTCTGCCGCCATGTACCTGGCACTGACCTCCGCGGCGCTCAACGGCGACGTGGTGGCCGACCGCACGCAGGCCCAGCGCCTGGCCGCGCAGCTGGCCGAGCTGTTTAAGCGCCAGGGCTTCCAGGAGAACTACGTCAACGGGGCCTTCGACGACTACCTGGCCATCGGCATGGGCAAGACGCCGCTGGCCTTCGTCTACGAGGCGCAGATGCTGGCGCAGGGCATCAAGGGCGGCCTGCGGCCCGAGATGGTGCTGCTGTACCCGCAGCCCACCATCGTCAACAAGCAGGTCTTCGTGGCGCTCGACGAGCGCTCGCGCCAGCTGGCCGCGCTGCTCTCGACGGACAAGGAGCTGCAGCAGATCGCGCTGGAGCTGGGCTTCCGCACCGGCGACGCGGCCGCCTTCGCGGCGGTGGCGCAGAAGGCGGGCCTGGCGGTGGAGGCCAACGTGAGCCAGGTGATCGACCCGCCGGGCTTCGACCTGATGTTCGAGATGATCGACATCGTCTCGCGGGAGATGAACCAGTGACGACGCGCCGCCTGCTCCTCGCGCTGGGCCTGGCCGCCCTGCTGGCCGCCTGCGGCCGGCCCGAGCCGCCCAGCCCCGCGCCGGCCGGCCGCGCCGCCGGCCCCGAACCGCTGCGCGTGCTGGCCACCAGCGACCTGCGCGACCTCGAGCCGCTGGCGGCGCAGATCGAGGCCGCCACCGGTGTGCCGGTGAAGTTCCGCTTCGGCGGCACGATGGAGAGCACCCAGGCCGTGCTCGAGGGCCGGGCCGAGGCCGACGCGGCCTGGTTCGCCAACGCCAAGTACCTGCTCAGCGACGCGGCCGGGCAGTCGCGCGTGAAGCTGCAGGAGAAGATCATGCTCTCGCCCATCGCGGTGGGCGTGAGCGCGAGCGATGCCGCGCGCTACGGCTGGGACCAGCCCGGCACGCGGCTGACCTGGGCCGACCTGGCGCGGCACGCGCGCGACGGCCGGCTGCAGTACGCGCTGGCCAACCCTGCCACCAGCAACCAGGGCTTCATGGCGCTGCTGGGCGTGGTGGCCGCGGCAGGCGGCAAGGGCGAGGCACTCGGTGCGGCCGACGTCGACCGCGGCGCCATCGCCGACTTCCTCAAGGGCTACCGCATCGTCGGCGACAACTCCACCTACCTGGCCGAGCAGTTCACCCGGCAGCAGGGCACGCGCGCCAACGCGTTCATCAACTACGAGAGCTGGCTGCTGAGCCTTAACGCCAGCGGCCGCCTGCGCGAGAAGCTGCACCTGATCGTCCCGCACGAGGGCGTCAGCACGGCCGACTACCCCTTATTGCTGCTGAATGACGCGCGCCGCGCCGACTACCTGAAGGTCGTGGAGTACCTGAAGGGCGACGCAGCACAGCTGTGGCTGGCCCGGCAGACGTTGCGCCGGCCGATCAGGCCCGAGCTGGCCCGGCAGGTGGAAGACCTGCTGCCGGCGCGCGGCATGCAGGTGGAGCTGCCCTTCTCGCCCAACCGGCAGCTGGCCGACGGCCTGATCGACGCCTACCTCAATGAGTTCCGCGCGCCCATCGCCAGCACCTTCGTGCTCGACACCAGCGGCAGCATGCAGGGCCAGCGGCGCGCGCAGCTCGTGGAGGCGCTGCACTACGTGGCCGGCGGCGATGCCTCGCTCACTGGGCGCATCGCGCGGCTGACCAACCGCGAGAAGCTCTGGTTCATGACCTTCAGCAGCACCGTGTCGCCACCGGTGCTGTTCGAGGTGCCCGCCGGCACGCGCCCGGCCAAGGGCGTGCTGCCGCAGGCCGACACCGAGGCCAAGCAGGCGGCGTTGCGCCGCGTGCGCGACGCCGCCGACGCGCTGCAGATGGAAGGCGGCACGGCGCTGTTCGACGGCGTCTACGAGGGCCTGACGCACATGCTGGCCGAGCGCAAGCGCAACCCCGGCTACCAGTACTCGGTGGTGGCCTTCACCGACGGCAAGAACACGGCCGGCCGGCGCTTCGAGGAGTTCCGCCGCGACTACGAGCAGCTGCCCGAGGACGTGCGCGGCATCCCGGTGTTCATGGTGCTGTTCGGCGACGCCAGCGAGGCCGAGCTCAAGAGCTTGGTCGAACTCACGGGCGGCCGCCTGTTCGACGCGCGCAAGACGCCGCTGTACCAGGTGTTCCGCGACATCCGGGCTTTCCAATGACAGGCCCCGGCAGAACGTCGCGGTGTCGCAGGGAGGCCCGGTGAGTGGCCTGTTGCGCTGGCTGAACGCCCCGGCCAACTGGTGCGGGCTCATCGCCGCCACCGCGGTGCTGACGCTGAAGGCGCTGGGCCTGATCGGCGGCCTAGGGCTGCTGCTGGCCCCTGTGGGCTACGCCGTCGGGTTGGCCACGGGCGCGCTGTGGTGGGGCTGGCCGTCGACGCGGGAGCCGGCGTTTGAGGCGCTGTCGTTCAAGGACGAGGGCGACGCCCGCGAGGCCATGGGCCGCGCGCTGGACGGCGTGCGCCGCCTGGCCCAGCACAACCCGGGCGGCCGCATCCCGGCGCCGCTGGTGCAGCGCATCGTGCAGCTGTGCGGCCGCCTCGAGGCGCTGCTCGACCAGTGGGAGCGCAGCAAGGGGCAGCTGTCGCTGCAGGAGAGCTTCCACGCGAGGCATATCGCCATCCGCTACCTGCCCGAGGCGCTGAACACCTACCTCTCGATCCCGTCGTCCTTCGCGACGACCAAGCTGCTGTCCAACGGCAAGACCGCGCAGACTACCTTCGAAGGCGTGCTCGGCGAGCTCGAGGCCAAGGTCGAGCAGCTCGGCGACGACCTGGCCGGCCAGGACGCGCAGGCCTTCCTCGCGCACAGCGAGTTCCTCAAGCAGAAGTTCGGAAACAAGCCATGACCAGCACCCCGACGCCCGCCTTCACCCTGACCGCCCCCGAGGTGTTCTCGCCGGTGCAGCCGCCCCAGGCCATGGAGGCCGTGCCGCTGAGGCCCGAGGTGGCCAGCCAGGTCGACGACCAGGTGCGGCGCTTCATCGACGCGCTGGAGAAGGAGGACCTGCACAGCGAGCCCTTCAAGGCGCGGCTGGACAGCGCCTTCCAGCTGGGCCGGCAAGAGATCAGCCTGGCCGCCGGCCTGATGCAGGGCCGGCTGCTGCAGCGCAACTTCGTCGGCGCCGCCGACACGCCGGCCTACCAGGCCATCAGTGCCATCCGCGCGCAGCTCGACGAGCTCAATCCCGGCAAGGACGGCGACCTGCTGCAGCCGCGCAAGCTGCTCGGGCTGATCCCGTTCGGCAACAAGCTCGAGGCCTACTTCCGCCGCTACGAGAGCGCCGCCAGCCAGCTGCAGAAGAGCATGAACCAGCTCTACGCGGCCAAGGACGACATCCAGAAGGACCTGATCGACATCGAGGCCACGCGCGGCAAGCTCTGGGACGCCATGCTGGCGCTGGGCGCGGCGGCGCGCTTCGCGCGCACGCTCGACAGCCGCCTGGCCGAGCGCGTGGAGGCCCTCAAGGCCACCGACCCGCTCAAGGCCAAGGCGCTGGAGCAGGAGGTGCTGTTCTACGCGCGGCAGAACCTGGCCGACATCCAGACGCAGCAGGCGGTGTGCGTCAACGGCTACCTGGCGCTGGACGTGCTGAAGAAGACCGGGCGCGAGATGATGATCGGCTGCGACCGCGTGGCTACCACCGGCATGAGCGCGCTGGCCGTGGCGCAGACGGTGGCGCGGGCCACCGGCAACCAGATCGCCGTGATGGAGATGCTGCAGGGTGTGAACGCCACGATCGGCAACCTGATCCAGCAGACCGGCCAGGCCCTGGGCCAGCACGTGGACAAGACGGCCGAGTTCTCCGCCAACCCGATGCTGGGCATCGAGCAGATCCAGTCCATGTTCGACCAGACCTTCCAGGCCATGGACGCGATGGACACCTTCCGCAGCAAGGCCATCGAGGTGATGGGCAAGAACAACGAGCTCGTGCAGGCGCAGCTCGTGCGCTCCGAGACCTACCTCGACCGCGTGCGCCAGCAGCAGGCGCGCGAGGCGGTGGCGCGGCAGGACGACGGGCCCGTCAAGCTCTGAAGGCCCCCGGGGCCGGGTTCACGGGGCCGGCAGCGCGCCGCCCGCGATCCACCCGCGCGGCGCGCGCATCGCGGCCTCGAAGCCCTGCGCGAACTCGCCCACGTCGCGGCCGTCCATCAGCGCGTGGTGCGCGTCGATGGCCAGCGGCAGGCGGGCGATGCCGTCGGCACCAGTGTCGATACGACCGAAGGCGAGCTTGGGGCAGCTGTCCGCGCCGCCCACCTGCCGCGCGTGGGAGAACTGCGTGAAGTGCAGCCAGGGCAGCGTGGTGCAGTGGATGAGCGCCAATTCGTCGTTCAGCGGCTCGAAGGCCCGGGCGGCGCCGCGCGCGGCAGCCAACGCGGCAGCCCCGTCATGGCAGAAGTCGGCAAAGCGCGGCGCGTGCCGCAGCGTGGCAAAGCCGAAGCTGCCGTCGGGGCGCAGCACCGTGGTGCTGGCGTGCACGCTGTCGCAGAGCCAGGGCTGCCCATCGGCGTCCAGCCGCGCGCGCCAAGGCTCCAGCCGCTGGGCCATGCGCAGGGCCACGAAGTGCGTGGCCAGCGTCAGGTTGCCCAGGCCGGCCTCGCGCAGCGCGGGCTTCAGCGCCGTCACGTCCACCGCCACGCAGACGCTGAAGAAGGGCTGGCTGAAGCCGCGGTAGAAGGCAAACGCGTGGCGGCGCGGCGACTGCGCCACCGGCCAGGGCCGGCGCGGCACGGCAAGGGGTTCGTGCATGGCGGCGCGCCTCGGCTAAAGGGCGCGCTCGCTGGCCTGCGCCCAGTAGAACCACTCGTGCCCCGGCAACGCGCCGACATCCGGGAACACGATGAACCCATCCCGCGGCTCGCGCACTTCGGTGCCGTCGGCGCGCAGCGCGATCAGCTCGCCCTCGGCCAGCGCATCGAAGCTGGTCCAGGCCTTGGCGAAGCGGTCGGCGGCGTCGAAGCGGTCGATCACCTCCACCAGGCGCA
>Ga0315901_10010719_pt1 | contig 10390 bp, 15 predicted proteins | sample LakEriMetagenome_10_FD_203761 | JGI IMG/M metagenome (GOLD analysis project Ga0315901, IMG submission 203761) | Freshwater fungal communities from buoy surface, Lake Erie, Ohio, United States - Buoy 2 MA116 | ecosystem: Environmental > Aquatic > Freshwater > Lake | place: USA: Lake Erie, Ohio... | reverse complement strand
CTGCGCGTTACCACAGTCAACGGCACCGACACCTTTGACGCCGGTACGATCAACATCCTCTACGAATGATCACCCACCACTTCAGCGATGGCCTCTACGCCAAGCAGGCTGAGTTCCCTGCTGGCACGGCAATCCTAAAGCACACGCATGACTTCAGCCATCTGTCGATTCTGGCAAAAGGCAAGGTGGCGGTGATGAAGGGCGAGGATGTTGAGATTATTGAAGCTCCGGCCTGCATTGAGATCAAGGCTGGACTGACGCACGGCGTCAAGGCGCTTACTGATTGTGTTTGGTTTTGTATCCACGCGACCGACGAGAAAGATCCGTCTAAGGTCGATGATGTTTTGATTGGAGATTGATATGCCAATAGCAGCAGCCGCACTCATGGTCGGGGGCAGCCTACTTGGAGGCTACTTTCAAGGTGAATCTGCCAAAGACGCCGCTGAAACGCAGGCCAACGCGCAGCGCGAGGCGGCACAGCTTTCCGCCAACGAGGCGCGCTTTCGCCCGGTAGGCATCACGACGCGCTTCGGGCAGTCAAACTTCCAGTACGGGCCTGGTGGTCAAGTTACTGGTGCTGGCTACAACATCTCGCCGGAGATGCGGGCGTACCAAGACCGCCTGATGGGGCTGGCTGGTGGCGGTCTGACGCAAGCCGAGCAGGCGCAGCAACAGTTCGCACCCTTGCAGGCAGGCGCTCAGGGTCTGTTCGGCCTGGGGCAGCAGTACCTCGCGCAATCGCCCCAAGAGGCCGCGCAGCAGTACATGGCTAGGCAGCAAGACTTGCTGGCCCCGACGCGGGAGCGCCAGATGGCGCAACTTCAGAACACGCTGTTCCAGCAAGGGCGCGGCGGTCTGTCTGTAGGCGCTACCGGCGCTCGGCCTAGTGGCGCGGCTGGTCTGGGTGCTACGACGCCTGAGATGGAGGCGTATTACAACGCCCTGGCGCAGCAAGACGCGGCGCTTGCTGCCCAGGCTATGCAAGCCGGTCAGCAGCAGACATCATTCGGCGCAGGGCTACTCGGCACCGCAGGCAACCTCCTGACGCAAGGTTATCAGGGACAGGTCGGCGCTCTGGCCCCGTACCAGGCTTATCTGGGCGGCGTCGGGTCGCTGGAGGCGCAGGGCCAGCAGGCTCTTGAGCTTGGCTCCGCGCTGGGCGGTCGCATTGCCAACCCGACGGGCGCTAATGCACTATTGCAAGGCGGCATGGCTTCGGCGCAGACGCAAGCAGCGGCTAATGCCTACAACCCGTTTGCCACGGCGCTTGTCAACGCGTCTAGTAACCCGGCTTTCCAGAGAGGAATTCAAGGGATGTTTGGCGGCGGCGGATCGTCTACGCCGACTAGCTACTACATGGGTGGCCGGGGCGAAGCTGTACCTATGGGCGGTTTTGACGAGTACGCTTACGCACTCTAAAGGAAGATCATGGCCGACATCGTTCAATCTCTCTTCGGCGTCACGCCTGAGCTGTACCAGCAAGCGCAGGCGCAGCGCGCTGCCGAGCAGGCGCTGCAATACGCAAAACTTGACCCGTTCCAGCAGGCTAACTTTGCCATCGGTCGTGGTGCGTATCAGTTGGCTGGCGCGCTAGGCGGTACTGACCCGCAGCTACAGATGATCAGCACGCGCAACTCGATTGCTCGGCAGATCAACTACAACGACCCGAATTCGATCATGCAGGGCGTGCAGATGCTCAACCAGGCTGGCGATACAGTCGGGGCAATGCAACTGGCTGATGAGGCGCGAAAAAGGGAAGGCCAAATGGCACAAACCTTCCAGCGTACGGCGGCGGGGCAGGCGTCGCTGGCCGCAGCAAACCGAGAGCGTCAGCAAGCCACACCAGAGAAGATTCAATTGGCCCGCGAACTTGCATTGGCTAAGGGCCAGCCAGGAACTCCTGAGTTTGCATCCGAATACAACAGTCAACTTACGCGGCTGACGACAACCTCTTCCACCGCAGCTACGCCTGAGAAGATTCAGTTGGCGCGTGAGCTGGCGGCGCAAGCGGGCGAGCCGGGGTCGCCTGAGTACACCGCCGCATACCGCACGGAGCTTACGCGGCTGACGACTACCGAACGCCCTGAGGCGATGACGCCTGAGATGCGTAATGCGGCAGCGCTTGCGTCTCTCAAAGGCGCGCCGGGGTCGCCGGAGTTCAACGCAGAGTACTCCGCTCAATTGGGGCGGCTAACAACTAAGGCTGAAGGGCGTGAGCCAACAACGCCCGAGCTGACCAACGCTCGCGCTCTTGCGCTAAGAGCTGGCCCCGTCGGTTCGCCTGAGTACAACGCGGCTTTTGACGCTGAATACGCTCGCCTGACCGCACCGAAAGATACCAAAGAACCAACTACAGCCGAGCTGACCAACGCTCGCGCGGTTGCTTCAAGGGCTGGTGCAGCCGGGTCGCCGGAGTACAACGCCGCATTCGACGCCGAGTATCGTCGTCTGACCGCGCCGAAGGATGTCAAAGAGCCAACTACCGCCGAGCTGACCAACGCCCGCGCTATTGCATTGCAGGCCGGCCCCGTTGCCTCCCCAGAATACAACGCGGCGTTTATGCGGGAGTACAACCGCCTGACCGCACCGAAGGACACGCAGGTTTCAGACGCTATTAGGCAATACGAATATGCCAAAACACCCGCAGGCGGCGGCTTCAAAGGGACTTTTGAGGATTGGAGAAAGACGTCCGGTCAAAAGATTGAAGTCAGGAATATCATGCCTGGCGATAATAAACTTGCAGACATCCCTGCGTTTCGCAAACAAGTGCAAGCTACTATCGAGCCGCAACTCAAAGCGATTAACTCTGCTGATCAAGCATTGCAAGCGATCAGGGACTCGCTGGCTACCAATAACTTTGTGTCTTTCAACGCCGCGCGAGTTCAGCTCGCTAAGTCGCTAGGCGACAGTCAATTGAGCCGCCGCGATGTCGAGCAAGCGGGAGGCGACCCGTCTATTCTTGGCGGTCTTTTCGACGCGGCATCTAGACTGTTTAGCGGCACGCCAACAGCCGATACGCAAAAGAAGATTCGCGATACTTTGACTGCTATCCGTACTGTTGCGGCCAGAAAAGCGCAAGCCGAAGTGGACGTACAACTGGGTATTGCACTTGGCTCGCCTGGATATGATGAGGTAAAAGTTAGGAGAGCACTTGACTTCCCTGAACTGCGCGCGGCCCCCAGCGCGGCGGGCGGCGGTAGTCTGGCCGAACGAGCGGCGGCAGAATTGGCGCGTCGTAAGGAGAAAAAGTAATGTCTGTTGATCTGTCCAAACTGAGCGACGCTGAACTAGAGGCTATTTCTTCGGGGAATCTGGCGTCTCTGTCAGATGAAACCCTGCGGATGCTCTCTGGGGAACCGCAAGGCGATTACCGGGTTGAGGCGCTTCGTAAGGGGCCGGCATCATCGCTTGGTTTGGTTAGCGGTCTGGCCAATACCGCTAGTGAAGCCGCCTCCCGCACGGGCATCAATCCGATGGAACTTGGCATTCGTGCGGGCGAGGCTACGCGCCGTGGCTTTCGAGCGTTGTTGGGTGAAAGAGGGCGCAGCGTCTTTGGGTTGACAAATGAGCCCGCCCCAGCACCACCGCGCGTGCAGCAAACATACGGCGAAGCCTTCACGCAAGGGCGTGAGCCTGTCTACCAAGGCGTTATGGGTTTGCTAGGGGGAACCGGCGCCGAGCCACAGACGGTTGGCCAGAAGATAGTTGCTGGCGGTCTGCAAGCCGTTACTTCGCCCGAGTCGTATCTGCTTCCGCCTATCGCCGCGGTGCGTCGCCTGGGGCTGTTTGGTCAAGCCGCCGCGCGGCCCGCAGAGCAAGCCGTTGTCGGTTCTGGCGCCGAGGCTGGCGGCGAAGCAGGCGCGTACGCCGGGGCAAAAGTTGGGTCAGAAACCGCAGGGCGCATTCTTGGCGGCGTGGTCGGTGGCGGCGGTACTGCATATGCATTGGGGGACGCAACGCGCGCCGGTCCACTTGTGCGTAAAGGCTTTGATGTCATTAAAGGCCAATGGAATAAGGTCACCGGCACCGTGCCGGAGAACGAGGTGTTCAAGGAAGTTGATCGGCGTATCAGCAACATCTTCAACGCCGCGATTGAAGCCGACCCCAATATTCGCAAGACCATCGAAGAAGCTATCAGCGCGCAACAAAGCGTGTCTCTGAAAGCGCCTGGTGCGCCTGCCGTGCGGTTGCCGCTGTCGGCTATTCTTGCCAACAACCCGGTTATTGACGAGCAGATTCGCAAGCTGTCTGCTGAGAACTCTTTGTTCCGCGCGCAGTACGGCGCGCAGTACGAGGCGGCTAAGGCCGCGCTGACGCAGAACCAACTGCGCTTGTTTGGTGATCCGAGCAAAGCCGTCGTTACGGCCGCAGCGCCTGATCTTGCCAATCTGCAAGCGCGGCGCATCAAGACTCTGGATGAGCAGATCGCTGATGCCTACCAAGGTCAGTCGGTCGATCCCAATGCTTTTGGTCAGCGTGTCGCCAAGTTGATCGAGCAAAAGGAATCGGCAGCGCGCGCGTCTACTAAACCGCTGTACCAAGAAGCGTTCGATATCGCCAAGGCCAAGAATCTTGATCTGCCCGCCGCGTCAGTAGACGACATCTACAACTTTGTCGTGGGCAGTCAAGCTGCGGATAGATTCAAGACTTTTGACACTATTTATTCAAAAGTCGATCGGCTATTTAAGCCAAGAACTACTGAGCCTAGCCCAATTTTGACGGCGCAAGGCGTGTCTATGACCCCCGGCGGCAAGGCCTTTAGCGCAGCCACGATTGAAGACCTCGACTCGCTCAAGCGAGAGATTAATAGCCAACTAAGAAAAACCAACGATTCGGTTGATGTTCGTTTGCTGTCTGATCTTAAGCGCCGCGTTGCGGGCCACATCGACAGCCTGGACCCGGATTTCGTCGCTGCCTATCGCAACGCCGATAACACCTACTTCCAGCGCGTCGGTCTGCCGTTTGACTCGGCTACGCTCGCGGCTGTGGATCGCAAGAAGTTCGTCGAGCAGATTGCGCCTGCCATCATTGGCAACAAGTCCAATGTGTCCGACTTCATTACTGCGACGGGCGAGCAGGGCGTCAACCTGGCTCGTTCCGCCTTTATTGACGCCTTCTCGACCGCCGCGCTGAAGAACGGCGTTCTTGACCCCAAGGCTGCATCTAAGTGGCTCAAGAAGAACGAGGGTGGCGTGTCGTTGATTCCGGGACTGCGCGATGAGCTAGACGGAGCCACGCGCAATGTGCAGGGTCTTCTGGACGCTCGCGCCAGGCTTAATGCCGACTTCCAGCGCGTTGCTGGCGAGCAGATTCTCAGCACCCAAGGCGTCCGCAGCCCGCAGGAGCTGGTCACGAAAATGTACGGTGATGTCAAGTTCACCAACAAGTTCATGCAGCAGTACGGCGCGGATAAGGATTCTGTCAACGCTGTCCGCGCGTTCATGCTGGACGACATCGTCCGTGCGGGCGATCCAGTAGCGATGCTGTCTGACCGCAATCGGGCGGCGGTATTTAACCGCGTGTTTGGCCCGACCTACGCCCAGAAGGTTCAGGATTTCGCCACCGCGACCCAGCGCCTGTCGGTTGACCCCACTCGCGTGGCGTTTAGAACCGATATGGTTCCCAAGACTGTTGTGGAAGAAGTTACCGGCTCCTCGCCCGAGCAGATCGTGTCGCGCGCCATGAACCCAGTATCTGGCAAGTTGTACGCCGTCACCTCGACATTCAGTAAGTTCTGGGCGCGGCAAGCAGCAAGAGAGACGGAAGCAAAGCTGATCAATCTTTTGAGCAACCCTGCCGACGCGGTTCAGCTTATGCGTACGCTGGAAAAGACCAAGAAAGGTCTGTCGCCCGACGATCTTCTCAAAATGACTGACATCGGGCGCAAGTATGGTATCGATTGGGCGAAAGAAGCGGCGACCGATATCACCTCCGGCGCTGCGCGTGGTGCGGTGCAACAATCTCAGGAGTAACTGATGCTTTCTCTTCTCTCAACTCTTGGCGGCATCCTGCTCGGCGGTCTGCCGAAACTGCTGGATTATTTCCAATCCAAGCAGGATCAAAAGCATGAACTTGCCCTGGCGAAAGCGCAGTCCGAGCGCGAGTTGGCGCTGGCGGCGCAGGGCTTTGCCGCCCAGGCCAAGGTCGAGGAGATCAGGTCTGACCAGATCGCCATGCAGACTGAAGCGGCAATGACGCAAGGCGCTCAGGAGCATGACAAGCAAGTTCTCAAGAGCGCAAGCAAGTGGGTCGCCAACTACATCGGGACCGTGCGCCCGACTGTGACCTACCTCTTTGTGCTGGAACTGCTGGCGATCAATGGCTTCCTTGCCTATTACCTCTGGTCGCACCCTGAGCTGATCAAGAGCATTGACGATGTGATCAAGTACAGCGAGCTGATCTTCTCCAGCGATGAGATGTCCATGCTGGGCGGCATCATCGGCTTTTGGTTCGGATCGCGGGGCTTCAAGAAGTGAAACTGAGTCATGCGGGCGCTGAGTTGATGCACCGCTACGAAGGGTGCAGAAACAAGCCCTACCTGTGCCCGGCGCATATCTGGACGATTGGGTACGGCCACGTGCTGTACCAGCAGCAGATTCGTTTGCCAATAGCAAACCGAAAAGAGTTTCCGCTGGCTGACAGCGACAACCGTGTTTGGAGCAAGGAAGAGATCAATGCGCTATTCGCAACTGATGTCGCAAGTTTTGAACGGGGTGTTCTACGTCTTGTTCCCGGCGTGGTTGGCCGTCAAGGAGCTTTCGACGCTCTGGTCTCTTTTGCCTTTAATGCTGGGCTAGGCAATCTCCAGCGCAGCCAGATCAGAATCCGCGCCAACCGAGGTGAGTGGGAGGCTGCGGCTGAGTCGCTCATGGATTGGACCAAGGGCGGCGGTCGAGTTTTGCCTGGCCTGGTGAAGCGCCGCGAGGCTGAGAAAGCTCTCTTTCTTTCAGACGCTGCCTAGAATCGGGGACAGGTCGCTCCTCGGTGGTGAACCGATGCTCGTTACCGCACACGCGAGATCGCCGGACGAACCCGTCGCTCGGGCGTGATTGCGTCACTTGCGTCCACGCGTTGCACACCGGACATTTCATTTTTGGGCCTCCATCCGTATTTTCTCCATGTGTCTTGAATGCTGGTGGCTGCTGCCGGTATGTACTTGAATTTGGGGTCTAAGATGCTTGGCTTCATTTGACTGCTTCCTTTAGGATTTCTACTCGTTCTCGGGCCGCGCGCAGCATCGTGTAGCGCTGATGAAGGCGCTGCAAGATCGTCACGCGCCGCGCGCCGATGCGCTCGTCGTTGAGCATTTGAAGGACTTGATCCTCCGTCATCAGGTTAAGTTTTTGATTGAGTTGCCTCCAGTTAAGTGTCATACGTGCCTCGCAAAAGTCTGGTGTAGGTTTGTTCTAGCTTGACGCGCAACCAAAGCAGCGTCGTCTAAATCTTCATATCTGCCGAAATAGTGCTGCTTGCCGTTTTTCTGGACCATCACCGTCCATTTGCGTGCGGCCTTACACCAACTTACATTTTTAACGCCTGATGTGTTGTTTACTCCAACACGCTTGTTGTGCCCATTTGCGGCTAGAGTAGCTGACCGCAAATTCTCAATGCTGTTGTTCGCTATGTTGCAATCTATATGGTCTACGATCTTTGGCAGAAATCCATAGTGGTAAAGAAAGATTACGCGGTGCAATGGGTAAATTTTTCGATGGATAACAACGCCTCTATACCCATTCCCCTGCATAAATCCTGCCTCATCACCGGCAAAGACATTGTTCGCTGCGCGGACTTTCCAGTACAGCTTCCCGTCTCTGTAATCAAACCGTTCTTTTACGAGCTTTTGCGTCAGCATATTTCTTCTCCAGTTGCTCAAGCGACTTCGTGAGCCGCGCCAGTAGTCGCCCTGCTTGGTTGTACTGCTTGGTGGCAATACGAAGCTGGGCCTTGGTCGAGCGAATTCGCTCCCTGATATCGGTCATTTAAGACTCTCCATTGCAATATCGCTGACGCTGCGCTTGTCGTGCAGCGCCGTCCAGATTTTCTCGTCCACCGTCTTGTTAGCCAGCATCACATAGCACCAGACATCTTTGGTCTGGCCGCTACGGTGCAAGCGTCCGTTGGCTTGCTCGAAGAGTTCGAGGGACCAGGGCAGACTGAGCCAGACGATGTGGTGGCCTCCGTGCTGGAGGTTGAGTCCGTGTCCAGCGGACTTGGGGTGTAAACATAGCAAGCGTACTCGTCCGGCGTTCCAATCATCAATGCTGTCAACTGTTCGGGCGTGAGGGAAACGTCGCTTGAGTTCACTTAGCTCCTCTACGTAGTTGTAGAAAACGATGGTGTTGGCCTGCTGGTTCTCGGCCAGCAATTCTTCGAGCCGGTCAAACTTGTGCGTGCTAAACCAAACCGGCTCGGGAGTGTAAACGAATCCCGCAGCCATCTGCTGTAGTTTTTGCGTCACCACAGCCGCGTTGACAGCCACGGCAGTAGCGTCCGGGAAGCGCGTCACAAAGTCTTTCTTCATCGCTTCGTAGGGCGCGCGGTCGGGCAAGTCCATCCGCACCTCGACTGTGTGCATGGGCGGCAGCTTGTCCTTGTACTCGCCAGGCTCCAGCACAAAGGTCGCAGGCTTGATGCGGCGCATAACCAACTCCAGCGAGCCAGGGCGCGGTTGCCAATCGCCGTACTCGCGGTTGACGAGGTAGAAGTACTGCTGCTGGAACGCGCCCTTGGACCGGCCCAGCAACTGCTGGTCGATGATCTTGCATTGGCCGAAGACATCCTCCAAGCCGTTGCTGGTAAACGAGCCAGTCAGCCCCCAGCGCACCTTACAGTCCAGCACCTTGGCAAGCGCTTTGAAGCGCGCGCCGGAGGGGTTCTTCAGGCGCGTCAGTTCGTCGAACACCACGCCGTCGAAGTTGAGCTTCTGCGCGGCGAGCCATTGCAGGTTGTCGTAGTTGGTCACGACGACCTGCGCGGCGCTGTTGAGCGCGGCTAGGCGCTGCGCTGGCGTGCCAACCGCCACGGCCATCGTGACACCTACCGCCCACTTAGGCAACTCGGCTGGCCAGACGCTGGTAGCCACGCGCAGGGGCGCCAGCACTAGGAAGCGCTTGACATGGCCGTGGCGCAGCATATCGTTCATCGCCGTCAGCGTGATGGCTGTCTTGCCTGCACCGACCGGCGCCAAGATCATGGCGCGGTCGTGTTCGTACAGGAAGTCAGCCGCCTGGTTTTGATACGGACGCAATGAAAGCATCAACGTGGTCCTTGCTCCACAAGCAGGCGTAGTTCTGGCGCATCCGGGCCATGTCGGATTGGAAGACCTTCTGTAGCTCGGACAGCCGACCGCCTGGCGCCTTGAGTTCAACGAACCAAGTAGTACCGTCTGGCAGGCATACCACGCGGTCGGCCACGCCGCGATGCGCGGGGCTGGTGAACTTGTAGGCCATGCCACCCAGCTTCTTGACCTGAGCGACAAAGTGCTTCTCGATAGTTGACTCACGCACGTAACAACGCGCTCACTTTTTGCCGGACTTCAGCCGTCACGGCGTGACCCAGGTCTTCCGGGTCGATCAGGCGCGTCAGGAACGAGCGCAGGCGCTGTACCTCAAGTTCGGGCTTGAGCTTGGCCTTGATCGCGTCAACGAGCATCGCCCGGTCGAATGCATCCTCAGGGCTGTCTTCGATCCACCGCAGGCAGATCGCTAGGAGTTCTTTTTCAGTTGGCATTGTTCCCCCTTGCGCGGATGGCGGCGGCGCATTCGTTTGCCACCGACATGTCTTCGTCGTTGTAGCACTGCCGTTTGTTGTACTCCTCACACACCCGGGCACACGCCTCCCGCTCGGCCTCTACCGCCCGCCGAGTCTGCACACAAGCGAAGCGTTGGCAGTCGGCATGGCAGGAGTGAATCTCGGTAGACAGCAGGTAGTCGCGGTGAAGTTCAACAAAACGACCAGCCTTTTCCATCGTTGGATGCCAACCCAGAACCCCGGGCGATTCCTCTTTCAACATTTCTGCTTTCTCTAACAAGTCAATCAATTGTCCCGGGATCATTCCATCTCCTTTATTTTTTCTGCCAACACCCTGATGTACTCACGTGCTTGTTCGACAGGAACTTCGGCGTGGTAGAAAATTAGCGCCGCTTCCACAAGTTTCGGGCTTTGTGGGGTGCTGGCGAACACCGCCCACAGATAATCTCGTTTTGCGCTCATTCCAAACCTCCGTGCATCGACCACTCACGGGCCTTCTCCGTCATGAACAGTCCCTCGGCCCGGGTCATCTTGGATGAGCGCACAAACAGTTCGCCTTCCCAGTCGAAAGCAATGATCATCACATCGGTCAGGCCACCATCCTCACACATATCCAGCGCGGACTTGAGCGCCTGCTCTG
>Ga0315901_10010716_pt1 | contig 10391 bp, 10 predicted proteins | sample LakEriMetagenome_10_FD_203761 | JGI IMG/M metagenome (GOLD analysis project Ga0315901, IMG submission 203761) | Freshwater fungal communities from buoy surface, Lake Erie, Ohio, United States - Buoy 2 MA116 | ecosystem: Environmental > Aquatic > Freshwater > Lake | place: USA: Lake Erie, Ohio... | reverse complement strand
CAGACGCCGACGTCGACTTCGATCCCCACTTCTCGCAGCTGGGCGATCCCGCGTCCGTTCACGTGCGGAGCTGGGTCGCCGGTGCCAATCACGACCTTCTTGATCCCGGCGGCAATTACAGCGGGGGCACACGGCGGGGTCTTGCCGTGATGCGAACAAGGTTCCAGCGTGCAATACAGCGTTGCTCCGCGGGCCCTCTCACCCGCAGCGCCCAGAGCAAAGACTTCGGCGTGGGGTCCACCAAACTTCTGATGCCAACCTTCGGCGATCAGCTGCCCGGAGTCGTCAACGACGACAGCTCCCACGGGGGGATTTGGCTCCACAGCTCCCAGCCCACGTTTCGCCAGCTGGAGAGCGTGATGCATCGCAGCTTCACGGGTCGCGAATTGCATGAGAGACTCAGGGAGTGGGACGGCGCTGGGCCTGGAAGATCAACTGGAGGTTCTGCTCTTCCTTCAGCATCTTCGACTTCAGGTAGATATTGTCGCGGACTTCGGCCGCAGCTCCAGGGACCTCCATCAGCAGCTGGACGACTCCATTGATGACGCGGATCGGCTTGGAGCGGTTGACCTTCTGTGGCTTCCCCTCCTCGTCCAGGTAATAGACGAACTTGGGAAACTGCTGGCGGTAGCCATCTGTGCCCACCACATTGCCCACCAGGTCACCGACGGGATAGGTCTTGCGCTGCTCGCCGACTCGAATCTGGATCACGATGAAGTAGTTCTGCCCGGCGATCGGAGGATCACCTGGTTCGCCATACTCAGCTTCGATATTGCCGATGGCGTTGCGAGTAATCGGGCGAGAGAAAGCTGCAAATCGCCCTGCTTTAACGGCATTGTCCGGTTCCTGCAGCAGATAGCCTCCGACAGCTCCCGCCAGATCGGCTGTGCTGTCGCCGTCCTGATCCCCTGGGGAAGCTGCGGAGTCAGCTGTCTTGGCGTTCTCCGGGATTGGCAGATAGGGAGCGCTCTCGTTGATGGGAGGGGCCAGCAGCTCATCGGCGGTCATGGACTTCTCCATCATCAGCTCGGGAGCTTCAATGATGGCGCCGATCGCCATGCTGTCACTGTTTTCTTCAGCGTCACGAATCGTGGTGAAGATCGAGTCCTCGCGGAACGCCCCATCCATCATTGGGATGGCCAGGATGATCCCCAGCACCAGATGCACGATCACCGATATCGTGAAGCTGACCCCCTCGGGGCCACGCAGGCGTTGCATCCACGTCTTGGGCGGATGGCTCAGATCGTCGACGGGCTGGGCGGACCGAATCGTGACCGACACGACCGGACGTCGTTTGGCGTCCGGAGGAGCAGTCGTCGATCCCGGCTCTTCGCCCACGGACGGCCTCCTGGCAGCGTTTTGAAGTTAGGCTCCCGGCCCGATCCCCTTGGCCAGTTCCTCATCCCACTGATCGAGCAGCGGCCAGTCGACCGCGCACGTTCCAAAGTCCGCCATATGCTGGTACTTCTGCAGGCGAGCGATCGTCGCTTCCAGCAGTGTCCGGTCGTTGCGAAAGATCGGGCCGTGGCTCGGCAACAGCCACTCGACTCCGCTGTCACGAATCCGGGTCAGCGACCGAATGAATGCAGGAATGTCTGATCCGTGATGGGCATCGATGTTGCCGACACACCCATCGCGGTAGATGTTATCGCCCGAGAACAACAGATTGCCCATCCGAAACGCCAGCTGGGCTGGAGCATGACCCGGCGTGTGCCAGACATCGAGCGTCAGCTTGCCCAGCGTCAGCGTGTCACCCTCGTCGATCATGCGGTCAAAAGTGATCTTGGGCAGATCGATCGAGATCCCCTGCGCGGTGATCTCGGCATAGGTCATAATCCGCTCACCCTCGGCCAGCAGTCCAGCCGCCTGCGGGTGGCCGATGACCTGGGCCTGGGGCATGATTTCTTTGGCCCGCTTCAGTCCCTGAATGTGGTCGACATCGGCGTGTGTCGCGACCAGGTACTTGCACTGCGACAGCGGGAAATCCATCTCGCGGATCAGCTCGATCATGTCGTCGAGTGTGTCCTCGTACCCGATGTCGATCAGCATCCACTCCCCGGCACTGTGGACCATATAGACGCAACACCCCAGCCGCCGACGGGCCTGGAGGTTCATCTCGATGACGTTCGGAAAGACTTCATGCCGGGGCAGCATGGGTGGGGGCGACTCCAAGGGGCGATGTGCGACTTTCCATATCCTAACACACCCGCAGGTCGCCTCAAACGCGATTGTCCAAATGGGAAAGGGTCGCGCGGTTCAAGGAACCACACGACCCTGTACATGTAGGACGGGCACCCTGCCCGTCCTGAGTCCGCTGAGCGCCAGCGAAAACCCACTCGAACTCGGACGGGCAAAGTGCCCGTCCTACATTCGCGTCTGGGCCTTACTGCGAGTCGTTCGGCTTGTCGGCCTTGGGTTCTTCACCCTCAGGACGAGCTGGGCGGCGTTCCCCTTCGGGACGACCTGGACGACCGCCGGGGCCTCCGCGACCGAAGCGTTCCTCCATCCCCTTGCGGAACTCGTCCTGCGTCACTTTGCCGTCCTTGTCGGCGTCCAGCGAGTCAAAGTTCTCGCGCATCCGCTCGGGAGCTTCTTCCTTCGTCAGCGATCCGTCGCCGTTCTTGTCGAGCTGCTTCCAGAAGTCCCCTGGATTGCCAAAGCGAGCTCCATCGGGACGACCACCGGGAGGCCGGTCGCCATCGGGACGATCACCTTCAGGACGCGGACGGTCACCTTCAGGGCGAGGACGTTCCCCATCGGGACGTGGTCTGTCTCCCTCGCCGCGTGGTGCCGGACGATCACCTTCGCGCATCCGCTCGCCGTCCGGACCGGGCCGGAAGTCTCCATCCGGACGAGGTCCACGGCCATCGGGTCCCATCTCGCGTCCGCCGGGCCCACCAGGTCCACCCATCAACTCACTGGGGTCGAGTGAGCCGTCCCGGTTCATGTCGAGATCGGCAAAGAACGTGGCAGCCTGCGAGAACTCCTGCCGGCTCAGGCGACCGTCGTGGTTCTCATCGAGCAACCGCATCAGCCCGCCGCGGCCTGGGCCTTCAGGTCCGCGACCATCGGGTCCTCGGCGTTCCGGCATCTCGCGATCCCCCTCAGGACGCGGACGGTCCCCATCCGGGCGACCTTCGGGACGACCTTCCGGTGGTCCACGGCGTTCTCCATCGGGTCCGCGGCCTTCGGGTCGGGGGCCTCGATCCCCTTCAGGACGACCTTCACCGGGACGTCCTTCAGGGCGCGGGCCTCCTTCGCGCTCCATGCGGGCGGCAAACTCTTCAGCCTTCTTGAGGTCAATCGAGTCGCCTCCGCCGAGCCGTTCCATTAAACCACGCAGCCGCTCAGCACCCTCGTCAGGGATTTCGTCTTTGGAGATCGTCCCGTCGCCATTCTTGTCGAGACCCTTGAGCCGCTGCAGCATCTCACCCGAGCCACCACCGGCGCCCCGAGCAGCTTCGCCAATCGATCGCATCAGCTCTTCGCGAGTGATCTCGTCCTTACCGGCCTTTTCAAAGATCCGGTTGAGCATCTCGCGAACCCGCTCGGGCACCTTGTCCGAGACTTCGCTCTTTTGCAGCTTGCCATCCTTGTTGGCATCGATCCGCTCGAAGATCTCGCCCGGATTGGGGCGTCCACTACCGCCGGGTCCCTGTGGAGCGGCCGGTGCCTCGGGCTCTGCATCGGGTGCATGCGCTGCCTGGAACTCTTCCTTGGTCAGCGTCTTGTTCTCGTCCTTGTCGCCGCGACGCAGCAACCGCTCGAAGTGGGGCCTGTGCTCTTCGGGAACCTCTTCGACGGTCAGCTGTCCGTCACTGTTGGAGTCGAGCTTAGTGAACAGCGCAGCTGGGTCATCCCCCTCAGCAGCCCAAGCACCAGCAGTGCAGAACAGACTCAGAAGTCCCCAGCGGGACCAGCGTAGCGGCGACATGATTCACTCCCAGAGGTGAAAAGAGTTCGTTGAGGCAGTATCCCATCGCCGCGGAGCGTCCGACAAGCGACCTGGAGAACGCGGATCAAGAGTGAAACACCGCAGCGGACTCAGGGTTTCGGAATGATTTGCGGTTCTGAGTGAGAATCGTGACTTTGGGGCTCGATCCGCAAGTCATTGTGCCGTCGCGAGTTTCGCACACAACTCGCCCGAGGGTAGCATTTGCCAGCATCATGCAGGACACTGCCAGAAAGCGAAATCAGCCCCTGTCCACGGACTCCTCCCATGCTCGATCTGAAGAACCACATTCGCAGCATCAAGGACTTCCCCAAGCCGGGAATCATGTTTCGGGACATCACGCCGCTGCTGTCTCACCCGCAAGCGTTCGGCGAGTCGATCCAGCGCATCGTCGACCACTTCCGCAACAGCCGGATCAATGTGGTCGCTGCAGCTGAAGCCCGCGGGTTCATCTTCGCAGCCCCGGTGGCGCTGGCGCTGAACGCCTCGTTTGTCCCCGTGCGGAAGCCGGGCAAGCTGCCGTTTGATACGCACGCTTTCCATTACGAGCTGGAGTACGGGAAAGACACACTGGAAATGCATACCGACGCCGTAAAGGCTGGCGACCGCGTGCTGTTAGTTGACGACCTGCTGGCGACCGGCGGAACGATCCACGCGTGCGCACAACTGGCCGAAAAGAGCGGCGCGGAGGTCGTGGGGTGTGCCTTCGCGATCGAGCTGACGTTCCTGGAAGGCCGAGACAGGCTGGCACCGAGAGAATGCTTCAGTGTGCTGCAGTATGATGGCGAAGATTGAGACACGGGTTTGGTAGATACCACGCACTTCCCAAGTTACCCGTGCGTTCAGGTGGTTTCTTTCATGCAGCGACGACAGTTCTGGCAGGCTTCAGCATTCGCTCTGGCCATGGCTGCGGTGGCCCGGGCCGCTCCGTTGGGGCGACCGCCGCGGATTCTGTTGCGCTCGTCTTGGCAGGTCGTCAATATCGGCGATATCGCCCATACGCCGGGTGTGCTGACCCTGATCGAGCGGCATCTCCCGGACGCCGACGTGATCCTGTGGGCCTCGGGTGACTTGAGTCCGGAAGTTGCCGCCATGGAGCATGCGCGGTTTCCCCGATTGAAGATCGTCAAAGGGACGATCCGCGCGGATGGGACAGCCTCGAATGCGGAACTGGGAGCAGCCATCGAGTGGGCCGATTTCCTGCTGCATGGCTCCGGGCCCTCGCTCGTGGCTGCCAAGGACGTGGCTGCGTTCGTCAAGCACACCCACAAGCCGTTCGGGGTCTATGGGATCACGCACGGATCGTTCCTGTCGGGAGATGACAAGGAGTTGCTGGGTCAGGCGAAGTTCGTGTTCTTTCGCGATTCGGTGTCGCTCGAGAAAGCCCGGTCGGAGAAGGTCGCCTGCCCCGTGCTGGAGTTCGCACCCGATGGGGCGTTTGCCTGCGACCTGCGGGATGACGAGCGGGCCTTGGCCTTTCTGCGGGCCAGTGGGCTCGAAGAGGGGCAGTTTCTGTGCTGCCTGTCCCGGCTGCGGTTTACGCCGTACTGGTCGATTCCCGGCAGCAAGCGACCGTATGACGAGCAGCGTCATGCGCGGAACGAAGCGATGAAGGAGCACGATCATGCTCCCTTGCGCGAGGCGATTGTCCGTGTCATTCGCGAGACACCGCTGAAGGTCCTGCTCTGCCCGGAAGACATGACACAGATGGCAGTCGGAAAGGAGTTGCTGTACGACAAACTCCCTGATGACGTGAAGCCGCGCGTCGTGTGGCGCGACAAATTCTGGCTCACGAACGAGGCCCTCAGCGTCTATGTGAGAAGTGCCGGGCTGTTCGGCAGCGAGATGCACTCGCCCATCATGGCGGTCGGGAACGGTATCCCGGCGATCGTCTGTCGGTTCGAAGAGCAGACGAGCAAAGGGATCATGTGGCGGGACATCGGCCTGGGAGACTGGCTGTTCGACTTTGACCGGGAGGACGATTGCCAGCGGTTACCTCAGACGGTGGTGGACCTGGCCCGGAACCCGACAGCTGCTCGAGACAGAGCAGCTCAGGCCAAACGGTTTGTCGAGCAACGGCAACGGGAGACGATGCGGGTGCTTGGGGATTGCTTAAACTAGACCCGGACCAGGATGTGGGAATGCTGAGCCTGACCGATGATCGATGGCCACTGCTGACGACGTTCTTCGGAGACCCGCAGGATCTGCCGCGAGTTTTGTCGGAATGGTTGGCCTCCATCGGATTTGATCAAGAGCGAACAATCTATCATCGTGACTTGTTCAATCTGTTCCTCCATCAAGGCACAATCACAAACGCAGCTTTTGCGGTGGTGCCCTGGCTCGTTCATGTGTGTGCCACCCGCGAGACCAGATTCGCCGTGGAGTACTTGACCGATGCCGCCCTCGTAGAAGCCAACAGGCTGAAATCAGGCGTCTACTGGAATCGAGAAGGAACCGAAAGTTTTCCGGATTGGGTCATGTCAGACTATGTGCAGGCCATTCTCGAATGCCGAAATCTGGCTGATGATGTGATCGATGCGGAATCCGATCCAGAGAGAAAGCGTGGGCTGGTGGCCCTGAAGCCTGCGCTTTACGGAAACGCTGAGTTAGCGTGGTCTCGTTGGTGATGAAAGTCGGCGATCCGCCGGCTCACAGTTACCACTCGATCCGGGCTGAGGCATCGCAAGTCGAATCGATTGAATGGCTATTCCATCGGGTGTACTCTCCGGAGGAGAACGTGGGTAGCAGCACGTGCAAGTCGCACAATGTTATCCCCATTCAACCACCCGTGGCGCCCGGCGGGTCCGTGACTCGAAGACATAATCAGAGGGGGACCCGATGAGTAAGACGTTGACATTTCTGGCTGACCGGCAGTCGAGCCAATACGTGACCGTTTTCGATGGAGAGACTCTCTTTCTGCTGGAGGACGTTTCGAACAAAGTGGCTCGAACTGCACTCGAAGCCATTCAGAACGGCCAGGCGGTGGCGGTGTCGCTGGGTGAGAAGGCGATCTCCATTCCGGTGGCCGATATCACCCGTGTGCGTACCGCGGAGCACGACGACTTTGTCCAAGTCCGTTACACCCAGTCCGGGGCGGAGAAACATTATGTCGTGGCCATGCCCGGGCATGACGAGCAGTTGGCGCTCGTGAGAGCGATCGGTGCAAAACTCCCCAAAGCCCAGGAAGTTCGCGGCCCGATTCCGGTGGCCCAGGCGCTGATTGGTCCGGGGTTCGCAACACTCGGTGTGGTCGGGGTCACGACAGTCTTCTTGATGCTCGCGCGGGATGTCGCAGCTGGGGTCGAAATCGACTCCTCGGGGCGTCGCGCTGGGATGAAGATCTTGATCGCCAATGTCCTGGATAAGATCGGCACGACGGGTGTGATTGGAATCGGAGTCTTGGCTTTGGCCGGGGCATTGTTCTGGGGCTACAAGCGGGCGAAGTCGCCTCCGATCCTCACGACGTGGGAACGCAAGGCTTGACAGTTCGTCGGACCTCAGCCTGCGGAACTGGTATCCGGCTCCGCTTCAACCTCACTGAGTAAATGTCGCAGCTGATCGAGCTCGGTCTTTTCCAAGCCCTGGTCACGGATCAGATGTTCTAGAAGGGCCATTGGCGAGCCATTGAAGAGCCGATTGATGAAGTCCCGGACGGTATCACGCACCACCTGCTTGGGGCGCACATCCGCGGCGTAGATCAAGCTGCGGCCTTCGCGGCGGGACAGCAGGTAACCTTTGGCCTCCAACCGACGCAGAAACGTCTGAACCGTCTTGTAATTGATACCCCGATTTTCGGGCAGATTGTCGAGCACTTGGCGAACGGTTGCTTCGCGCAGCGTCCATACGATTCGCGCAACTTCCATCTCGGCTCGTGAAAGTGCGGGACGATCTGCCATGATGGAACCTCTCTGAACTCGCACCAGAGATACCCGTGAACAGGGCCACGGGTCAACTGTGTGGTGACTCAAAACTATGGATTCTGCGATATCGCGCGGCGGTTTTCTGAAGAATTTTTCTCAAAAAAACTTGCCTCCGCCCCAAAATCGATGACGCTGTTTTGCAACGCTCGTGGAGGAATCACCACATTCTCACGACCACTGCAGCGCAATCAATACAGAAGTCAACAGCAGCACCGCCCCCGCGCAGCGAAGGAGCATCACGTTGACGGAATGCCTCGCTTCCTGACCTCCGAAGCGGCTGGCCAGAACCCAGCTGAGACTGACCGCCCACAGCCCCCGCAGGGCGTACACGATGTTGATCCGGGCCGCATCGCCGAAGCGGCTGAGCGAGTACGACATGCTCATCGCCTGGACCGTCATCAGGATCGAGCCGATCACCAGCGGCCGCAGGACTCCCAACTTTGTCAGACTCGCGGGGCGATCGACCCATGGCAGAAATCCGCACGACCACAGCCCCACGCTGAGGAACATCGCTGGCAGGAATTGGCTGGCTCCGGCCTGTCGCCCCCAAGTCTGCAGCCCGATATCAAAGAGCGTCAGCGACAACGATGCTCCCATCGCCAGAATGACAGTACGCATGGTTCGGCTCGGAGCAGGTCCTGCGGGACTGGGACCTGCTTGGACAATCGCCACTCCGACCGCAGCCAGGACAGCTCCCAGCCAGACTCGACCTGGAACAGCCTCGCCTGCCAGAAGCGACAGCGCGATCGCCACCATCACAATCTTCACGCCAAAGACTGGAGTCGCGACGGAAACGTCACCGTACTGAAACGCCAGGTAAGTCAGCAGCTGGCCCAAGACAAACGCCAGCCCTACCAACGCTGCCTGCCACCAGAGGGAAACGGGCAAGAACGTGCCCTGCACGACGGCAGCCAGCCCCCAGCAAACGGCCAGCCAGAAGTTCGACAGGAAGGTATTCGTCCACGGACTGGCACCGCCGATGATCGACCGTTTGGCAAACAGTACACCGAAGACAAACAGTACGCTTGAGAGCAGCGGAAACAGCAGATGCAGTGGCACGGGTTACTGCTGCTTTCCCTTCGTCAGCATCATGAAGGCTGTCTCGAGATTGACTTCTTCCTCACGGAACAGCTTAAGCTTGAACCCGCGCTCAATCAGTGCCGACGGCAGGGCGCTGTAATCCTCGACGCCGGACTTCAGCGTCACGTCGATCCGCTTTCCGACCATTTCGACCCGCGCCACTTCACTGAGCTGCTCCAACAGCTTGGCGGCCTTTTCGTGGTCGGCGGTCACTTCGATCTGCAGAATGATCGCCTCACGAGATTTCTTCATGACATCGGCGACATAGTCGTCGACCAGCATGATTCCCTTCTCGATCATGCCCACCCGCGTACAGACATCCGCGAGCTCGGGCAGAATGTGGCTGGAGACGATGACGGTCTTGTTCATATCTCCCAGCCGCTTGAGCAGCTGGCGCATCTCGATCCGGGCGCGGGGATCAAGGCCACCGGCCGGTTCGTCGAGGAGCAGCACCTGCGGATCGTGCAGCAGCGTCCGCGCGAGGCCGACACGCTGGGTCTGCCCGAGCGACAGCTGGTTGACCATCGCATCGCGCTTGAAGGTCATGTCGACCAACTCGAGCTTCTCTTCACAGACCTTGCGGCGAGCCGGACCATCGATGCGATAGGTCGCGGCAAAGAACTCCAGATACTCGATGATCGTCATGTCATCGTAGACCCCGAACCGGTCAGGCATGTACCCGACCAGTCGCCGGATCTCCTGGGGATCGGTGTAAATCGACTTGCCGCAGACGTAACACTCCCCATAGTCGGGGTTGAGCAGCGTGGCGATCATCCGCATCGTGGTCGTCTTGCCCGACCCGTTGGGACCAATGAATCCGAACACATCCCCTTCCTTGAGGCTCAGTGTGATCTCATTCGCGGCGATCAGGTTGCCGTAACGCTTGGTGAGTTTCTTGGTCTCGATCACGGCGGGGGCACTTTCGAACGGTTGAGAAGACAGTCAGACACGACAACGGCCAGCATGAATCACGGGGGAGTACTCGCAGCCTCCGCCGACTTCACTGGGAGAATCCAGCGCACGTAACATTCGCGATAGCGGGGTGAGAGAGCCTGACCATCGACCGTGTAACGCGCGACGAGCTGGCTGTCGCCCGAAGATTCCAACCTGGGAGTCGCGGGATCGTCATAAGCCGCAGTACGCAAACGGCCAAAGAAAACGGCCCTGCGACTGGTCACCAGATTGCTCAAGTCCTCACATTGGAGAGTGGCATTCGTCAGCCCCGAGTACGACTTGCCCCCGGACAGCCGATTATAAGTCATCGTCTTCAACAGCTCGTACAGGTCCTGGCTCAGCGGGTCATAGGCAGTACGTGTCAGCGTGTAATCCCGGGACTTGCGATCGGCGCTGGCCAACGAGCGTGTGACCAGCTTTACCAGATAGTCTGCCACCAATCGGGACGGGATCTTCTCGACCTGCAGCGACTCACCGGGCTTCCA
>Ga0315901_10010713_pt1 | contig 10394 bp, 10 predicted proteins | sample LakEriMetagenome_10_FD_203761 | JGI IMG/M metagenome (GOLD analysis project Ga0315901, IMG submission 203761) | Freshwater fungal communities from buoy surface, Lake Erie, Ohio, United States - Buoy 2 MA116 | ecosystem: Environmental > Aquatic > Freshwater > Lake | place: USA: Lake Erie, Ohio... | reverse complement strand
TGCGAAGGGCGGACATTGGGATTGCAATGGGTCTGTGTGGAACAGATGTTGCCCGCGAGAGTGCGGATATTATTTTGCTCGATGATCATTTTGCAACCTTGGTGTCCGCTATTGAAGAGGGACGAGGAGCATTCTCTAATATTAGAAAGTTTATGACGTATATTTTGTCGTCCAATGTTCCAGAAGCGATCCCCTATCTCTTCTTTATGGTCCTTCCCATTCCGCTCCCACTGACTGTTCTTCAAATTCTGGCGATCGACTTGGGGACTGATCTTCTCCCTGCCATTGGTCTTGGAAGTGAGCCCGTGTCTTCCGATGCTCTTGATCGCCCTCCCCGAAAAATGGCAGAGCATTTAATCAATCGCCCCTTGCTGATCAGGTCGTATCTTTGGTTGGGCCTTTGGGAATCAGCTGCAGCAATGACGAGCTTCTTTTATGTCCTGTTTGCTTCAGGCTGGACGTGGGGCGCGGAGATTGACGCACACTCCCCACTTGCCAGACAGGCATCAACCGCAACCTTCACCACCGTCATTTTAATGCAGGCAATGAATGTCCTTATTTGCCGCGTTGATGAAGGCTGTGGGAGGCAAGCATTGCCGATTCCTCGGTTGGTTCTCTGGGGCATCGTCATCGAAATTTTGTTTATTCCTCTCTTTTTGTTCGTTCCACAAGCGAGGCGAATCCTTCAGACTGAGGTTTTTCCTCCCGCAGTATTTTTGATTGTCATTTCATTCATGACTGCAATGCTTTTAGCTGAGAAAGCCCGATTGAAATTTATGAGCCAAAGGGCGAAAAAAGAGAAGCGGAATTGAGGACAGAGCGCTCATCTTCTTTGAAGATGATTGTTAGAACGAATTAAGAAAGACTGAATAATCTGCCGATTTAATACTGTAAATTCTGCATGATGATGATTTTCTGCCCATTGTTGAAGACCCTGTGATTCAAGAGACTGACGTTGTCACTTTTGCACCGGGGAGAGTTCCACATGAGACAGATGATTTTTTCAGTTGTTGTGTGTTTCTCTTCTTTTGCACCAGTGATTGATTGCACAAAGGCATGGGCTCAAGATAGCCCCGATACTATTGAAAAAGTCCCGCAGGCCGTCGAGAGGGTCACATCTGTTTCCTCTCGTCCTGCATGCCAGTTGAGAGCGAATTTGGACTTTTTAGATGAGACCGGTGTTGGCACGAGCCAGCTATCACTGACGTCGGCCGCTTGGTTTGCACGCATGGTGCAGTTGGATCGGCAACAGAGGCAGGCCGCATGGAATAGTTTGCCGGTGAAACCACTTTTTATCGATGATGTGATTGCTGGACCCTTTGGCCTGCATGCAACGGTTTTGACTTTTCCAGAACATGTTTTGGTCATGTACCGAGGCACTCAGGATCCCTTGGACTATGTTCTGAACGCCCTGATTTACACAACACCGGGCTGGATTCATGGCTTGCCGGGCTGGATTCACAATGGGTTTTTGAGCAATTTTGGGATGACTTGGAGAAAGATGCGTCGGTTGCTTAAACAGCGGACGGAAGACGGTCGAGATATCGTTTTTGCATCTCATAGTTTGGGCGGAGCGATGAGCCAATATGCAGCGTGGAGGATCGAAAATGAGGGACTCCACGTGCGCCGGATTTTTGCATTTCAATCGCCTAACCCCGGTGATCAACACTTTCGCCGTGCTTTTGATGAGCGCTTTTATGGCCGAGCTTTTAACACTCTCTACGGAGACGATCTGACGCCATTTTTACCTCCTCCGCGGGCGGCTGTCGGTGAGTTCGCTCAAGCAACCGCCAAGCTTCTCGCCGGACCACTGGCGCTGATTGCGCGGATTGCCAATTATTCTTCTGTGGGCGCACGCTATGCGATCACAAAAGATGGTGCTTTAAACGATGTGACTCCGGAATGGGATCTTGAATTTTGGCGTTCGTATAAACAGAAGTCGGGCGGAAAACCTTTTCCTATGGGCTTATCAGCGCGATCGGGTCTGGTTGCCGATCACAACATGGATCGTGTCATGTGCTCTCTCGCAAAGAATCAAAATTGATTTTTTCGATTCTTAGGTTTTTGGAGCGCTGATGAGCGCTCGCTGTCTTGACTTGCATATTAAAACTAAGTTTTTCTTTGTCATATCTGACTCGTATTCAAAGATTTTAAAAACTCTCGCAGGTCACGCTGTTCTTCGGGCGTGAGTCCCAAGGGGCGAACGAAGGGATGTTGCTGCGGTGCCCGACCACATTTTTTTCTCTGAGCACATTTGCTCAAGCCACCCTGATTATAATGACGAATGACGTCGTCCAGCGATCTGAGGCTGCCGTCATGCATGTAGGGAGGTGTTCGAGCAACATTGCGCAATGGTGGAATCCGAAACTTCCCGCGATCGGCAAGAACATGCGTGAATTCGTAAAGGCCCTCACTTTTCTCAGGAACACCACCACGCCCATCCCAATTGTAGAGCCCATTGTGGGCGAACTGGAGTGGGTTCCCTTGTGCATCGAGGAGTGGCTTCTGTGCAAGAGGATCATGACTGTTCAAATATTCCCGCTGCGCAGCAGAACTAAACAATTGACCAGCATGACACGTCGAACATTGGCTCCGATTGGAAAAAAACAACAAACGTCCGCGTTGCGCACTTCGGTTCAGCGCTGACCTGTCTCCGGCGAGAAAGCGGTCATAGGGGCTGTCAAAGGCTATTAGCGTTCGAATATAGTCAGCCAACGCGATGAACAGATGCCGCGTTTCTGGTGGTCCTTTTTCATTGGGAAAGGCTTGGCGAAAATGGGCAAGATGTTTGCCAACACCGAGAACATTCTTTTGCACGTCAGGCCAAACACGTATGAGCGCCATCTCTCCGGGTGTATCAAGAAACAGCGGAACAATTATCTGATTTTCCAGCTTGCGGAGAACGGGGTTAGCCCATGTGAGCGTCTCCATCAAAGCGACGTTGATCAGGGTCGGAGAATTACGATGAACTGGCGTTCCTTCAATCGACAGTGAGCTCGCACGATTTTCGGTAAAAGCGCGCGAAGGATCGTGACACGTTGCACAAGAAATTTTTCCATTGGCCGACAGACGCTTTTCAAAGAAAAGAATTTCTCCCCAGCGGGCAGTGGGTTTGAGATTGCTCTGCTCAAAAACCTGCGGAGTGAGCGAAGAAAGCGGTGTTTCGGCGGAAAGCGCAAAGCTCGAAATCATTATGACTAACGCAACAATCAGTGACGGAAAATACCTCATCGCTCACTTATTTATCCAAATTCGCTGTCCGCCGATGTGGCACTGGCTGCACTGACCAGTGATCTTTGATGACATCATTTTCTTCTCACCGCTCCCGTCGCCAGCCATCACGGTCACCCAGTATTCTTTGTTTGGATTGTTCAACTGCGATAAATAATCGAGGGTCGTATAAAAATTACCGCTTCGATCTGTTCTGAGTTCTTTGATGATCTGAGTGCGCGCAAAATCATTGTAAATGACTATTTTTGCATCCGCAGCAGGTGTCGACAAGTCCGCCTTGTAAATCGTACCTGAGAATGTGTGCAGTCCCTTGCCGGGCCCCTTGAGTTGATGGCATTGCACGCACGATAGGCCCGCGTTGTGGCTTTGAAATCCATTCACTCCTGCGGCGTGATTGGCGTCGCCTACTTCCAACGTCACGTTCAAGTTCGGGTCCCGCTCAAAACAGTCGTCGCCAATTTTAGCTTTTTTCTCTGTGGTGCAGGTGCTCGCGTCCACCTTGATGGTTTTAGAGTCTGTCCCTTTTGAGGTGTTTTCGTTTGAAAACAGAGAAAAGACCTTTTGCTGTGGTGCTAAACCAGCAACGGCTTCGCTGAAGCTGAGTCCCAAATTTGCAAACAGATATTCACAGTCACCATCGCCCACAAAAGCCATGCAACCCCAGGAACTTGGATTTGCTACAACACCCATTTGCTTTGTCGTTGACAAGTTTTGGGTCAGCTCTTCTTGCAGTTTTTCACCTTCAAAAAGTTTTGAGAGATCGAACGTGATGCCTGATGTGAGAGGATTACCTTGCAATAAGATGAGGGCGTTGTTCTCATTTTTGCAGGTAAAGGTCTCCGGCGAATTGCCGGAGCAGCCGGTTGCGCCATGATGCACAAGGTAATCTTTACCTTTGGCAGGGCCATCGGATGTCACGGTCATTTCAAGTCGAATTTCTTTGTAGCCGCCCTTCCATGACCACCACATTCCTGGATTATTCAGAGGTGGTTCTGCGGTTGCAGCGTCTAAATGGTTGGTTTTATCATCTAGACCTAAAGCAAATTCTATCCCTATGTAGGTCCCTTTTTTGATCACACCGCGTACTGATGTGTGCGTTGCGGCATCGGGTGAACTGGACTTTGCACAGTTTGCCTCGGCTGTTGCATAGTCTAATAGAACAACGTTTCCTCTTTGCCATTGGCCATCTTGCTCAAGCCTGAGAGATTCTTTGCTGCCATCGGTATTGATGAATTTGATGTCAGAAACGAAATAGCGAAAATCCTTCGGCTGGATTTGTGTTTGGTCAGCGCCGAGGGTGTAGGACTTTTTGCAATCGAAATCTTCATTTCCGATTAATGCGCGAAAAGGAATTTCAACAACCTGCTCGTTTGTGTCATTCGCCGATGATGGCGTGGGCGTTGGTAAAGGGCCGTTCTCTTTCACTTTGCTGCAGGAAATAGAAAGATGAGCACCAAACAAAATCAAAAGAGAGGATAAGCCAAAAAACCACTGGACGGTTAACCCATCGTTTAAGATGGGGAATAATTTTCTATTGGTCTGTTTTCGTTCACAAAATTTCACAAGGCCACCGTTCCTTTCCCGTAAACGACTATTGGATATGGCAAGAGATTTGAATCTTCAAGGCGAGGCATCAGCCAGTTTTTCCCCTTAGGTCCAAAACGCAGAGGGGGTGTCATGGCAGGCTCTGTTATTCAGCGGCCGATCCAGGCTGCTGAACTCATTCAAAAATTTGATTGACTGGGTCTAGTATCAATTTGCTTGAAGACTTCTATTGTCAAAATTCGTTCCGTTGGCACGGTGCTCACTTTGAGAATTTTTCCGAGACCAGAATCAGTGAAGCATTTTTGTTTGAGGCCGAGCCGTGAGACAACCTTTTCAATGCGAGGTTGCTTGTCGAAAGTTCCTACAAGAATTTTGTCTTTGTGCTCGTCGGTTGTCAGCTGTTTCAGATGGCTGGCGCAATCGCTGCACCAGCTTGAAAAAAAGATGAGTTGCAGAGGACTGGAAAGACTCGCTGTAAAAAGCCTTTGCAGCTGTGCTCGATCCAATGGAGGGCAGCTCGTTCCATGATCGGCATAAGCAGTGCAACAGCTCGCAAAAAGCACAGTGAGCAGCCATTTCATAGAACTAAAAGTTCCAGAATTTTCGTGGATGACTCTCACTCCCATGTCGATAACCAGGCGAGCGTGAATGAGGTTGTGGCAATCATATTCCGGTTTTCAAAAACACGGCCCTTGTCTGTTAGCGTCAAACGAATCATCTGGCGTTGGGCCGGAGACCAGTCAACCGTTGAAAAAATCGCGTGTGCCACAACCTTGCTGTCTTCCGCGCGTAGGCCATTGTTACGCCTTTCTTCACGCGTTTCGCGGACAAGACCGAGCAGGAATTTACTGTCTCCACCCAAAGAAACACCGGATGTAGCGGTTGCTCTTAGACCATTTCCGGGAAAGACCGAGGTACGTCCGAGTGTCCGTTCGTCTGGAAAAAGTCCAGCCAGAGCGATTCCACCTTTGAGGAGAGTTTGTCCCCAAAAGACATCGACTCCAAACTTACTTTCAGGAATTCCTGTGCCAAATGCATCGAGTAAATCGGTGCGTTCAGATTCTTGCAGAGATCGCGCTGTTGCAAACTTATAGGACGCCATGACTTGCACTTGCGGGATTGCAGGTTCGGTGAAATCTGGAACAACCCACGACCAGCGGGCTGCAAGCATGGGATCGCCCCATGTGCGGAGCGACTTTGAATCGAGGCGGTTTTGCAGCAGAGGAAGCGTGAACGTGAAAAATAAATCGTTGCGCAGAGATTTACCGACAGCGAGTGTCAGTGCATCGCGGGATTTTGGACCAGATTCACGGCCCCGTTGTCCGCGGGGATCGACGCTTTCAAATCGTGAGCTCGTGGATACACCCACATAGGTTTTGAGTTGTTCCGACGGCCAAAGAATGAGCGGATCATCACTCCCGCTGCCACAGGACGCACACCCCCAAGCATCAGGGCTACGAATGGCCATCACGATAGCTGAACAAAAAACACTAAGGCGCAAATATCTCTTAAGCGTCATCACGGCACAGCCACGGGTATTTCAAGCTCTTCGGTTTGACCGTTCACAGTCGCGCGCAGGTGCAATTCCCATGGGCCGCTCATTGTGAACGCAATTTTTGAAACCTTCAGCTGATTGCCATTGAGCTCCATTTTGATTTGTTCATCCGGTGCGCCGTGTCCATGGACTTTCATGAATGGAAAGACATGCAAGACGGAAATGGAAGAGGGAATTTGCCCGTCGGCTGTTTGAATTTCAATGATGCATGAGTTGTTGATATCCGAAAGCACATCACCACTCACTTCAGGCCCCTGCGTCCACGAAACAATGCGGGCGGCAAAAAACTGTCCACGAACAATTCGACTGGATTCAGTGTTGGCGGCGGAGTCTGCGTGATCTGTGTTGGCCTTTGCGGCACAGCTCAGGGTTTGAAGAAACAGGAGTGCAAAAAGAAGGTGTTTAATCATCTGAAAATCCTTGCTTTTGAAATTCGCTGCGGATGAAGTTACGAACGCGCCCGAGAGCTAACCCACTGGCTTTAGAGCGGCAAGGGTCGCGAGGGCTGTTTGTCGCTGCGTTGATAGAGATCACTGACGGTTGAGATTGCGGCGCGCAGTTTTGCTGCGCGGTTGACGGGGTCCGGGTGTGTTGACATAAATTCAGGAACGCGCCCTCCGCTTTCTTTATTCATTCGTTCCCAAAGCAGCGGAGCTTCTTCCGGATTATATCCTGCGATGGCCATGTAGCGTAGACCAATTAAATCGGCTTCACTTTCGTGAGCGCGGCTGTAGGGCAAAAGCACACCAAATTGGGCGCCCAATGCAAGTCCGCCGTAAATCAGTTTTTTATACTTTGAATCAGCGAGTGAAATTTGCGCGGCTGAGAGTCCTAGTTGGACAACAAGAGTTTGGCTGATCCGCTCATTGCCATGACCCGCAACAGCGTGAGCGACCTCGTGACCCATAATTGCTGCCACTCCGGCTTCGTTGGCAGCGACAGGAAAAATCCCCGTGTAGAATGCTATTTTTCCACCCGGCAAACAAAAAGCATTGACGGTCTTCGGCTCATCAAAAACTTCAAATTCCCACTCATAATTTTTGCCACTGGCAGACGCTATTCTTCGGCCGATGCGTTCGATCAAAGCCTTCCACTCAGTCTTGTGGCTGATGGGGGTTTTGGCTCTCATTTCTTTATAAGCTTGCAGACCCATGGCATTCATTTGCTGCTCGGGCATCAGCTGTAAAGAGCGACGGCCTGTGACAGGTGTTGAAACACATTGCACACATGCGCCTAAGAGAATTGCAAAAGTCGTTGATAAAATCAGAGCTCTGTTTGCAGACGGCGTCGTCGAATGTCGACGCCAAAATGGAATGAAATGGAGTTTCATAAAAATTCCTCGCAATATGATGTGGGATGCATTAAACCACGATTTCGATGAGCATTAAAATCTTATCTAAACCAAAGATTTTATTGACCTACATGTTATTCATCTTGCTGCTCGGATAGTGCGCCCTTGTTCCAAATCAAGCCGACGCTATCCCGTCTGCAGGGGCCTTTGCAGTCTGATTTTAGAGGAGCATCCTTTGAATGAGGGATTTAAAAGTCACCTTTACAAATCCCTCAGGGTTTTTCTGATTTCCTTTTCTTGTATTGGAGTGGCCCATGTCTGTTCTTATTCATGCTCATGGTTTTGACCTTTCGGATTCATTAAAGGAAGCATGTGAGCGCGAAGTTAAAAATCGGATGGAACCGTTGATCTATTCTCCCATTCAAGCTCGTTGGAATTTATGCAGAGATGGTCATGATTGGATTGCTTTTCTGAGTTGGCATGAGCGTCGTCAGTATCACGGCAATGTTCGCATTCGTTCTGATGACATGTATAAAAGTATTTCGTTAGCGGGAAAGGTCGCTGCAAACCAGCTCAATCATCAACATCACAAAGTCAACGATCATCATCAGCAGATGAAGTCAAAGCAGAGGCGTCCTGCCTCTGGATTGGATCCAATTCCTGATGAGGAAGAGCTTTTGTAAGATGAATGAGGCTTTCATTTGAACATGTAAATCAGTATTTAGAATTGAGGTGTACGATGAAGAAGATTCAATTTTTAGGTCTGAGTCTCATGGCTCTTGGGGCTCTTGGGGCGCTCGCGGCTCGCGCGCCGAATGCTGTTGCCGATGACGCGGAGGCAGGTCCGGTGAAGGCTTCTGCGCCTATCCAGAGAGTGTTTGTCCCCGATGGATTTGATGACAACGATAACGTTGAAGTCATTTTGCATGGGCATTTTCCCAACTCGTGCATGAAGAGTGGGCCTGTGGAATTTGACGTCAATCGTGACTTGCGTGTCATTTCTATTCGCTCGGAGGTTTACGTCTATAGTCCCGATGCGTGTCTGCAGGTTGAAATTCCTTTCATCCAGAAGGTAAGCCTGGGCAATTTGGAAGAGGGTGTCTGGAAGATCGAAGTGGGCGGAAATCTGCGGCGCCAGCCTTTGCCACTTGTCGTGCGTCACGCAAAATCTGCCGCGCCTGACGAAGTTTTGTATGCACCTGTTGAAGATGTTCTGCTGTTACCCGAGCCACAAGGAGACGGTCATCGGGTTGTCGTCTCGGGACAATGGCCGCAGGCTTCGGCTGGCAAATGCTTTGAGCTTGTTCGTATTGAGAGCTATCTAGGGAAAGATCATTCACTTGTTGTTTTGCCGATCGCTGAGCTGAAGAACGAAGGTGAGTGCAAGAGTTCCGACGTCCGTCGGCGAGTGTTTAGCAGCAGTGCTCCGGTTGCTGAAAAACTGCCGCAGGATGTTCTTGTTCATGTGCGAGTACTGAACGGTGAGTCTCTGAACAAGTTTTTTGAGTAATGCCGCTTTTCTTGTTCATGGAAGGTGATCTCGAACCTTTTTCGCTTCACCTCACAAATTCGCCCCTAATCTAAATCCCACGACAGGTATTGTTTGTGTTTCTGTTCCACCGGCACCGCCAACGGTTGCCGAGTGTTTGATGTATTTGAAGCCAATGATGAGATCGGTAAATTTGCGCGTCAAGGCGAAGCTCAATTGTGTGTCTGCTTCGATTCTAAGGCCTAGGTTGACAGTGCGCTGCTGTGTGTCTTTCACCCCTGTTGGCTTAAGAACAAGAACATCGCTTTGAATAAGGTTACCGCGTCCGAATGGTATGATGGTTCCAACATTGCCACCAATGGTGTTGCCGTAGGAATCCATGGCCTCGCTACCATTTTCAGTGAACTTGACTTGTGTTGTGCCAAAAGCCGCACCCGCATAAATGTATCCCTTGCGGTAATTGAAAATAAAAGACTGATTTTTTTCAGCGATTTGATTCTGGTTCAAGGCGAATGTTGCAGTCATAAAATTGCTGCGAAGGCCGGCCCCAAGGTTGCGATCACTGCCACCGTAAATTTGAAAGCCGTAACCATAACGCAGGCCAGTGTCATTGCTCGCAGCAAGCTTGCTCTTGTATGTGAAGTATCCAACCTCCCCAGCAATAGAAACCGAAGGAACTCGGATCTCACCGGCGCCATAGGCCCAATTCATCCATGACAAAGATGCGCAAACCACGACACCGGCGCGAGTTTCCCTCAAACAACAGGTGGTGAAAAAAATTTTAAAGCGCGATGACGCACCTGCTCCATCGATATTCCACATGATCACTACCTCAAGCGTTCTATTTGAGGTGTCGGTTGTCTGTGTTTAAACTTGAGTTTAGGCTGTGGGTCGGATTGAGGTGAGCGGTTCGATGATGCAAAATATGCTCACTTGAGTCGAATCTCCGGAAAGCCGGTTGTTCAGACGTGTGTGGAGTCTGTTGTGATCTTTGTTTTTCTTGCAGAAAGTTTGGGCTTTATTCTTGCTCGACTCGGTGCTCGCGGACGGTTTTTGTGCGCTTGGGTTCTGGGTGTCTTGGCTTTTGATGTCTTGCGCGTCCGTCGGACACTCATCATGACCAATCTTGCTCGTGCCTTTGGTGCTCAGTCCAGTCGGATCGTTCGTGCGCAGGTAGGACGAGCATCGGTTGTGAATCTGATTCTCACGACATTGGAGTTTTTTGCGATCCGGCGCATTTTTACGAAGCAGCATATTGAGTGGAAGAACCCTGAAATTTTACA
>Ga0315901_10010711_pt1 | contig 10395 bp, 23 predicted proteins | sample LakEriMetagenome_10_FD_203761 | JGI IMG/M metagenome (GOLD analysis project Ga0315901, IMG submission 203761) | Freshwater fungal communities from buoy surface, Lake Erie, Ohio, United States - Buoy 2 MA116 | ecosystem: Environmental > Aquatic > Freshwater > Lake | place: USA: Lake Erie, Ohio... | reverse complement strand
CACTTTATGGTCAAACATGTGTGATATGTTTTTAAATGTCTTTTCAGTCATTTTAACCGAATAATGGTATACATGATTTGTTAGTTCTGCGGTTCTACCGTATGGCTCCAGGACTATAAACATACCCAATTTTTCATTTATAATATATCTTTTTTCAGATAGTGGCGCAATTGAAAATTTGGTATCTGGTCTGCTCATTAATCTCCTACAGATTGTTGCTGACATCTTTTCATATTCACCAATTTCCTCATCCAATTTAAATGTTACTTTTTTATTTTTCCATATTAAAAATTTAATATGTAGATATTTAAAAAATCTTTTTACCCTAAACTTCATATTATACTATTTTATATTATTCAAATACTTGTATTTTTGCATCAACTTCTTTTAACTCGGTCCAATTACCTAAATAGGTTATGGCACGAACCTTTCTATTATCTATCCAAACATATTCTTGACCATCTTTAATTCTTGGTTTATCCATAACCAACCCGTGGTATTTAAACCCATAGTTAAGTAACCAAGCTTCGGTGGTTGCTCTATCTTTTGATTCCCTGGCTGTAAAGAAAGTAATTATATTACCCTCATCATACCATTTGTTAATTATTTTTAGAGCTTCTGGATATACTTCAGCTGTTAAATATAAATGTGAATCCTCATTCTTTATATCTTCACATATGGTACCATCAATATCTATAAGGAATACTCTATTCATCTTTATCGTGTTTAATGATTTTTATTCTATTCAAAGGTATTGATATATTTTCATCGTCACATGTTTTTATATTCGTTAAACCACCATTCGCAGTATATGTATCTTTGCACCTTAATTCAGTTCCATCATCCAATACAACCGTTGTGTCGCATTTATTTTGTTAAAAAAAACTATAACTAATGATAATACAATGGTGGTTACAGATAATATTATAATTTCAAAATTTCTCATGACTTTTTTCTTTTTTTGTTTAAGGTTTTGATTTCATCCATGGTCATATACTGTGTATCACCATTATCAACTTGAATCATAACCCCATGTGGTTCTGTTTCACCCTCATTAACACAATAAGATATAATAGTATAATCAAACTTATCTGTTGATTTCTTTTCTTTCTTTGGTTCAAATTCAATTGTAACCATTTCTGGGAATAGTTGGTTCATACCAACCCCCAAGCATACTTCTAATTTTACTTTTTTTGACATAATTTAATTTTTAGAATATTCAACATGACCATTATCTTCTAACTCTTTTACATAATCATAAACTATGGTGTAATAAGCATATAGATTTAACGGACAAGTCGTTTGGTCAAATTTACACACAAACATATCATATATCAACTGTTTAACGATTTCTGGCATTGTATAACCTATTGACCCAAACATATGCTTATATGAACTATCAACACCGATATGTTCTGCTATTGCAATTACCGAATCTTTTAATTGTTCTCTACTGTTCCACATATTTAATTTATTTATCTAAAATATCTTTGTTGTTATTATCATTGTTTTCAAGACATACTCTAATACCTATTAACATACCGACAAAATAACCTATAAAAAATATAACCAAAAAAATTAAAAATGGCAACATATATTGTGTTGTTATTTCAATTAATTTTTCAAACATAACTAACTAATCTTATTTTTATTTATAATGGATATGACCTTTGAGGCCCAGGTTTTTGAACCAGATGCGTAATTTGTTTTTGATATCGCATTAACCCATTTTGTATGGTCATCGTTACCTTTCAAATTTGAATAAAATGGTTTACTTCTAATGATTAAGCAGAATGCTTCAAAGGACTTATCAATTGAACAATATTGTTTATAGGATGACTTTATCTTATGTGTGTTCATCAAATTATTACTACCCTTTATACCGAAATGGTTATTAAGGTATTTTGCAGCAACACTTTTACCAGCTCCAGATTCATAGTATGCGACACCCAACATAACCGAGGATGGTATACCATATATTAATTCAAAACTATCCGCAATTGCTTGGTATTTTGTAAAATAACCTTGACCAAAGGAGGTTATATTAATTATTATTGAAAATAATAATGTTAATAAATGTTTCATAATTATATTATTTTATATAAAACCAAAGAGAATCTTTATCTTCAGTATTTTTATATATGTTAATGTACTTTTCAGATTCTTCTTCATTGATTGGTATCAATAAAAAGGTTGGTATGGTTTCTTCATTATCACAACCACATCTTTCGGTTTTAAATCCATTTTCAAACATTAAATGGTGTTGGTATGCTGAGCCCCTACCAAATGAATGTAAATCAGAGTATGATTCAGTTACAACAGCATGTAACCCAATTAAATCGGAATATTTTTCATTTTCATCATCATTCATAACTGACGAATCTAACTTGACTAACTCACCTTTAGCGAAATGATAATTAAATTCCCTACTGTATCTAATGTCTTGGGTGGTTAATGGGTCAAACAATTTTATTTTACCATTTTCATAATTAACCCATTGCTCATAGGTTAATTTTGTCAACCATTCATGTTTTGGTAATTCATGTATTCCACTTTTGATGTAATCAATTCTCCGTTTAGTGTATTCCATATGTGATTCATAAGAACCCTTATCTAGAAGTTTACTCATTGTTATCTGATTTATTTTTTAAAAATAAATCTGTATTATTCTCCAGTATACTGGCAATAGAATATACAATCTCTTTAGGTTCAAAATGTGTTTTCCAATCACATTCATCACTAATCTTATCAACCCACTCCATGTAGAGCCTAAATAATTCTTCTTTATTAATTTCCATAAATATTATATTAAATAATGACCAGCAAAAAATGAAACAACAATTGCTAACCAATAAAAAAATGTTTTTATTTTAAATGTTTTACCATTGTGTGACCCATTTGCTATTGTTGATGTTGCTAAAAACCAGCAAAACAAAAGTAGTAAACAAATACAAAAAATTGATAGTATTTTCATTTTATCTGAAATAAAAATATTTAATCTCTGATATCACAAATATTATTATCAAAGATGTGAATAATAAAAATAAAAAATGTGCAAAATATCTTTTCATAATTATATTATTTGTTATTTAATTTTTTAACGTTTAATTTAAAATTATCCCCGTCATTTAATATCTCAAGGTACTGGTTATATTCTAAACAATCAACTAAAATACAACCAAAATCATTTTCATCATCTAATAGTGATGTAACAGTTACCTTTTGGGTGTGTCCAACAATGTGAATATAATCTAAACCGTCATCTAATAATGATATTGGTCTAACCCACAATGGTCCTTGTGTTACATCATCACCATATGGACTAAGGTTCTTACCCAACCTAAAATTAAATACCGTTGGTTTATATATTAGATACTCGTTTAAACTATCAACCAAGTTGTCTACATCTATACCAACTTCATTAGCCCATGTTTTTGTTACACCAGCATGAGTAAACAAATACTTATCAAACTGATATGCCAATTGCAACACACCTTCTTTAATTAGGGTATCTAATTCTAACTTCATATTGTAATAGGTACTATAATTAAACCCACTATAACTACCAATACAACCGCTAGTATAATGAAAATCATGATTACCAATCAAAGTGATTACCTTATCTGGGTTTTCTTTTTTAAAAGTTATGATATCTCTGAAGTTATGCATTTGTTCTGTTATATCGATATAAAATGAATCGAAATAATCACCAACAAATATAAATAAATCAGAGTCATCGTTTTGCTCAATGATTTTTTTCCATGTATTTCTACCATGTATATCACCTATTATGGTTATTTTTTTCATTATGCAAATATACGAATTATATTTTAAAAATCCAAATCACCGTCAGATTTGGCTAACTTTTTTTCTTTTGATACTTTTGTTTTACCTTTAGTAACACCATTTTCAACAACTTTTTCACCAATAGCAATACCCCTTAAATTGGTATAGTGTTTGCCTTGATATAGATTCCCTATAATTGTGAATGCAATTTTAACCAATTCACCATCTATGAATAAGTCTAACTTATCACAATTATCCCCAATAAAATCTATCTTAAGTTCTTGTGAGTATTCTTCTTCAGTTTTAACTATTAATTCACGTTTTTTAAAACCACTATCCCATTTAGCAGTTTCACCAATTTCTAATATGACACCATCTAAAACAAAATGCATAATTATTATTTATCTTTGTTACTACGTTCTTTTTCTTTTTGATATTCTTCATCACATAAAGTTCTAAGCCAACCAATATCTGTTCTCAATTCACCTGGTTTTCCAGTTACCTCACATACTGTAGAACTATCCTTTTCCGCTGTTATGATTCGTTTGTGTATTTCATCACCACCAGAATTAATATAGAAACGTATAGTTCCAAATTTTTCCTTTACTTGACAAATTTGTTTATCCCAACCAAGTGAAATTAAGTCTTCAATTAGTTCTTTAATAAGTGGAAACCAACCATTACCACACTGAAAGAATCCGCAGTCAGTGATTGGTGCCCTATCTGGATAATAACCATTTTCTAAACCTCCAATGGATTGGAGGAATTCATTCATTTCTTGGTCTGTCATATTATTACAATAAATCATCAATATCAATATTGTGGGCACCCAGTTCTTCAGATATTCGTTCAAAAACCATATAAAGAACATCATAGTGGTCAAATTCTTCACCACTAGATTTAGCATGCTCTAATTTACTTTCGATTTCATATTCTAAACCCTTTCTAGTGTTTCTAGTTATTTCAAATAATGCAAAGGCCATATCATTAGCCTTATTAACCCTTTTAAATTCAGACTTATCATCGGGGTCATTCAAATCAAATTTTAAAATTGCTTTACTCATATTATTTATTTTTACGTTGTTCATTATAATCTATAAAAAAACCAATACCCACAATTATATTCATACCTATTGATGCTATTATTTCTTGTAGGTCAGCATATATATTTGTCATTAAATGTATATGACCAACCATCCAAAATGGTATTGATAGGTTTTGTGATATCCAAACTATTAGATACTTTAAGAAACCCATAAGCTATTCACCCATTGTTAGAATAAATAAGAATATTAACCAACCCCAACCATCCAATTGGTTTGACATTAGGTAAACAATTCCAGCAACTAGTGTGAGTCTTACACTTTCTTTAAGTAGAATATTCATCATATTATATATTATTTTTTTGGGTAATTTATTTCAAACCATTCAATAACATCCAAGTCTGAATTATAGTTATCATTGTTCATAACAGCAAAACGATTCTTAACTTCTATTAATAAATTTTTAACTAATTCCCTATCAAATGTTTGGTTATTATTTGGAATTATTGATTCAATTTTAGCTGCTTCAATTTCAACAGTTTCGTAATTTAAACATTCATTAATACCACTCCTAACAAAAAACTCACAATTATCATATTCTTCATTTGTACATTTGCAATATGATATGATATCATTCTCTTTCACTATTTTAAATTCAATTTCACTATAAATTTCTAATTTATTTTTATTAATAATTTTATTGAATCTGGATAATGGTAATGACTTATGAATTAACAAATCATTATCTTCTGCCCTATATCGAACAATCCACTCATTATCACGATTTAAATCTAATACTCCTTTCATAATACAAATTAAAATCCAATTTTAGTTCTCTTTTTTTCATATACTGGTAATGTCATAATTTTATTTAAACAAAACTGTTTAATTTCATCAAGAGTTTTACCACAAAGGTCTTCTGAATATTTAGTTATTTCTTCTTCAGTAGATACACCTTGAAGCATTTTAGTCATAATATTAAACACATCAACTTTGTTTTGTATACCTTCAATGTTAATAACAAACTTAAATCTACTTTCCCTATTTTTAATGGCATCTGGTATTTTTTCAATATAATTTGTTGATGCAAAAAACACACAATTTGATATTGATAAGTTACCATCCAATATTGATTTTAATTGATTAACATTTCTTTCTAAAAAACCATCAAACTCTTCAAAAATTACAAATATTGGATTATTTTGTATTTTTCTTATGTCAGAAATAAACTCCCAACATTTTATAAAATCGTCATTATATTGATTTACATAAAAAACAACAGCATTGTGTTCTTTTATTGCTATATTATAGTAATGTTTTGCGATAGATGTTTTACCAGTACCTTCTTTTCCGTAAAATAATAACCCAACTTTATGTATAAAACCTAAATTATCTATTTTTTCATACATTTTTTTAGAAAAAAACTGATTAAAAAATAAATCTATTTTATCTTTATCAGTAAAATTATGTATTTCATGTATTCTTTCGTTTGAAACTTTATTCAAAATACATATATTCTTTGGATAATTGAAGTAATGTAGGTTATAAACACCAGCATCTAACTTCTTTTCTGTTTTAACTGTATCAATTGTTGAAAATGTAATTTCACCATTTTCCAAATAATTAAATGATTTTAAACTCGTTGTTTCCATATTTTAGTTTTAATAATACAAATATACTAATAATATTTTAAATATGCAAATTTATCTTAATATTAAATCGGCAAATTTATTTTAGATAAGTTAGTATTTGAAACATGTAAATAAATCTGAGTGGTTTTAATTGATGAATGTCCAGCTATTTTTTGTATTATTGCGGTGTCAACACCAGATTCTAGAAGATTTGTAAAACTAGAATGTCTTAATGTATGAATTGATGTTTTATTATCGATATATTTTTTATATATTTTCTGACAACTACCTATCGAATATTTACCACCGTATTGTCCATTGAATAAATATTCATTTGGTTTGTACTCTTTAAAATATTCCCGTAATAACTCTAATACCGTTTGTGATAATGGTACAATTCTATCTTTCCTACCTTTAGCATTTTTAATATGAATTAACATTCGCTTAGAATCAATATCCTCAATCTTCAAATTAACTATCTCGGAAACACGTAACCCAACAGAATATGTTAGGGTCAATATTACCCGATGTTTTGTGTTTTCAATTTTATATAACTGTGACTTTATATGTTCACCATCAATAACTCTAGGTAACTTCTTTTCTGATTTTGGTCTATTAAAAGATACCTTATCATATTTTTTATTTAAACCAAATTTATATAAAAAACGTATTGCATTAATCACCTGATTTTGTTGTGAAACAGAACTGAAATTATAATTATCCAGATAAGACTGGAAATCTTTAGATGATAAGTGAATAACTTGTTTATCACCGATACTTTTTAAGAATTGTTTAATGTGTGATAAATAATTATCCTTAGTTCTTGGTGAATAGTTTAAATATATAAACTTTTCTTCACAAATCTTTATAATTTTATTATTCAAAGTGTTGAGTTTATTGGGTTAAACGTGTGGGTATGTATATATAATAGTTATAAATAATATTATTTTTGTTTTGAATTTTCTATAATATCCCCATAAACATCATCAGTTGAACGACCCATCATATCAATCTTCTTTCCTTGTTCCCACCATTCGGTTTTAATCCAGTTGTCTTCATGATACCAAGTTTCCCAACCATTTTCACGAAGTAATTTAGATTTTTCTTCGTAGTTTTCAATTTCGTGTTTGTTCTTTAACATAATTTAATTTTTTATAAGGTAAAACAAAAATAATACATACTTATAACAAGGTGTATATGTAATTTTTTTACAAAGGTACGAATAAGTTTTGACATTTCCAAATAAAAAACTACATATACACCCAAACGTTATGTGTAATTTATATTTGACCTCCTGTAATCATAAAATAATTATCAACAATCTTCTTACCACCCTCTATGTCAGTATTGAATCTATGACCAACCAATTCATATGTTTTATTAGTTAGTTCCATATGACAATCTGAGTTGAAGTGTTGGTGGTTCATATCCCACGCTTTAGGTACTACCTTTAATGTTCTCATAATTATTTTATGAATATCCATCATTTCATTTTGTTCCATATTTCAATTTAATTTTAAGTTTGATAAACTACACATAACAAATGATAAACAACATTAAAACGATTGTTTATCATCGGACGTTAGCTGCAAGGCTACGTTTGTGCTTCGTATTGAGTGCCCTTTATATGATATTGTGGGTACTTCACCAATAATTCTTTTTTGAGAAGCATTGGGTTTCCACCATCGTAATTTTTAGTTTTCTTAGCTTGTAAATTAGCACTACTGCAAACTATTCTTAAAACTGAACGGTTTTTATGAAAATCAGAAAATGATTTAATAATATTTTCATCTAATATTTTTTTAACTTCTGATGTTCCAGTATCATCAGATAATTTTATCTCACTTAAATCCAATTTATTTACCCCTATGAACTCCGTCAGAATACTATCGAATGTTAAAGGATAAACATGGTCAACATGCGAATATATTTTTTTAAATTTTAAATTGGTTTGGCTACATATAAATTTATCTTTTTCACCAATGACCTCAAACGCTGAAACTCTAAAAGAATCTGTTTGGTCTTTAACAGCATTTCTAAATATTGATGTCCAATTTTCTGTTTTTGATGATTTTCTTTCTGGATTAAGACATTTATTAAAGCTAAAATCAGTTGATGAACCATCTATTCTTTTAACCATAAAATTATATTGATTCATTTTCCATTTAGATTGTTGAACATAGAAATAATCAACACCACAACCAATTTTTTCATTAGCTTTAGGGTGTTTTTCTAAAAGTTCATAAAGAATTTTATACTCAATTGAGGTTTTACTGATTTCCATATTTGCAAAAGCATATAATATCTTTTGTACTTCTTCTTTAGTTATTTTCATATATTAAATGTTATTTTTATTAATCCGCACTGTATATAACAAGGTGTATAAGAAAGTTTGCTATCAGCATTTGTGCATAATTCAAAGTTTCTACGAGCAAACCTTCTCATACACCCAAACGTTATAGATTTAAATATCTTGGGGGTTGTAATATAATTTATATTCACTATTTTCAGTTTTGAAATGAATATAATTTTCACGTTCCTCAATAATTTCAGTAAGTGATGTGGTCATCCAAGTAAATGATAAACCAAATGGACTCATCATTAGACTATAACCAACCATTGGTTTTTCATGTAAACCTTTGCCCACACCATCTTCAAATTCAACCCAACGTATATCCTTGGAATGTTTTTCAAAGTGTTCGTCACCAACCTTAATCAATGTACAAAACCCATTCATTTTTGAACACTTACCACAAACCATTGAACCACCCATAAGTGCGGATAATTTTGGTAAATGCTTCGTAACTTTTTTGCAATCAGTACAATATAATTTATTATTGTTCTTCATGCACTATGGCTTTAGTTAATGTGTTTATCAAAGCCATTACTTTGCTCATATCATAAAACCTAACTGGTATATCAGTGTTGAAGAATTCAACATACCAATTATTGTCTTTAACCTCATCACTACTAGTTGATATTAGGGATAACCCATTTACAACATCATGTGTGTAATAATAAAATGGTTCATAACCACTTTCTTCAGCTGATACTTCAACCTTTTCAAATCTTAGAATTTCTAATTCTCTTTCAGTCATAACTATTTGGTTTTTAATTCACTAAACAAGATTATGCATAATAAACAACACTTGCAAATCGTAACAACTTTTAGTTTAGTGAATTGATTACTAATTTATTATATATTTTTTTTATGTGTTCTATTAATTCATCATCATTCAATGAATTTTTAATACCATTGGAAATTTTGGTTACCCATCTCAAATTATCAAAATCATTACTACCACCATTGTTTTTAGTAATAATATGGTCAACGTGAGCATTTTCTCTAGTTAGTTTGTCGCCAGATAACATACATTCACCATTTTGTTTTTTCCAAAGAATCGCTAAATACTTTGCTAATTCCATCGGTGTATACGGCACATTTTCACCACACCGTTTTATTCTATTAATCATTGATGTGGCTCTAGAATAAAAAAATCGTTTATGATTATATTTATTTTGTTTTATTCTATTTTTTTTTCTAAATTCATCTGTCGTTGTTTTTTGTTTATTTATTTTTTTTCGACATTCATCACAAGTTTTACCGTATCTAATATATTTACCATTACTTAATCTAAGACTATAATTTTCTATCGGCACTTTAATTTTACAAACTTTACATTTTAATTTTTCCATATAATATAAATATATGGAAAAATTAAAATGCAAGATAAATATTTGATTTATTGTGCAAATATTCGTTTATTGTTGCAAATTTTAGTTTATTATTAATTTTTATAATAGTCTTTGCCAGAGCCAAAGACATATTTAACATCAGTACCTAATTGTGCAAACATTGGTTTTTCGGTGTGTGTACAAATATGTATATCCCTACTATTAACTTTCATTTTAAGTATTGGTATTCTAACATCGCT
>Ga0315901_10010706_pt1 | contig 10397 bp, 7 predicted proteins | sample LakEriMetagenome_10_FD_203761 | JGI IMG/M metagenome (GOLD analysis project Ga0315901, IMG submission 203761) | Freshwater fungal communities from buoy surface, Lake Erie, Ohio, United States - Buoy 2 MA116 | ecosystem: Environmental > Aquatic > Freshwater > Lake | place: USA: Lake Erie, Ohio... | reverse complement strand
CTAATTTTTTGAGAATGGTAGAGGCCAGGGCAATAGAACACGGTCATGCCGTTGGTAAGGCTTATGGTGAAGGTTTTATACGCTCAAGGGTAATGGGCCTCAATTCCCTTTTTGATCTCTACTGATATTTATATCAAGGCGCAAGTCTTCTGATTTGCCATTTCTCACCGGTAAGGATATATCGAATCCGGTCGTGAAGCCTGTTGGAGCGTCCTTGCCAGAATTCAATCAGAAAAGGCTTTACCAGAAATCCTCCCCATTGTTTGGGTTTTTGGATTGCTTTCAAAGCACCAAATTTAATTTCAAGATCCTGCATTCGGTCTTCCAGTACTTTTCTGTTTTTGATGACAGCACTTTGAGGTGATGCCCAGGCACCAATCTGACTTCCGCGTGGCCTTGATTGAAAATATTGTTCTGAAGTAGCCTCTGAAATCCTTTCGGATACACCTTCAATGCGAACCTGACGCTCCAGCTCAGGCCAGAAAAATGTCAGGCAGCAGGCAGGTTGATTCTCAAGTTCTTTTCCCTTATTGCTTTGAAAATTTGTATAAAAAGTAAAGCCGTCAGGCTGCAGCCCTTTAAGCAACACCATTCGTCCGCTGGGTCGTCCGTCAGCGGTAATGGTCGCCAGGTGCATTGCATTGGGCTCATTAACCTGTGCTTTTACCGCCTCATTAAACCAAATGCTAAACTGATTTAATGGATCAGATTTTACATCTTCCTCATTCAGTGCCATAAGGCTATAATCACGACGAAGTTTTGAAATTTCATCCATTGGTTAATGATTTTTGTAAATTTAGTTATACGAGGCATTTCACTAATGCTCAGGATTGGTTTTCTTGAAATTAACTTTAAGCTTTCTTACACTTTTGTTAATTTTTAACGAATGAATTTGTTTGATTTTAAGACTCCGTTAAGACCTGCTTCCGGCCTGTTGCTGGTTTCAGAGCCCATGCTTCCTGACCCAAACTTTGAAAGAAGTATCATTCTGCTTTGTGCTCATGATGCTGAAGGTTCTTTTGGATTTGTTCTGAATAAGCCTTCCGGACAGGAAGTTTCAGATCTGGTTGATGGATTTGGCGATCTTCATGCCCTGGTTTTCACGGGAGGTCCTGTAGAGCAGGACAAACTTCATTTCATTCACTGCTTTCCGGAAATTGAAGGTGGCCTGGAAATTCTCGATGGAATTTTTTGGGGTGGAGATATTGATTCTTTGAGGGAATTGGCGGGTAAGGGAAAATGTACGCCCGACAAGGTTCGCTTTTTCCTTGGTTACAGTGGGTGGTCAGGAGGTCAGCTGGAAGATGAGCTGAAAGAAAATGCCTGGATTGTTTCGGGCAAATTTGATCGATCGCTCATATTTGAAACGGTGCCTGCTGAAATGTGGAGGAAAGCAATGACTGTTTTAGGCGGCCGTTTCTCCAGATACGCGAATTATCCAACTGATCCGAGGCTTAATTGATACGGAATTTATAATTTTGTGGGCTTTGCTGTAAAATTTAATTTTTGAACATTCTTACTTATGTCCTCACCAGAACAGGAATTACAAAATGAAGTTGACGGGGTTGCAGGCGGTGTCCTGAATGGTGCCGATCAGGAATCTGCAGAACAGGAAATTGATATCCCTGAAGCCGATTATTCCGCTTTTTCAAAAAAAGATTTTGCAAAGCTTTTAAAAGAGTTGTCGCAGGAGCCTAATATCAGGAAATCTGACAAACAACTCAGGGATCTTAAGCCTGCATTGGATGAACTCAGGGAGCAGGCCAGAGAAATTGCTCTGAATAAATTTATCTCGGAAGGTGGTAAGGCTGAAGATTTCAGCATTCGTAAAGATGACGATGATTTAGTCATTGATGGTGCGATTAAACTTCTTAGAGAAAAATCATTAAAATTCAACCGGGAACAGGAGGAAAACAAAAAAGCAAATCTTAGTAAAAAGACTGAATTGCTCTCACGCCTGCGCGCGGTGGTAGAACATGAAAATGCCTCAGCGGGTTTTCAGGAATTTAAGAAATTACAAAATGAGTGGCGCGCAGCCGGCGCGGTTCCTCAGGCCTACAACAAGGAATTATGGGCAAGTTACCATGCCCTGGTTGATAGATTTTTTGATAACCGAAGCATTTATCTTGAGTTACTTGAGCTCGATCGCAAGAAAAATCTTTCCTTAAAGCATGAGCTTTGTGCAAGAGCCGAGAAACTCAGTGAGCTAAATGAGGGTTTTGCACTGAGTGCTGTACTGCGGGAGCTGAATGAGCTTCATAATGAATGGAAGCACATTGGCCCTGTTTCAAAAGAAGAGAAAGATGCACTCTGGGCAAGGTTTAAATCTGCTTCTGATAAAATTTATAAAAAGCGAGATGAACGCCTTCGGGAGTCAAGTCTTCGTCTCAAGGGAAATCTGGAAACAAAAAAGGCGCTGCTAGAAAGGGTTGAATCTCTGAAGGACTTTAATTCTACTTCTGTTAAGGAATGGAATGAAAAGACGAAAGAAATCGCCGAGATCCAGAAACTATGGCTTGCAGCCGGTCCGGTGGAGCGCAGTAAATCAAAAGGAATTAATAAGCCATTCTGGTCGCTGATTAAATCCTTCTTTAGTAATAAGGGTCAGTTTTTCAAGGCTTTGGATTCTGCTCGACAAGAAAACCTGACTCGTAAAAAGTCACTCATTGACCGGGTTAATGAGCTTAAAACCCAGTCTGATCCTGCCGGTGCAGTTGATCAGATTAAAGAAATTCAAAAGGAATGGAAAACAATCGGTCCTGTTCCTGACAGAGTCAGTAATAAATTGTTCGCTGAGTTTAAAGCTGCTTGTGATTACTTTTTTGAATTACGCAGGAATTCATTTGAGGCTGCTGATAAAGCTCTGGAAGAAAACTTGCGCATCAAAAATCAGATCATTCAGGAAGTCGTTGGCTTATCAGGAGAGGAAAATCTTACCCATGTAAAGGACCTGTCAGCTCGCTTTCACACGACGGGCTTTGTTCCCAAGGAGCAAATTCAGGCAACCCGCGAAGGCTTCAGACTAGCCATTGATAAATTTGTTTTATCATTACCTGAAGCAGACCAGAAGAGAGATAAGGCGATGCTTGAGCTGGAAATGGCAGCTGCCTCGTCCGATCCCAATGCTTCACGCAGAATTCAGCAGCAGGAACAAATGATTCGTAAAAAGCTTGGTGCTGCAGAAAATGATCTTGCATTGCTGAAAAATAATGTGGAGTTCTTTGCAAGAAGTAAAAATGCGGATTCCGTGAGAGAGGAGTTCAGGATTAGAATTGAAAGTGCTCAGGCTGAGGTAGATAGCCTTAAGTCGAGGTTGAAGCTTATCCGTTCAATGTCCTGATTATTATTAACTAATCAGTAAGCTCTGACCAGCTTGCCATCCATATAGTTGGCAAAGGCCCTGTTTGAAACTCTCATTCCTCCAGGCGTAGGATAATTCCCTGTAAAGTACCAATCCCCTGAGTGATTAGGTATAGCCTTATGAAGATTTTCAACAGTCTGGAATAATACTTCAACTTCCGCCTGCATGCCTTTGGGCCGAACTATTTCACTGATTTTTTCTGAAATCTCATCATCTGTGAACAGTCCATAAAGGCTCTGAACATGATTGGGCTGGTTAAGATCATCTTTGCTTCTGATACAGCGCTCATAAACTTCACTTAGCAGATCTTCTTTTCCTTTTTCTTTAACAAGTTCAATCATCGCACGGAAGGCTACAAAATCCTTAAGCCTGCTCATATCAATACCGTAACAATCAGGATATCTGATCTGCGGTGCTGATGAAACAATGACAACTTTTTTTGGTCCCAGGCGGTCCAGCATTTTAAGGATGCTTTTCTCCAGGGTAGTACCTCTGACGATGGAGTCATCAATTACCACAAGCGTGTCTGTCCCTTTTCTGATGACCTCATAGGTTGTGTCATAGACATGAGCAACCATTTCATCCCGATGCTGATCATCGGTTATAAAGGTTCTGAGTTTTGCGTCTTTGATTACAATCTTTTCAACTCGTGGTCTGAATGTAATCAGGTCCTCAAGAGGCTCCATGGTTGGTTTACCTTCAAGGATGTGTTCCTTTTGCTTTTTCTGGAGGTAGTCTTCTATGCCTGCCATCAGACCATAGAACGCGGTTTCAGCCGTATTTGGAATGTAGGAGAATACCGTGTTTTTGAGATCAAAGTTTATGGCCTTTAAAACCTGGGGTACAAGAAGATTTCCAAGTTTCCTGCGCTCTTTATAAATGTCTGGATCATTACCCCTGGAAAAATAAATTCTTTCAAAACTGCATGACTTCTTATCCCGCGGGCTTAGGATTTGTTTTTGGGAATAATCACCGTTTTTACTGATGATCAGGGCATGTCCGGGATTGATCTCAGTAATTTGTTCGTACTCAATATTAAATGCCGTTTTGATTGCAGGCTTTTCGGAGGCGACGACTACCACTTCATCATCTGCATAATAATAGGCAGGCCTGATTCCGTTGGGGTCTCTCACTACAAAAGCAGATCCTGAGCCGGTGAGCCCGGCCATTGTGTAACCACCATCAAAATCCTTACAGGCACGCTGAAGCATTCTCTGAAGATCTATCTCATTTTCTATGATCTCAGAAATTTCCAGATTGCTGAAACGACCCTTATAATGTTCAAACAGACCCTGCACCTCTTCGTCAAGGAAGTGTCCGATTTTTTCCATGACTGTTACGGTGTCTACCTTTTCCTTTGGATGCTGGCCAAGATTAATCAGAATATTGAACAGCTCATCAACATTGGTCATGTTGAAATTGCCGGCCATAACAAGATTGCGACTCCTCCAGTTGTTTTGCCGCAGGAAGGGGTGAACACTCTCAAGGCTGTTTTTACCATGAGTCCCATATCTTAGATGACCCAGCCACAATTCTCCTGTGAAGGCCACATTTTCCTTCAACCACTTTTCGTTTCTGTATAGATCTTTTCCGGCTTCCTGTGCTTTGTGGTATTTTTTACCGATTTTTTTGAAGAGATGTGCTACCGGTTGTGATTTAATAGACCTGTATCGGCTTATATAACGGTAACCGGGGTCAACATCAATTTTTATGTTTGCTATTCCTGCACCGTCTTGTCCACGATTATGTTGCTTCTCCATGAGGATGTACATTTTGTTCATCCCATAGGCGGTACCATATTTTTCAATGTAATAGGACAAAGGTTTGCGCAGCCGAACCAGGGCAATGCCGCACTCATGTAAAATCTGGTCTGTCATCCGGTCTTCAGGTAAAGAAGAAAGACAAAGTTACTTCTAAATTTTGGAAAGATTCAGGTTTTCCCTGCCCTCAGTCTGTATTAAAACCGGTCCGGAATTAAAAACAGGATGACAAGTGCCAAACTTAACCCTACGATCACCAAATAATCTGTAATCGAATTTACCCTGACCGCTGAGTTCTTTTCTTTCTCATAAAGGAACAACCTCAGCGGAATGCGGATATAATAGAAAAGCGCAACCACAGTATTAACAATACCAAAAATCAAAAGCACAATTGGTAATACACTTAAATCTGATTGATTGCTCCCTAATGCGGTAAAGACAAAGAATTTTGCGGTAAAGCCTGCAAAAGGCGGCAGCCCGGTCAGTGAAAGAAATCCAATGGTCATTCCGGCAGATAGCAGAAGTGTACTTTTCCCTAATCCAGAAAACTCAGAAATATCAACTGCTTTATAATCCTGCTCAAAACGATTCAGGCAATAGGTTACAAGTGTGATGCCCATGATCATCGCAAGGGCGTAATATTGCAGCACCTGATTCATTTGCACGGGTGCAACGCATAAACCTGTTAAAAGAAAACCTGCTTGTCCTACAGATGAATATCCCAACAGTCGCTTAGCGTTAGTCTGGCGAAGTGCAGGAAAATTTCCTGCGAGTAAAGTCAGTATTGCCAGGGTTGCAATGATTATAAGCCATGTCATATTCTGTTGCCCGGAATGGCCATTTCCTGAAAGCCTCGCAAGCAGCAAAACCACAGATATTTTTGGAATGGTGGAAAAGAAAGTTATGACAGGGTAGGGGGCGGCGTGAAAAACATCCGGTGCCCACCAGTGCATCGGTGCAGCGGTGATCTTAAAGGTCAATGCAGCTAAAATTAATAGAAGACCTGTGAATGCAAGCGTCCCCGGAACAGGGCCTGAATGAATCAAATCGGATATTCCATCTAAACTGAGAGCTCCGGTCTGACCGTAAACCCAGGAAAATCCAAACACCAGAATGGCAGTGGCAAAACTCCCGTGCAGAAAAAATTTTATTCCCGACTCGCTGCTTATACCTGAGAAAAGAAATCCGGACAAGGCATAGGAACTTATGGACATCAATTCAATGGCCAGTATGAGTGAAATGGCATGACCTGAAATTAGTGTGAGTTGCGAACCCAGTTGCAGACTAAGTGCAAAAACAAAATACTCGATCTGACTTTTGATTAAAAAATATGAATTAAAAAACAGGATGATCAGGCATCCTGCCAAAGCAAGAATCAGTCTCCCATTTATTCCGCTTTCGGTAATAACTAACTGGTTACTGAACAACGAGGATTCATTTTTTCCGGCAGTGATGGATAAAACCAGATTTAACAGAAAAAATAAAATCATGAATACGGTTGTGATTTCATTCCGCCTGTTTTTTACAAGTAAAAAAAGCGGCATCATCAGTATCCCTGATACAAGAGAAATTTCCGGGAGTATGGCTTTCAAATCGTGGAGCAGAGAAAACATCGGGTTAGCCGGTTATTAAATCAGTTTTTGGAAATCAATAAGGCGGCAAAGGTTTCAGCAAAACCTTCAATAATATTCAGAAGTCCGGCGGGAAAAATTCCAAGATACAGGGTCAGTATACCCAGGAAAATTAAAAGCCCTTTTTCTTTAAAGGTTAAATCAAAAAATTTTCCTTCAATTTTAGAGTGAAATGCTCCAAATAACATCCGCTGAGCTGTCCACGCAAAATATCCTGCTGATAACAGAATTCCGGCAGTGGCTGTAAGTGGCAGCCATCCCGGGATCATTGTGCTGCTGAACGAACCCAGCAATACAAGAACTTCGCCGATAAATGAGGCAAACCCGGGTATTCCCATTCCCGCAAAAAATGCAATCAACATGAACGATGCATACCAGGGCATGCCGTTAAATAATCCTGAATAATTGGAAATGGTCCTGTCTCCCGTTCTTTCCTGTAAAATTCCGGCAATAAGGAAGAGCATGGCGGAGATCAATCCATGACTTACCATCTGGAAAACTGAGCCCTGTAAAGCTATTGATGTGCCTGCAGCAATTCCAAGGATTACAAAGCCCATATGGGAGACGGACGAATAGGCAATCATCCTTTTCAGGTCTTTTGAAGCCAGTGCATTCATGGCTCCGTACAAGACAGAAATGACTGCAAATACTGCCATCATTTCACTGAATTCTAAGTGTGTTTGCGGGAAAATCATAACGGCATACCGGATCATGCCATAAGTACCTGTTTTAAGCAATAAAGAGGCTAAGATTACCGAAACAGGCGTTGGTGCCTCAACATGGGCATCAGGAAGCCAGGTGTGAAATGGAACTACCGGCACCTTTATTGCAAAACCGGTGATAAGCAAAATAAATACACACTGAACGGCAGATAATCCCCAGAAGCTGTAGCCTGATGCGGGATCTAAAATGGAACCATTAATTAGCCCCTGCATGCTCGTAAGCGAAGCAAGATCAAATGTGTGGATTGCAATACCTTGCCCGGAAGGTGCTGATACTGAAACATAAATCAGAATCATTGCAATCAGAATCAGTAATGAACCGGCCAGGGTATAAATAAAAAACTTCAGTGCAGCGTATTCTCTGCGTTGCCCGCCCCATATTCCGATGAGGAAATACATGGGGATAAGCATGAATTCAAAAAATACATAGAACAAAAGAAAATCGGCTGCGGCAAAGGTGCCCGTTATAGCAGTATGCAGAACCATCAGCAGCGTATAGTATCCTTTAATCTGTGAGGTTATTTTATCTGAGGCCAGCACAGCTATCAGCATGATCAGGGAGGTCAACCAAAACAACGGAAAACTCATTCCGTCAAGTAAGACATGATAGCCTGCTGAAAAATAATTACCGGGGCCACCGGATATCATAAACCAGGAATAATTTTCTTCCTTAAAATCAAAGAAAAATGAAACGAGCGTCACTAACAGGAATTGAATACCGCTAATGGCTATAGCCATGTTCCTGATTGCGTACTTCTTTCCGGAAGGCAGCAGCATCAGGATGAACGCTCCTGCCAGAGGAAGAAAAATTGCAATTGATAATAAATGGGCTTCCATATTCTTAGCTCAGAATAATTAATAATAAAATCAGTATTGAAAGCGCCCACCATAAGTATGACTGGACATTTCCACGGGAAACGCTGCTGATAACCTTCCCTATTTGTGCCGCCAGACCTCCAATCATTCGGGCTGTGCCATCAACAATATAACGATCGGCGGCGGCGATCAGATGAGCGATAATGACTTGTATGTATGCAACTGCATGGACAACTGAGTCGATTATTGCCCGGTCAGCTTTACCTGCAACCTCAGAGACTCTGATGACGGGTGTCAAAATCAAAATCCTGTACATGGGGTCAGGATTAATTTTATAAATGCTTATTTTCTTAAAGAGACCAGGGCGTTTTGTAAGCAATACAAATGCAAATATGCCGGTGATTAAAACAAAGATGGCGCTGAACAGCGTAAGCTCATGAGAAACGGACTGTGACAGATTGAAATAATCACCCGCTCCGAATGGCAGTGGACTCCAGATCCACCAACCCGAAAAAAGTGCCAGTACCAGAACAGTAATGGTGTATCCGTCCACAGATTTTTTTATGGAGGATCTGTAGTAGGGCAGCATGAAAATTATAAACCGGACGGTATAAATAATGGTCAGCGCAGTGATCACGAAAAAAGGAACAATTGCGAATGAAGGTAATTCAGAAGCCATAGCTTCCTTGGAAATGAATGCAGCTGTAAGCGGAAGACCTATCAGGCCAAGTGAAAAAATAATGATTGATAAAACGATGACCCGATTTCCATCTTTCGTATTACTTATCCATTCAAGGTCCTCGCCTTCGGCATTGTTACTCGACTTCAATAAATATCCCGCGCTCAGAAACAGTCCGGCCTTGAAAAAACCATGAGAAACCAGGTGCATCAGCGCAGCCCCCGGACTCCCTATAGATACCGACATCATCATCAGCCCAAGCTGAGAAATCGTTGACCAGGCAAGTAATTGTTTGATTTTGTTTTCAAATAATGCATTCCATCCTCCAACGAATGCAGTGACCATCCCAAGCATACCTCCGGTAAACAATACTTCGTTGGGGAAAAGAAACTGTGTTCTGAATAAAAGATAAATACCTGCTGCAACCATTGTTGCGGAATGTATTAACGCTGAAACCGGGCTCGGACCTGCCATAGCATCCGGAAGCCAGGTGTGCAGCGGAAACTGAGCCGATTTTGCAATGACTGCAGTAAGCAACCCGATGCTGATTATGTATTGACCGGCTTCACTTATCTGTTTGACAGAAACAGAAAGACCAAAACTTCCTGTCTCAGCAGCAAGCGTCAGTATGGCTATCAGAAATCCGATATCTCCTAATTTATTGATAATAAGAGCTTTGGTTGCTGCAATTCCTGCAGATTGCTTCTCTCTGTAAAATCCGATCAGCAGGTAGGAGCATATTCCAACCAGTTCCCAGCAAAAAAAACTTAAGAGCAGACTCCCGGAAATGATCAGGCCTGTCATACTGAACATGAAGAGGGACAGGACTGAAAAGTATCTTATATGATGCTCATTCCCTTTGAAGTAAGAAACTGAGTACAAACTGACTAAAGCCCCAATAAGTGTTATAAAAGGTAAAAGAATTCTTATTGCAGTATCCGAAATAATGGTAACCTGAAAATTGACCTTACCCGCCCTGAACCAGGGTAATTGAAAAGTTTCCTGCCAGTCAGGGGCGTTTATGCTAAAGAGGACTGCACAAACAAATGCACAGAAAAACAGGATTGTGGTAAATATTCCGTTTACTTTCCTGACAATGGGAAAAATGGCTGCAGAAATCAAATAGAAACCAAGGATATAAAATATGACTATCATGGTTCTCTCAGATTTGTAAAAGAACCGATGTCTGCACTCTTGTAAAAGCGATATACTCTGAGGAATATGGCCAGACCTACTGCAGCCTCACAGACTGCTACCAGCAAAATAAATAAAGCTAGGGTGACACCTTCAGGTCCGTGAACAGTTGAAAAATAAACAAGATTGATGTTGGCGCTGTTCAACATCAGTTCAAGTCCGACCAGCAGGTGGATCAGATTTTTTCTGTTCAAAATTAGAAACACTCCTATGCAAAATAGTAGGCTGCTCAGA